>Ga0307514_10004091_pt1 | contig 13536 bp, 5 predicted proteins | sample 16_EM_MG_FD_203088 | JGI IMG/M metagenome (GOLD analysis project Ga0307514, IMG submission 203088) | Populus trichocarpa ectomycorrhiza microbial communities from riparian zone in the Pacific Northwest, United States - 16_EM | ecosystem: Host-associated > Plants > Roots > Unclassified | place... | reverse complement strand
TCCTGTGCTGAAACTACTCTTCCTCCTGCACAGCCCATCCTGTGCTCTTTTTCCCTTTGACCCCTCTCCGTCTCCTTTCCTTCCTTACCCTTATAATTATGGCTTATGTCAAGTCATGCGCGACATCCACGGGGAACTTTTAATCAATCGTCCTCGATTGGTTCCATCGTCACATATAACTTGTCCCCCCCAAATAATTGCCTAAACTTCATACCCTGTTTTCCCAAACTTCTAAATGCCCCTTTGGCAAATTCTCCCCTTCTTCATCTTCACCGCTTGTGAGATATTCCAGTGCCTGTTCCACATCCCACTTAGATCCTTCCTCCGGACCTATCTGACTAACCCGGACCGTGGGTAAGTTCCCCATCTCAATCTCCTCTCCATTCTGACCTAGGGTCCGACGCATAGATCGAGCCAGGGAGGCCCTAATAGGTCTCGTCTCCCTTTCTGGTGGTCCTGCAAAAATTCCTAGGGGGAACCCTACATAATGCTGAATACCATCTGGGTCTTGCACAATAGTGAGAAGTCGTTCTGGGACCTTGGTTAACCATCCCGGCCGTTAGAAATATTCCCTGATACATACTGTCTGGTCCTGGTCTGATTTCAGCCCTGCTATCTGTGTAGAGCCCAATTTCTTCCACGATATACCCATCAAATCCTGCTCCTTCAATATAACATCCCCTGGTTGCTCTTCTCCCTCTTATCCTCCAGTCGCTCCTGTCTTCTGGACAGTGTACAAACTCCGTCCCTATGAACCTTGACACTCCTCGATCCCCCACCCAATAGCGACGGTTCCGAATTGGGGGGTTATTGGTATAAAGAGGATTTGAGGTGGGGATAAGAGTGATATAGATACACCCTGGCTCCTTGTTTCGGATGATGTGTTTTCCTTCAGCTGATATGTATGCTGGCTGTCCCAACACCACAGCCATGACCCAAGCCCACAGATTAATGAAGAGGGTCTGAAAAATGCCCCGGAACCTGGCCATCTGGGTATTGTCCATGTTGTAACTTGGGAGTTGAATCGGGGATCGAAGTGGTGCCTGTTGAATCGTACAAGGGGAGAGTTACTCATCTTCTCTCCCGACTCCTGGTTTTTATAGCAATCCAACTGATCCCTGGTTCAATCCTTTTCCCACTGAGTCACCCTGTTTCAGCCTGGAACACTTAGTCCCTTTCGTTTGCCATTTTTATTTTATTTTATTTTTATTTTTGAGTAAATCTTCATTCGATTGCCCTGAGTGGCGATTGATCACGTGTTTTCCCCATATGGTAACCATGTTTTCCCACGACCTCACTCCATTGCCAGCTCACTGCTTGATCGTTCTCTTCCTTTCTCATGCCTTCTGTCTACCTCCCCCAATACGTTCCTACTATGCCCGTGATCATTATTCAAAAGATCCGATCGTTTGATGAGCTTCTTGCTCCTGCTACAAATCCCCCTGCCTGGGTCCCTGAGGGCGCCGATCCTCATCGTGGAGCCTAAGTGTGAGTTCCTTATTAAGGTTCTTCTTAATTTCGTTTCCTCATTCCGTGTCTCCAGTCTTGGTTATTTCACCAATTTGTATGTGGATATATTGTTCCTTATTTTCTCCCATTTTCTAACCGTTTGCCGTCCACGGGGAACTTTCGAATCCTTTCTCTGTATATAGTACCTCCCATTCCTCCTGATCCATCAATGACGTTATTTGAAAATAAATTTGACTTCTCTGTGCCTGAGATCTGATGCCTAACACTTCTTTTTCCGATCACTCCCTATTTGAGTCTCCGCCTGAAATAATCTCCCGGATTGAAAAACGGGGATCCGGTTTTTCTATCCTGTTTAGTTTCGTTGGTCTTCTTCTTATCCCCTTCGCCACCTTTTCGTGTGGCCTTTCTAGGTGTTTGACCCCCTAATACTGCTGGGTTTCATCCCTTGTTTCCATTCTCTGGTCGTATGTCCATTTTCTCGCCTTTTTCTTTATGACTCACTTTACTTCCTCTCCAGCGTTTCATTTCCTCCGTTGTTTCAATGGACTTGGGGTACCGCCTTGGTAACCGCATTGAACTGGATTCCCTCATCGACACCCCCTTTAATTCCGGGTGGGCCGTTTACAACTTTCTCCTCAGGAAGCCTGTCCTCCGTGCTTCAATTCTCCTCAAGGCAGATTGTGTCCGTCCCGCACCTTATTTTGAGGTCTATCTGGACCATCCCCTTCTTACCGTCCCCATCGTGCTACTCCCGTATATCTCCGACGCCGACTTTGTTGCCCAACTTGAACGGCTATTCGCCCTTCGCCCTTCTCGATCACCATAATTTTCTCATCATTCCTATAATTGTGGTCGTTGGACTCCTTTCTCAGTTTGTTCTTTCCTTCTTTGAGTCAATATTTCTGACTTTTTTCTTACTCTCTAGTTCCCATCCTCTTTCTAAAAAAAATGGACGTTGGCAATCGATTTGGCAATCGCATCGCGTTAGAGGCCCTTATTGGTAGGGAGTGGCGTTCTCAATGGCGCATTTTCCGTTTTCTCCTCAAAGACAAGTCTATACGTGCCCGTATTTTTGAGGAGGCGAACCGCGTACAGAGTCCATACTCATATCTCCCTGAGGTATACCTTCATCATCCTGTTTTCCCCCTTCCCATCGTTCTCCTTCCTAGCACCGATGAGGACTTTTGTGACTTGTTGATGGACCTCCTTTCCCAATCCCCCGCTTGGCGTTCTCCGCGTTCTCGCTCCCCGTAACTACTCTTTGTCCTTTGCCTTCTGTCATACTTACCACTTATCTCCATGTCGTCTCCCATATTGTTTCTAATTTTGATCCCCTTCTCCATCATCTGCCCAACTGTTTAACTCCTTGCGTTGGATATAAGGAATTAACCGAAAAGCTGCTACTGAGGTTCTAAGCGGTGTTCCGCTCATCTCTGCTAGGACATATGATCCTCCTTTTGTTTGTCTTACTACTTCATATGGCCCCATATAACGGTTTGTAACCTTTCGATCAATGGATACGGTGTCCTCGATTGAATTATTACGAAGGAGTACCAGGTCTCCGGGTTGATATACTGACTGTATCAGTCGTTTTTCGAATCGTTTTTCAAATGCTTCCTTTGATTTAAATCTAGACTTTTTGAGTACCGAGGCCGCCCGTTGGATGTCTTCTGGCAACTTCAGCAACTGACGTATCCTAGCCGCAAGCAGATCCACTTCTCTCATTCCTGGAGTGAAATCTTTGACTAAAAAGGTAGCTTCCATTAGGTCACATGGTAACAATGGGTGAGTTCCGTGTAACAAGTAGAATGGGCTGAACCCTGTGGCTCTACGAGTTGTAATCCGGTCAGCATATATTGCGGCTTGCAGTATGCTGGGCCATTCTTTGATTCTCCCTTCACACATCTTCACCATGGCTTCCCTCAGGTTGAAGTGTCCTCTCTCTACTACTCCGTTCGCTTGGGAATTATAGGGTGAGATCTTGATATGATGAATGTTAAACTTCTGGACAATCTGTGCGAATTCTCCCATCATCGAGGGTCCATTGTCAGTGACTATTTCATCAACTGTTCCGTAACGATAAATGATCTGCTCCTTAAAAAACTTGGCTAAGGTCTTGGCATTGTCTGAGGCAATGGCTCTGGCTTCTGTTGTCCCAGACAAATCATCCCTGCATGCCACTACCCAGTTCTTTCCCTGTGCTTCAGGCATCTTCATCACATCTAGGTATACCTTCCGGAACAGTCCTGTTGGCAATGATGGGGCTATGAGGATATGCATTTTCTTAGTACTCCTCAGCTGACATTCATGACAGCTCCGGATATGCTCTACTAAATTCTCTCTCATCCCTGGCCAATAAAATCTCAGCCTTAAGGCTTCCCAAACTGCCCATTCTCCTCTATGACCGATCCCTTCATGCAGTTCCGTTAGTATTTCCCTTCTCCGGTTGGGAGGGAAAATGACCTTCTGAGGTGACATGTTCCTGTTCCTTCTGAACATGTTTAATCCTTGTATATAATATCGAGATGCCTTCTGTTCAAATGCCTTCTCCTTTCTCTCATCCATTCCTTCTGGTATCTTGTGAGTGATTAGGAATCTCATGATCTGATCCAAATCCTCCTCCGACTCTTTCCGTGATATTGTCAATACTTTCTTGTCTTCTTTCATCTCCTCCCGCCTTTCCATTTGTGCCAACAATGTTACATCATCAATCCACCTTACCACTTCAATCTCCTCCCCTTCTTCTTCTTGAGTGAACCTCCTCCGGGATAGAGCATCTGGTCCCTTGTGCTTTTCTGCTGGCACATGTACTAGTTTAAAGTCGAACATTAGCACAGCTTCTATCCACCTGTTGACAATAGCTGATGCCTGAACATCTGGTCGATACAGCATCCCTCCAACGTAAGCTGCATCCATCTCCACTATCAATTCCTTTACCCCCACAATGAATATCCTATAATGCCACAATGCTCTCATCAACCCATACAATTCCAGCTTGGCCTGAGAGTACCTGGTTTGGGCTAAGGTTAAGGGTAATGAACCGTACCTTGCTGGAACCTTGCGTCCTTTCTCATCATGCTGAGATAAAATGAACCCTATTCCATGGATGCTTGTATCCACGGATAATACCACTGGCCTATCACTCCGATAGTCTATTGGTTTTAAGGCTGGGGCTCTCACAATTAATTCCTTGAGATCCCTGAATGACTTCTCCTGCTCTTCATACCAGTGGAATGGGGTTGCTTTTCTTGTCAAGTCTACCAAGGGTTTTGCAATTAGGCTATACCCTGTAATCCAGATCCTGACAGTTCCACATAATCCCAGAAATCCTCTCACTTCTGTCTCATTCCGAGGGATTGGCCAATCTAGGATCTTCTGGATTTTAGAGTCTGTTGGCTCCCTTCCCTTGCTGCTACACTTCTGCCCTACAATCTCAACATCTTCCTTACACAATTGCATCTTCTTTCCTGACACTGTCCCACCTGCCTCTCCAATTCTATGAAGGATTCGGTGTAAATCCTTAACATGTTCCCACACAAACCTCCTAATCCCTGGGTTCTCTAGGATAGTTTCTTCCATTCCATCCTCCAACAGATACCTTGTTTCTGGTCCCTTAATTGGGATGTCATCTATGAACACTCCTGCTACATCAGGAATCTCATCCTGTAAAATGAATGTCATACATGCCTGAAATTCTGCTGGAGAGTTTGTGAACCCCATTGGTAATGACACTATCCTTAATGGCCCAATAGGAGTTTGGAAGGCTGTCATATCCCTACTGACTGGGTCCATGATCCTGGCATAAAATCCCCAATACATATCCAACACTGAATATATGCTCCTTCCTGCGTATGCTTCTACAAACTCATCCAGGATAGGAGGTACTCCTGCATCTCTCTTGGTCACTTTGTTCAATTTCTGCAGGTCGTGAACAATTCTCAGCTCCCCATTCTTCTTCTTTACACAAAACCACCTTGACCTATATGGTGACTGTGATTCTTCATACACTCCTGCACTGATCTTTTCCTTCAACATTCTAATGATCTCATCGATATACCCCTTTGGTAGTGGAATGTTTTTATCCATCCAGGGTGTGTGCTCAATTACAGGGATCTTGTAATCTGAAAAATAATCATTCCGGAATGTCCCCCTCTCACTCTCATCAAAAGCTATGCTCCTTTCATTCAGCACAATTACGTGTTTTAGTAACTTCACCTCTTCTCCCCATAATTCCTTGTCTAAGTCTTTCTCCAGCTTTTCCATTCTCTCCACCGAAACCTTCTTGGTAGGTACAAATTCTGGTGGTTTCGTTGGTAGTTCTGGTAAATTTACCAATGGGTCAGAAGGGAAAGTACGTTTAACCTTCATATCTTCTGGAATTGGTTCTGGTACCGGACGTACTTTCTTGTCAACTGTTTTATACTTGTTAACGTATTTCTCCTCCGCCGCACGAAGCGTTGGATCGCGTTCGATCATTGGTTTTGATTGGATCAGTCCCACGTGCTTCGCGTTCCACTCGTGTTCCATGGAATCCCATGGTATTCCTATTATCCAGGCTCCCTTTTCTTCATCATACACGTTGAGACCATCTGGTAAGTCCAGTTCAGGGTCCGTTGTGTAACATAGTTCTTCCCCATAGCCCAGCTCTATTTTCGTGTATGCGAGAATCTTTTCCCTTGTTGGGAAGTCTCTTCCTTCTCCAATACTTCCTTCGCGCGTGTCGCATTTCTTCATTCCTGACATATTTGACATATGGACTTCGCTCTGCGAGTGTCCTCCCAGCAAAACCAAAAAAAACCGAAAAAAAAGAAAAAAGACTTAGTACTGGTACGTTTTAATTAAGAATAATAATAAAAAAATGGTATGTAACGAGTCCAACCTATGTAGAGGTCCGATAGAAAAGATGAGCAACCCCCTGATACAAAATTCGCACGAACGCGCCGCCGATCGAAGATCCGGTCCCGAATCGACGAGAGAGAAGAAGAAAAAATATACTAAGTCCAAGGTTCCCACGCTCAAGTCGTCGATCGGGAATAGGATCGAAAGCGTGATCAAGCTGATGTACTAGGTGTTAAACGAACTCCCCTTGATGCGCCGAGGGCTGTTGGGTCGTTCCTGACGATCCGTATTTCCCAAACAGGGAATTCTTTCTGGATTCAATTCGCCGTACGCGAGACGCACGTCTGTTCCGCGTGTAAGTTGGACTGTATTCGAAGGGTGTCTACCTGCAGAGTACCCTGCCTACGACGCGTTAGCTTAGTTGAAGTCGAGAGATAAAAGTTCGGACTAGTCTAGGACTAGCAATAGATACGTAGTTTCGATTCGAGAGTACAGTAGATATCTACTGTGTATATCCGTTACTCGGGGTCAACTCGAGTCCAGCCCGATGATAAATAGATTCAATTGATTTAGCGCGATAAGATGGGAAAAGTTCGATCAAGATAAGGGGAAAATCTTACAGGGCACCGGTCTGCTCTCCGGCCGGTATAAAAGGTTTGTTGTTCTCGGACTTAGCTGATTCGTCTTCCTCCTTCGCCACCCTCCTCGGGTCCATCGTCTTCTCACCGTCTCCTCTTCCGATAATCGGATCCAAGTCCGGCGAACTCAAGTGGGTCGGTATGCCCATGAGCTCGCACAGGATCGCGATCTGGGTCTCGAGGACTCCGAGATACTCCCGAAACTGGCCGTGCTGACTGCGACTCTTCTCCCTTTCCTCCATATGACTTTCCTCGACTCTCTTGCATCGTGCGCGGTTCACGGCGACCCTCTCGTTCAAAACCATATCCTGGACCTCCCCCTTTGTAACCCGCTCTTCGACTCGACTCAACCAGTCCTCGTTGACCCTGATCTTCTGCGCCTGGACGTCTCGAAGGCCCTTAAAACGTCGATCCAACTGTTCTCCAATCTCCTTCTGGTAAGCTTCGAACGCGGTTTGGTGAGTGTCCAACCTCTGCGTCAGATCGTAGATATCGCGGCTGAAGCCATCCATCCTAGTCTCGCCGATTGAGTACGCGCTCCACGTCACGTAAGGTACGTTCCATGGTGGGTAAGCCGGGGAGGTAGTCTCCGTGGGATCCGGGAAGTAGGAGGTGAGTTTGCGGTCGAGCTCTCTGATCTGCCTATCGAGTTCGTCCAACTGACCCCTTGTAGCGTAGATCGGGTCGTTCCGTGCGGACTTCTCTCTTCCCAACTCCGGAAAGGTCGCGACGGCACCCCAAGAATTGGCCGTCGTGTTCGGTATGAGATCAGGCGTGTCGCTGGTAGGTGAAGCTGGCGGTGTCGGGATCTTGGCCTCGATAGGGACACACAACTGGTTTGTCGCGATGGGATGGTTCCAGGTCCACTCATCCTCGGATACGATAACGTTGGGGATGGCGATGGGACTGTCGACGAGAGGTCGTGATCGCATGATGTGGCCCATAGTGTTCGCTTTAGTGATGAGAAGGGACGTCCTATCGTTTCCTCTCTGCTCGTTTGTACTGACTTCGCCGCGGTCCAAGACCACCGCCGCAGACTCGCTGGATGTATCAGACATGATACTATCCTTGAGTGTCTCCTCCGAGATTGGGTTGGCGACCTCCTGGACAGGGGGTTGCAACAACGCCATCATCTCCAGGAGTTCCCCTTCCGATATATCCGACGATCCCGTCGTTGCCGAGGAGGTGTCCGTGAACTCGCCCTCCTCCGCGAATATCCCTCCTTCATCCTGGCATAGTCGTGAGTCGATCGGTTTGATTCTTCGATGGCCAAGTTCGTGGGTACTCACCATCTCATCCAAGATTTCCAGTTGCTTAGAAGAGTCCTCGGCGTTCATTGAATATAAAGCTGGTATGTTCCGAGTGGAAACGGCAGGCGTGGAGGGCCGGATAGTGGACGGAATGGTAGCTAACGCCGTCTCTATGGCTGTTATCCATTCGTCGACGTTTATGGGTTCCTCGCGAGTCCCTTTCTCCAGTTCTGCGCTCTCTTCGAGCGTCATCGCCGTCTGTTTGGCATATTCTCGTAAGTTTCTTATTCCTCTACATCGTCGTAAGACTCGGGCACTCACCATTCTGTCTTCTCCTTCGGGACCGTGAGCGTAAATTGCCGTTATCTCGGCGGGAGGTTCCTGACGACTCCCCGGCGGACGAAACACGCTCTCCCACAGGGCGTTTACCGCGTGGGTGTTCGGGAGGGGAACGTCGCTCAGAATGTCGGTGGGTACGTCTTCGAATATTATGGTCGCCTTTCCCCGGAAGAAGTGTTTCCCCCGAGTCTGGGGATCCTCGACGACGAACATCGTCCCGTCGGTCGTGAGGATGGTCTGTACGCGATCCTTGCGGAGTACTCTTTTGTACATCCCGTCGACCGTCGTCCCGATGAGCATTATCCCGCTCCATTCTTCTTGCAACCCAGCCGGCGGGTATAACTTCCTCTGGTTGTCTTCGGCGATGGAAGAAGGGATTTCGAGAGGCGACGATGAAGCAGGTAGGTACGCGTGGGGGAGTAGTGGCGTCGGTGGAACGTGCATTAGTTGCTGGCCAGTCTCGATGTAGAGCGACGTATGGGGTCGCAGACGTCCGTTAATCCAGTAACGGTCGAAATACTCAGGATTGGTGAGTTTCTCGAGCCCAATCGTCCTCATATTTATACGTTTCTGACTTCGTTCGCCCTCAACCCAGTCTGTTTCAGATCCTACCTTGTTTCGAGTATCGTTTCGAACCTTGTCGTCGCCACCCGTTCCTGGAGGCACAACATTTGTATGTTTGCGGCCTTCTTCCGCTCCTCCTAACCCTCCATTCTCGCTATCCTCGTGCCTTCTGGTTTCGGTTGCTTCTTCGTTTTTCCCCGCGTCCGCCATCAATTTTACATCGCTTCCCGGGTATGGGCTTTCCGTGTCTAACTCGTGTTCTCTCCCTACCGACGTACTCTTCTTCCTGCAGGCTGAACGGTTCGCCCGTTGTGGGTCCAATCTTGGTGTATTCAACATTACCGATAAGACCTTCTTCTCCCCCTTTCGTGGGAGAGTATGATGCGTCGTTGTTTGCGTTGACATTGACGTACGCCTCATGAATCTTTCTGCCTTTTCTTCGGCTAGTTGCGCGGCCTTGTAAGTCATCTTTCGCATCCTTGTGGAGCGGCGAATAACTTGTTCTCGCGCAACTGGTATGTCTTCATCGTCCTGTTTCCTTCTTTTTCCCGCACTCGGACTTATTCCTTGCGTATCAGACATATTCCCTGGCGACGTCGGACTTCCCGCCCTCTCGTACATGTCAATATAATCCTCCTCGTGTATCGCTCGCTTCATGGTGTTCCAACGTAAGTCGCTTTCTTCGATTCGTTCTCTTTCTTTGTTTCGAATGTCTTCCCATTCAGCCTCCCCTGCGCCGGCTCTTATCAAACTGATGATTTCTTCGTGTCTAGCGAAATCAGTTACAGTCTTGCGGCCGCCATCTTGTTCCGAGGCCGCGTTCGGTCGTTTCTCACATGTTTTTTGTCCTTGGGGGCTTTCCTCGCTATCCGAGTTCCCTGAAATGTCACTCGTGGTAGGCGTTATTCTCTTTTTCCCCCACCTATTGTGCCTCTGATATTTTTCTTCGTTGGAACGCCTTTCAGACGTATCTTGTTGCGCGCCAAGTCTTTCACGCTGCCACCTTTCGTCGTGATCAATTCTATCGTCGCCCTCACTACTCTCGTGGTGTACGTCCTCGTTGTTCTGTCTTTCGTCGAGTCTCAAACCTTGAGTTATATCCTCATCTTCGGGTGAATGATACCTTTCATAACCTCGATTTCGGGTTACCTTTTTATTCCCCTTCTCATTCTCGTTGCTGTCTGCTTTGCGTATCTCGTCGCTTGCCTTTTTATTCGCGATCTCACCACGGTATTTCCCTTTTCGCTCTTCATTCGCGTGGTTCTTCAGTTCGCCTTTTTCACCCTTCTCGTGGTGACCCTCGAGTGTTTCCTTTCGGCGATACTTTTCCTTGTTCGATACTCGTGGTCCCTCTTCTCCTCTTGAGGTTGGACACTTATTTTCGTTCTCAAGTGAGTCGTTTTCTCTACTCTCCCCTCGCCATGAGTACTCATATTCTTTTTCCATTCCCGGCGCGTCCGCCGCGTCTCCCTCGATCTCGCTCACGTCTTCCTCATCGCCTATCTCATCATCATTTTCTTCAGTCACGTCCATCTGTTCCGCTCCAAGGTTCGTCTTTCGCATTATCGTGTACGTCTCCTTCCTTCGTCTGTTTTTCTCCTTTACCGGTTCGCCTATCTTCCCCTGGTAGAACGGGTTCGGGCACACGTTTATTAGGTATTTCTTCCCTTCGACCATCAGTTTAACATACGTCCCTTCCGCTCTTTCCTCAATACTAATTCCATTCGACGTCAGCCAGGGTCGTCCCAATATCATATCAAAGGGCGGATCTTTGACCACATCGATTTCAGGTCCCACTGTCAGAAGTCTACTCGGCGTTAGGTAAACGTCTATTTCGGGAATAGTTCCAATACATCGATTTCCTTCTCCCCCTGCGCTCGTGAACGATACTACACTCTCGTCGGTACGTGATAACCCGCTCTCACAGAACTTTCTCTCACTGATCAAGTTAAGCTGGGAACCCGAGTCTATTATCGCTGTCGCTTCGGCATTTCCCACAAAGACATTAACGGTCATCAACTCATCTCTTCTTTCGGTTACGAAATTTACTACCTTCGACGCCGGCGTCGAATCGAATGACACGTGCTTCTCGTCGTCCATCACGTGCGCGGCCGACGTGGGCTGGTTCCGTCTTTGGTACGTTGGGCCGGGATTACCGTTCCTATCTCGGACGGCCGAAACCAGGCCTCGTGCTACTGCGGGCGAAATCCCGAGTAATGTCTCCAGATTTATAGTAAGTTCTGTTCCCATTATCCCTTCCACTAACTCATCCGGCACTTTTACAGCATTCGACCTAACCTTCCCGACTTTCCCGGCGCTACTATTGAGCCTTCTCGCTTCTGGCTTCCCCTCCTTCTCCCGTTCATCCTTTCTTCCGACGTCGTCGATCGCCATCGGAACAAGGTCGTTGTCTCCGTCCGCGTCAAATACATCCTCGTGGACATCGACCGGAGTCTTATGTCCCGCCCGGTTCCTCGTGCCCGCCACCTCACTGCCGACGTTTGGATTGACGGCTCGCTTTTCCGCTCGTACTTTTTCAAGTTCATTCCGACCGGCTCTATAGTTCGTACGATCGGGCTTCACCTGTAAGTTGGTTCCTCTTTCCACACCTCTTATCCCGGGCTTACTCTTTTGTGTTCGTTGCACGCCGTAAGATTCCGCCTTGAATACGTCTGATTCCATTCCGTCTAGCCATATTTCTTCTTGTTCGTCGGTATCGGCGTCGCTATCATGCCTGTTCGCGTGTAAATAAGTATATTTATTAGTCTTTTCGAGTCCCGCATGCGCGACCATTATAAGATTGGCTTGTTTCGCGGTCCCTTTCTTAATTACATCGATGATCGTATCAGCTTCGTCCCGGTACAAGGGCGCTCCTCCCTTCCATTGAATTCTTCCATAGTCGTTTCTCTCGATAATCCCGTCCCGAATATATCTATTTATTTCGTTGCATCGCGAAGTTGTGTGTCCGATCTGTCCGCATCCGAAGCACTTGGGCCCATACGATCGCGGGGGACCTTCGCGATCCACCATTCCGTTGCTGATGTGCGGTGGCGGTCCGCGTTCGCGCGTTTCCCGTTCGCGACGGATCATCCCTGCCCGGTAAGTTTCAGGACGTTGGAATATTCCCTTCATCTCGGGATCTTTTCGAACTAACTTTACCCACATTGCGAGATACTGTGGGTCTGATATGTTAAGTTCCATCATTTTTTTCACTAGTTCGTCAATTTCGCCGTCTTCTGCCTTGGATTCCTTCTTTACTGATGATTCTTTCTTTACTTTTCCACTCGATCTCTTCCCTTTTCGTTTCCCTTGTGTCTTCTTCCAACTTTTACGGTTTGATTTCTTATCATCACTCTCTCCATTCGAATCCTCGTCCTCACTGCTTTCAGTTGCTGCTTCTGATTCTGAGTCGGACTCTGAGGAACTACTATCTTCAGCCTCACTTCCTTCGTATCTGTTCATCTGGTCTTCATCATCAAATCTTTCTCGATTATACATTTTCCGGGTTGCTTCCGCAATTTTTTCAACTGGGAAAGGTTCAGAATCATCTAGATTGGGGTCTAGGGCTCTCATGTAGATTTCCACCTCTCTTCGGAAATTCTTGTGTAATCCTCCCCAGAACCAACGTCTATGTTCTGAAGCTGTAATTTTCTTGTTCTGTAACAGCCATCCTCCGATCTTTACATACTGGAGTTTGTACCGTTTGAAGGTTTCTAGATTTGTAATCTTCTTCTTTTTCCACTTCTTGACCAGTGCCTGCAGATCCTTTAATCTGTATCTCTTCTTTTCTCTATCCTTGTCATACAGATCAATGAATTCTCTCTTGAGCTCATCGTAGTCCTTATCCGTAAAAGCTTTTAATCCTTCTAAGGTTTCCCTGACTCCCCTTGAACAATACCTCACCAAGCCATTGCACTTGTGCTCATCCTTCAGCACATTCTTCTCATCACATAGGGCTTCAAAATGATCCAAGAATATCCCTATATCCCTATAATCACCCTTAAAAGTGTCTGGAGCACTTTTACTCTTCCTCACTGGGAGGCTAGTAATGGTACCTTCAGGCAAATTACTTCCTATTCCTGTCATTATCAGTTATCTGTCCTGCAGAGATGTATGGATGACCGGAAAAAACAGATTACAAAGAGAGAAACAAACAATAACAACCAAAATCAGAGAAAAACAAACAGTTCCAAATAAAAACAGTCCTTGGCTATCTAAGCTATAGACTACTCAACTACACAGAGGTAGCAAACAATGGATAAAAGAACACCTATCTAGAAGTGATTTACCCCTCGCCGTGGGCTCCAGATGTCGCGATCAGCAGTGGCTATGCGGAATATAATGGGTAGTTGGGGATATATATTCCTGAGCACTGATATTATACAGGGTCAGCGGGTTTTCTCTTTCCCAGCTGGTTGACCTGTTGAGTTCGTGAA
>Ga0307514_10004090_pt1 | contig 13539 bp, 12 predicted proteins | sample 16_EM_MG_FD_203088 | JGI IMG/M metagenome (GOLD analysis project Ga0307514, IMG submission 203088) | Populus trichocarpa ectomycorrhiza microbial communities from riparian zone in the Pacific Northwest, United States - 16_EM | ecosystem: Host-associated > Plants > Roots > Unclassified | place... | reverse complement strand
TTTTTTTTTTTTTTTTGTGTTGAGTCTATACACCTTTCCCCTGAAGGGAGCCTTAGGCTACGAGGCGAACCCAGTCACCCTACTCAAAGTGATAAATGTCTGTCAAACTTTTGATACACATAGGTAAATGAGCGCCCAGCATCTCTGGACTCTATGCTATAATTTGATGTCTGTAAATCGCGACTCGGGGAAAAGGGGGATTGTTACCGTAGTGTCTTGACACAGGGACTTACTTACCCGTGACCTCATGTACAGTGAACTATGAGTTCGAGTTCCTAGATGTTTACCTCAAGTTGCTGTGACGTTTGATGTAGAACTCATATACCCTGACTCTGAATGACCTGGGCAAATTGCCACTGCCTCTGTAGGTGCGATGACAAAACCTGACCTCTTTCCAGTCCTTAGGTACCTAGGTTCTCTTCTCCTAACCTTAGTATGCATGAAAGGAAATTGGTTGGTGATGGGGCTAGCGCTCCCGCCAACAAATACTGGTAAAACGGTCTGGAACCCAAGTACCTGTTATGGGTATGTGCAAGCATGAAGCAGGAATAGATATATAAAAAAGCAATGAACCAAATTCGGGCATGGCGACATCAACGATCAGATATTTTAAGTACCGAAAGAAACAAAAACAAAAACAAAAACAAAATGCTTGTTGTGCATGAGATCTTCCAGCGGGAGAAGACGAATTTCTGCCTTGCTTTTTCGGGCCCACGGACTGCAATGATGCATGCAAAGCTCGTGACAGGAAATGGTTAGTGCACGTGCATATTTATAGGGGTCCATCGTGTACCTACCAGTACTCTAGGTACATGACGGTCAACCCCATACCGTAGCATGAAAGAATGACTTGGTGGCTTAGAGTACTCCGTATGCAGGCTGAATGGAGCTCCAGGCTCACTCAATAGCTGATGTTCAGTGTCGAGCAGCCTGTCTGGTGTCCTTGTTTCACATAGCATTTCTCGTTCTGACATAGGCACCAAGGCTCTGGCCAAGGCCTGAGCTCCGTACCCATCTACCCTATCAGTGTCTTGGTGCTCGTGCCTCAGCCTACCTATACCCTGTCCCTACCTCCAATTTGTGGGGAACCAGGGCCTGAGCGATATCTCCAAATTTGATATTGCGGAGAAGATGCAGGGAGGAGAATTAGCGAGAGGAGGATCAACATTAGACGTTGCCAATTAGACATACCTGTTTCCATCTACCTACCGGCACCTCAAAGGCTGACCGCAGCACAAGGATAAATTAGAATTGTCGCTTACCTACTGTAAACCAGGGGCCGCCCCAGTCGTGTATGTACTTTGGGAATGTGCATGCGCAGCCTCAGAGGTTTGTGTCTCTCTTGCTTAATTGGTCAGTTCAAAAGCTCGAAACATCTCTTCATCAAGTTGTGGTTGAAGGAAATTTTGGTCGCCGATTCAACCAGGCTCCTAGTAGGCTGAACGTTAGGGATTACCTAATGTCGAAGACATCGACTGCCTTCTCAGGCCTAGTATATACGCCAAGTGCCCATATTCGGTACCAGCACACTGCATATTCGGGATGGCGCAAGCTGCTTTTAACGAATGACAATCATCTGGAAATCTCGTACAATGCCACCAGCGGAAAAAGCAAACAGCTAACACGAGAGCCCAGTCCATGAGATGATGACGTTTGATTTCCAACATGACCCTTTTTCATTCTAGATTCCGATCGTGGAAGTCGGTGTCGTTGGTGACTCGTTTAGACATTTCTTTTGCGACAACAAGTCAGACGAAAAATGGTAGCTGCGGTTGTTCACGGCTGGTTACTGGTATGATATGACTTGTTGCAAATTTTTTTTGCATGTACGCTTCGAGTTGACATTTCCATATGGGACTGGCCTCCGCTCATGGCTGGCGAGATCGATCTGCCTGAAGGACTAGCCACATTCCCCTCGTACTGAGGGGCTTGCGCCAACCGGACTACTGTTCCCTTTGCCATCTGGAAAAAATTCGATAGGCAAAACAAAATATACAGTACCTCCTACCAGAACAAACCAAAGCTGAATTTGACCAGGCGGTTGATGAGATGGATTCGATTTGAATATCGAGTTTTTGCAACCTTCACCCGACACAACTTACACACTGACTGGCACCCAGACATGACTCTCGAGATGGTGGGCAGTGGTGGAAGCAGCCCGGCAGCCATGTTAATCTTCGTGAAACAGCGGTATGCTGTGGAGATCCTCGATACCTCATCCGTGCAAATTCGCATTTTCAGCCACGGGCACTATGTTCTTTTCGACGGCTACCGGCTATATGACGGGAGGGGACGGATTGTGACACTATATGCCCCACATAAGAATCGAGTACCTACCATCGGAGAAATTAATATAAATGAATTTGAAAATTCGAAAATTAACGCGATAATCACTAAATATTGCCTTCATCGAAGTGCAGCCTCATTTTCACTTGTAGGCTACAGGTGAATTGCTGTACCTCCTAGGGTCCCTGTGGAATTGCTAGAAGACACCTTGGATATAGGGCTAAAAGTGGGAGATGCAGATGCCGGTACTTTTGTATGCTTGTATAGTGCTTGGTATACAGATCGAGGGATCTCTGAGTTGTATGTATATTCTGGGATCAGTAGGTTAACATGAGACTCTGTATTACCATGCTATACGAGTGAGGCAATCCACAATTCATACTCCACAATAGTAGCTGGTTGCAATTGCAGCGTTGCATAAATGTTGAAGTCATTCTGCCCGAAAGCGGCACCACATGCCACAAGCCATTTACATTACCTAATAAACTACCCTTGCCCCTAAGGGGCGGAATCACCTGGTCACCTACGCAATCTCGTAGAATTCAGGACGAAGGATTGAGATTTACCTGAAATTTTTCTGACGAGTGGCCTCCATTCGACATGAGTGACCTGGATTGTGAATTCCTTCTGGAAGATCTAGAATCGTCTCAGGTTTGCGTATCGTACTACTAGTAATTACATCGGTCATTTCCGTTGGGATGGAACAAACTCAATGAGGGCTATCGGTATTCGCTTGGTGACTCGAGACTTGCATCATTCTCCAGTTGGCAAGATCAGGCTGGGCCTAAGAATCTAGGCTGTATACCACAGACGGCGTCTGTGGGGTATTATTTGTAAGTTCCGCGCAATGGCCATTTCATGGTCTTGAATTCTATCGCCATTGCAGCTTCTTTTTTCCAACGCTCTGACTAGTATGCAGTCTCCGAGTCTTGGCTACACTTGGCTTTCACTTTTCGTGTGCATGTATCAGTTTGTACCTTCAGTACAAAAGGTCTGTTGCAGCTACAAATTTGCACTTGTTGTGAAGCTTGCTTGTTGTGTACCAGTTTGCTACAGCAACCGGAATTGCGAGATTGCGAATGTGGTATATAGGCTACTCAGCGGATGTGAGCAAGGATGTCAGGTCCTCATTGTTCAAACAGGTCACCTGCAATGGCACGATACTACCTAAGTAGCCTGTGTCGTCGTCGTCGTCGCCCTGCAGTTGCTTGGGCAATGACCAACCGCCCAGACCGCATATTGGCCAAAAAAAGATCTCTCAACAAGCGCGGCAAGCTGTGGGGCCACCGTGTGTCAGAAATCTGGGTTTTCAAGAGCCCAGTTACTCGGGGCTCGGAGCCACACTACCAAGTAGGTGCTGGTACCGTAAATAGGTACGGTACTCAGAATGGAGAAACTGCACCCGTACGCCCTCATCGTAAAAATCTTGGCCATCCATCAATTAGACTGGTACTGAAAGGGGTGACCGGTATGCAGCCCTTTGCAATCAACCGTTGGCATGGGGCAGCGTCGAGATGGTCAAACAGTGCTGAGGTAGCTCCCAGGCTAGTGTTGAACCATGGATGTCGAAGAATGAATAATGGTGCCTCGGTTAAGGGTCTTGTTCGAGACTAATAATAATGATGTTGTAATGGTGGTGAGTGGAAAAAAAGTTTGGTAGTAAATGTAAATCTACTGGCTTCCAGGGGGCGCAACTCGTGATAATAATTTTTCGCCAAACGCCGTCCTGCCGAAGGAGCTCGCAGTGCCTGCCACCGAAACTACGCGCACACCTCGTGCAACCAGACTACCTAGTGCACACCCCTCCACTACGATGCACCGCGGATCATGACTGTGGAGGGGTGTGTGTCAGGCAAGGTCCAAACCTTACTGACTGACCTTGTCAACCGCACCTGGCCGGAAGGCTAGCCGAATGGTACGTTCTTTAACTCGACACACCTGCTTTTTTGGATTTGGATCTATAAGTACACCTGAGGAATGCCCAGCATCATACAGCATCAGCACCAGCATCAATCAGCAGCCTCACACTACCAACCGCCACTACCAATTCCACTACCAATTCCACTACCAATTCCACTACCAATCCTCCAAAGCCTTTCGAGAAGCTCCTATTCCACATATACATATACTCCTCGTCTCTCCCCGTTCCATCAGACATCGAGCTTCACCAAAGCACAATACCATCTTTGATCATCTATCACATCATATCACATCACATCACAATGCCCGTTCAAATTACCGACGCTCCAATCTACACCTCCACCGTCTTCCACGGCGGCCGTGGTGGTGCAGGTAATTACCGTAAGGTCTCTCCCTTCGAGCTCACAGCTCGCATCCCTCCATCTACAACTCCCATTGTTCCATCCACTTCTTCCAAGCTCTTCTTCGGTGGTCGTGGCGGTGCCGGCAACGCCCACCCCACAACTGAGCGAGCCATGTTCTCCTTCGACGAGGAACTTGAGCGAGACCGCCTGATCCACGAGCACCACGCTCCAGTCTACAGCATCGGCCGTGGTGGAAAGGGCAACCTCGTCTCCCGCGATGACATTGCTACCCGATCATTCTACTCCTTCGAGCACAACTCCCCCTCATCCAGCCCCCGCAGTTCAACTAGCTCAACTGGTCCAATCTCCTTCTCTGCAGCCAGCCTGAAGAGCGGAGCCGACAGGCTCTGGGACAGAGTCAGGAGGATCTAAATGCCACCACACTCAATTACGATTAATAATCTGCTTGCTTGCCTTTACGATCTACAAGTACACTATACAGCGGGGCGTTTATTTACTTCAGCAAGGGATTGATTTTGTACCTAGGGAGGGAAATTTGTCTTGCTTATTCAACTATTTGGCTCTTTCTAAATCGGGGCGTTCATATTTTCACCGGGGGCTTCTTTACTTGCGGATATCCGGCTTTATAGGATTTTGATGGTTTTCTTTCTTTATGTTTCAACACAACATCACCACAATGGTGAGCACATTTAAGAAAGCCACAAAAAAAGCTTAGGGATGAATGATGTTTTCTTTTACTATATGATATGTTTCTCTCGACTCTTGGGTGTTTTCTTTTGTCATTTTCTTGTTATATCAGTGAAAGGGATACTTGAATTGTAGGTTTTTTTTTTTGGGAACTGCATATTGTCTTTGGGTACTCTAGTGGTATAGATCTTGCTTTTTAACAAATTTCTTGACATTCTTCCTTGCGAATACAATGATTGTGACCCAAACATTAGAAACTATTGTTTCGTGCATGCGTGAGCATTGTGTGGTAAATCACAAAAACAAAAATGTAGTCGTTTAGTTGGGGAGTCGGTGCCAAGGGGAGCTCATGGCAAGAGATAACCCCACAATCTAACCAGACAATCTGGGGACCCCGCGGGGTCGAGACTAGTCTGGTTCGTCAAGCTATTTCCATGCACTCGGAATATATATATAAGCAATCAAATTTACAATATTATCTGTGTAGTGTAATGCTTAGCGGGGTGTTGTGCCAGCTAGACCAAGATTGCTCGTATCTCGTATCTTCAGGCGCGGGCCTGACTCGTAGGGCATAATCATGAGTCAGGGCTACGTCCTAAGCTTTAGGACGATATTGGAATGGTGGTGATAAAGGGAATAAATGAAAATGAATAAAACCTTATCTGTGCTATTGCAGTATATTGCAACTTTGTACAATTTCGGCGGGGACAGCGATATCTATGCATGGAAGTTTTGGTAATTCCTTCTCCGCCGCGGCGCTGGCGACTGATGTAGAATACAGTGAGGGGCACTGGCGTTCGCATTGTGGCATTGCAGGTAAATTAATTTACGGTGGCCGTGGGGTAGTAGCGCACAAACTCTAACCTTCAGTACACGTATCGATCGCAATTTGGAGATTGTGATCTGTGATTCAAGTAGAGTACATGTAGTTGCTTGAAGGTACAGATACAGATATGCATGAGCTCAAAGGAATAAGAAATATCCAGTTCTCGGTGAGTTTTCTTTTTATGAGACACCTAACTAGGAAGATGTAGGTATGTCAAACGGCCCACGAGGTGTCTTAGTGACAGCACAGGTGCCGTAGCCGTGCAGTACTTGGTAGTAACTACCTATTGGTTGTAGAATCCATGCAAAAGAAACGGGAAGATGATGCAGTTCATCGACGATCGGGATGGATTTGAATGTCCAATAAATTAGCATGAGGAATCGCGTCATTTGATGTAAGGGATTGAAGTTTGGCCTATTTATGAAATTTCTCTAGGATGCTACATGTAAAAGTATGAAAATAGGTCTCGTCAGGGGTGATTGATCAATCATGTTTCTTAAATAACCCCACGTGCATCTATTCCATCGGGGTAATAGCAGGCTTCACCCTGGCCAATAGTTGTACGAGTCATGAATTGGTAAGGGGGCATTGATCTCTTTATTACTTTGCTGCTATGTTCTGATGCCCTTGATGCCCGGGCCGAGGCCCATCATGCTATGCTCATGATGTCTTTTGGAATGGGCTCCATTCACTCCAACACGACCCTGGAGTGTGGTCATGCTCACCTCCAAATTCACAATCCACAGGCTCTTGGCTATATCAGTCAAAGCGGCAGTAATTACCACTGATCAATCAGCAAGATGTTAGAAGGGCATTTTCACATCGATAAGTACCACTCGTTAGCACCAAGTAGGCGCTGTTAAATATGTGAGATACCGTCAAAAGGCAGGTGCCATTAATAATAAGGTGCTCACAAATAGCCATCAAATGATGCCCATATCACCAGCCCAGCGCGCCAAGTTCAGGGTAACTATAACCCAACCAAGTCACGAGACTGAAACATGTTATCGCAAGGTTGCAAGGGGCCTGGTTGGGTTGTTGTGTATTCCAATGTTGCCTATTCCGGTAGTTGGGTTTCCTACGTAGCTAGCTGTGAAATTTCTTTTGGTTATATAAGGTAATAGGGAGCCTGCCTACTCAGAATCTTTGTTTTCCGGGAGTGGGAAGTATTAGTGTTAATCTCGGGGAAATGCTTTTGTAGTGGCTGGAACCGCTGATCATGATCTCATTATTTGGAGCCTCGCCATAAGTGCCTCTAAGTTTGCGATGGTGAGCTGCATGAGCCAGATCTATAGCTAGATAAGGTATTAAGCAGAAGTAATAGGACACAGTTGAGACTCCCTCACACAGGTTTATTATGACCGCAACTCGCAAGCTGAAATTTTGGTAATGTGAAAGGCTCTGAGTGACCTAGAGGCCCAATTTCAGCGCATGAATATGGGTACTCCTCCTATTTGGGCACATGTCGGAGAGTTACCCTCAACTTAGACTCGCTACATAGTCTGACCAAGAGAGGTCGGATCCAGACAGGCTGCATACAAAATTAGCTACAGGGATAAGGGCGGAGTCGTAAGCAAGAGCAGCCCGTACTATACAAAATTGTATTAGATCTGAACAGTGGCCACCCAGGTGTTAGATACCTCTTGGGATTCATCTGGAATAGGTGTGCATCAACTGGCGCAGAGGCATCAGGGATCACTAGTGATTCCATTTAGGTGTGGATCTGGGGCTAGGAGCCGAGGCTTCCAGTCCTGCATACCTTCCGTTTAGTAGGAATCACAGATCTAGGCTACTTAGCACTGGTAATCACAACCTGGATATACAGGATGTGCTTTGTAGTTGTATATAAAAATTTCGTATATTGACATATCCAGCATAAGGATATACTCAATATAAGAGTGGGCGTTCAGCGTCGGCATCAGGGGCTTTTCCCTTTAGATAGGAGAATATATTCGTTTAAGAATGAAGGTCGCTTGTATCAAAGTACTAATCTCGCTGTACATTCAGTTTAACAAATGTTCCTTGTATAGCTATAAACTCACTTCAGTCCAGGCCGTGTTTTGTTTCACCATAGATTCCCTTCATTCTGAACTAGGTTTAAAGCAAATAGGGCAAGCATGGGAGGGTCAGCGGGGGACAGCTACAGGCAAGCTGGCAGGGCAGTGGTGGGGCAGGGCGGTGGTGGGGTAGGGCGGCAGTGGGGCAGGGCGGTGGTGGGGCAGGGAGGTGGTGGGTAGGGTTAACGTGAGGGGCGGTGGGGTAGATAGGATTAAAGGCTGTAGGACGGCCAATGAAACAGCCTCTAGCTATCTAGGCTTAAGCAGATTAATTAAGAACCTGCGAAACTGCATTATCTCCTGAATTGCATCGGAAAGGCCGCGTGATGTATTCGACGGCTACCAACCACGATCACAGGATCTCATCTCTTAATATTAATGAATTCTAGAAGAGAAGTTAAGCTTTTCAACGCCATCGTAATATATACGTGCCTCCGCGCTGCTATCCATGGATTATTCGCCACTGGCGTCGGGAGTTCAGGGTAATTAAATTACTCACATATATCCTAGTCCTCGGACGACATGGACCTATTTAGGACACCCTGCTAGTTTATCAGGCAATCACAATGCCCTGGAATATTTCCCTAAGGTTTATCTGCAGGCGAACTGGAAATGAGCCCCTATTTGGATTCGTCTCAAGAGCTATGTGGTGTTGCCCCTCATTTAATCTATTTCCTACTGCCGAGGCATCTCCCCACATTTTAGTAGTTTTCCATGCCCTTGAGTTGCGGGGAATATTCTGGGGTGCTGATTTTGTTTATTACGGTCAAAACTTTTCATAATATCCGGGGTACGTCGGTGATTTTGTAAAGTGGCTGGGGTAATTGCCTTTGTAGGGCCAAAGAGGGTATCCAGTAGATTGTCGTGGACATTGTTTTGCCCCTCAATCCAGAAGTTTGTTGCAAGAAAAAAACCGAATTTCCTCAATCATGTCGTTCTGTAGGCAGGGGTCGCTCCTGTACGGTGCATATATATAGTTGCTAACCAGGAAGACATATAAACCTTGGTATAAAATATGCAACAACAGAAAAACCAGAATACGAGTACGAGAGTATTTAGGGCATTCCCCGGAGTCCGAGTTATCCCTGATATGGCACTGATATTTTGGGTACGGCCCACCATACTCGTTACAGGCATAAAGCCAAACATCCTTTGCGCTGAGGAGCATAGGCCCCTACACAGCCAGACGCTAGATATCATTTTATGATGGCAACGAGTATCCTCGGCACTATCACCGCATGCACAATCGCAAAAGTAGCCGGTTTACCCTCAGGAGATCATATTGAAGATCTCGGTATATTTCTACCGAGGCCAAGTAAATACGTGTCCCTCTTGAGGGCTTATTTTTGTTGCAAGTAACCCCTCTTCTGTCTTGTATCTTCACATACCCGTGTGTTCCACGTGGCTCTTGAAACATGTTTCATATCTGATACTATTCTCGGGATATACCTGGTCTAATTTCTTCATATAGTGCCCGGCATACCAAACCTCTGTAGCAAATTCTCTCAAGGGATCCCCGCTATGTACTGGGCACATGGTAGGAAGCTCTATTATGTGCCAGCCAGGTACACCATGGGAGTGTTTTATTGTGTACTTTTTTTTTTGAGTCTATACACCTTTCCACCGAAGGGAGCCTTAGGCTATGAGGTGGGGGGTTTATCGTGTACTGGATATATTGGAGAGAGGTTTTATGGAATTCGATTTAGTAACTTCAATCACCCAAGATACATACGCCCTGACGCCCTTTAAGGGCCTCCTTACCCCAGGGCTCATTCATAATATCGTCAGCTGAGTTGATCATGAGGAGGGAAGTGAATATTCATGAGTAAATGCTTATCTTTCGGGTGTAGAATTGCGGTTCTAGAGTGCATAGGATCGGGGAAGCATCCGCTCCATATTGACCTAGACATCTTTCCAGTATTTTTGGGAGAAAATAATGTTGGTTGGGAGAGCAGGTAGTAGGCTAAGGTGTAGGTATAGGTGTATTAAAAGGGTTAGTCCCATGACTGTGATGAGTTCAGGGTAAGTCGTTGACTGACTCATGCGTATCATGTGTTCCCACGTGATGGTTCTCTAGGCTCTAAGTGACTACTAAGTAAGGTACCTGGAGTGCGCCATAGTGGAATACCGCCCAAGAACACTGGTAATGAGTGAATTACGATATTTGCAGTTGTTTATGCGCCAACTGATTAAGACTTTATATAAACTCCTCAGGCACAGTCATACTATGGTTGAGGGTTGGGGATTTCAATTACCAAGTCCACTGATATCCCCAGCTAAAAAAATGCAATGTAGTGGGCTGCATTCCCGTTGCATGAACCGCTCTCAACCCCACCCATGTCCACCATACACCCGCGGGGGATCTGCTCTGCAGTTCCAACGTGGAACTCGCATGAGATTCATGTTTCACAGGCCAAAACCAAAAAAAATGGGCCCAATCACGATTTACTCCAACTCTTCAATTTACAATTGCTGTCGCATAGAGAGAGGGTCATGTTGTTTGGAGCACAGGAAAGTGTGATCCTCGAACTGCTCCTGAACCTTGGGCTACAATTGCTGGGAATGTGACAAAAATGGAATCGGTGTCGCCCTTTTGGCTGCGAGCCTAGGAAAATTGGTTACCAAAGGCGACGTGACTCGTGAGTACGTGGGGGGTGCGCGCACGGGACCAGCACTGTAGGGGAGATCACGACTGAGGTTGGAACATTTCATCCTAGCACAACCACTCTAGGCAGGTGCGGGCACGGAGGCACTCATACCGTGCCGTGCCAACTGAATTGGACTATTGGGGGACGGGCTCTGCAACCAGACTAATTGGGGGGGGATTATAAAATGCGTCGCGGTCCTGATTTTCACCTGTTCATGCCCATGGATATCATTTAGCATCTGTCTTGTCTGTACCTTTTACTTACTCTCAAGCTCGGACACCTAAGCTTTATAGCTTTCGGGCCTTTACTCTGTGGGGATTACGCCAGTGGCTCGTTTGGGAGGCCAGGGTCTGTCAGGGTCTTTGGGCCCGTTGCCGATCCGAATTTCGTCAATTTGTCCCTTCTGGAGGCCGGACCGGGGTCACTCGCCCAGTGTGAAGTTTACAGAGTGAACTTCATCTGATACGGCATGTTAGTTCCATCTACAACTTGTATGATTGGATTAGAGTTTACTTCCTGGGTGTCACTTGTTAGAACTCCCAATATATCAGCCTTACCTCATTGTTTCATCGTTCGTTGACGTCTACAAAAAGCAAACTTTTTTCAGTCTCTTAGCACACGGGCACTATTTTTCACACTCTCTGTGAAAGAGGGGTCTTCTCAACAAAGGCCCATCTGAGTACTATCTAAACAACGGGATGCATCTGGATTTTTCAGCTGCGCACAGGCTACTGACGAGATATTGGACCTTCTATCTATCCCCAGCCTCCTGGGCCTTTCCAACGAAGGCTACATCATGGGATGCTTTGCAAAGATAAAGCCCCTGCGGGCGTCCGCAAAGGATAGCAAGACAGGCTGCTGCACAATGGTCAAGGTCATGGCTTTCTACACTTTTGGTTGCAGTGGCTGCCGCAAAGCTCGCAAGAAAGTCCCCAAAGATATTCGGGGGAGGTTTGCAGCGGCCTGGAAGCATGAAGTTGAGCTTGGAACCAAAGCACCTCTCACTCCTGTAGAATCAAGGGAACCATGGCCTCACCCCGCAGAAGTCCAGAGGGCTGGTGAAAAGGTTGACTCGAAGATCTGGGATGAAAACACACAGAAGTATCTCCCCTGGACCTCTCGCCCTCCGAAGGTTGTGAAAGCTACCTCTAAGCGTGAATTCAGCGACTATTCGGACCCGATGAAGGGGGCTGTTCGGAAAAATTATACGCTTCACTCACCTGACTCAAATGCACACTCCCTGGCCCTGAAGAACTCCACTCCTGAGGAACGGGAATGGATGTTTTTGGCCCCGGAGTCTGCCAGACATATGCGTGCAATACGGCAACATGGGTATACATGGTTTATGAAAGAGGGTGATACAGGGGTGAGAGAACAGGTGTCCAGAGGCCACGCCGCGAGAGCAGCACGGGAGGAGGCGGAGCAGAGGGAGAAGGAATCTAATGGGAGAGAGAGATGGGAGGTCAGGGAGAGGGTAGTATTGGATGGCGATTACTTCCGTGGCACAAACATTTGGGAGGCATTTTGCTTGGAGAAGCTTGAGCCTTCTGCACAGGATCCTGTATCAGCGGAGACAGCACTGGGGAACGCACCGGAAGATAATGTGATGCGAAGTGTATCAGAGGAGAGACACGCGGTTGAACTCGCAAGCATCGAAAGCGTGCGCAAAGAGAGAAGCAGAAGCTCCTCGCCACACCCCCCACCCCTCCCAGTGTGGCCCGTGGCAAGCGCATCCTCAGGTACTTTGGAAACAATCAGTTCAAGCCCCGATTCTACTCCCCGATTCCGTCGGCACTCTGGAGACACAACAGAGACTAGAAACACTGACTTGACAACTCCTGATGACTCTCCGTGGTTGAAAGAGGCAATGGAATCTCCGCTACCAGCTACCCCAATGACATCCTCTCCAGCATTGCTTCCTAGTACGGCAAATATGACATTGGCAGATTATTTCCCGATCTTGGCGCACCCAGCCTCAGACCTCTCAGCCTCAATCCCGGACCCAAAAGTTCCAGACTGCCCCATTCTAGAGTCTCCGGTGACAGATTTATCAGCGGAAACAATGACTTTGATGGATTTACTACAGAGCAGCAAATATGCGTACAAACCACACCTTGCATGGGAGCAATGGAGAGCGCAGAGAAGGAGTGCGTTACTAGTCAGTGAAAAGCAACAAGTGGTACTTAAGGAATTTGGGGAGAAGGGGCCAACGTACCTTCCTCCTCCAATTGAATTAAAAAGGTCCGCATCTGTGTTCAGGGATTGGAGGCCTTGGCCGCAATCAGAGAAAAAGCCTGAAGTACAGCAAGTGGGTCTGACATTGTCTTCTAGTCATCAAGCTGAAGTTGCGGAGACTATTGCGGAGGAAGGGAAGGCCATTTCTAAGCCACCAAAGAAACTGATGGGACAGAAAGTGGAAGGGAAGGGTAAAGCGAAGGAATTTGCTGGGTGGGAGGTTAGCTCCATGGTAGGGTTTATGCGTTTTCGTGATGACTGCCTCTGGAGGGATGAAGGTGAGGCACCATTTTGGCAGCGGGACTGGACGAGGGCCAGCTTGATTAGTGTGGAGAGTTTAATGGGGGAATTGAGCGCGGCGGATGGGGGTGTCGGGGCATCATGTGGGAGGGGGACTGAAGAGTATGAGAGGAGGAAGGAGGGGCTAGGCGAGTGGGAGCCAGGGGAGTGGGAAAAGAAGAAAAAGGCTTTGGATTCTGTGATTGCGGAAGGGTTGAAGAACGCTAAGGGGACGA
>Ga0307514_10004087_pt1 | contig 13545 bp, 13 predicted proteins | sample 16_EM_MG_FD_203088 | JGI IMG/M metagenome (GOLD analysis project Ga0307514, IMG submission 203088) | Populus trichocarpa ectomycorrhiza microbial communities from riparian zone in the Pacific Northwest, United States - 16_EM | ecosystem: Host-associated > Plants > Roots > Unclassified | place... | reverse complement strand
ACCAGACACATTCCTTCCAAAAAAAAACAAAAAAAAAAAAAAAAAAAAAAAAAAAAAAAAGAATGGCAATGATTCCCACTACGAGCCGAGTTGAAAAAAAAAATTTTTTTCATTACATTATCTCTTTTCTTTTTATACAACTTGAAAATACCTGGATTGCCTAGTAGAAGGGAGGGTAATGGATTTGATATCTCACCACCAACGGGATGAGAGGCTATTGAGTTTGACAAGAAAGATACGTATTTAACGTTTTCACTCGTTGGTTAGTTATACTTATACCCCAAGAGAAAAGAAGGAGTGGAACTTAATAGGGCTATAAGAAGCAGTCTGACAAGCCTGAGGAATAAAGCTATTAGGTTGTACCTTGGTCACTTTTGTGAGGGCATTTGCAGGATGGGGCCGTGCCCCCCTCGAAGAGTAGGCTACATGAAGAGTACCTAAGTGAAGTGGCATCTCTCGAGCAATGCTAATCGAGATTAGAGTAGGTGATGGTGATGCCTTAGACCCCGACCGATGCTTTTTGATTACTTTGATATACAGGATGATTAGACGATTACATGAGAGCGAAAAACTCGAAAAACCGGATGAAGTAAACCCATGTGAGAAAATTAACTACTAAGCATGAAGTCTGACGAGCATTGAGGGATGTGTGGGGGCCCTCCAGTTACCCTCAACTTTCGCCTGAGTTACCCTTACAGAAAAAAGATAAGATGAATGCAGGAATGCAAAACGTGGAAGTTAATGTACAAAAACGAAAGAAGAAAAAAAAAGGGTCGCAGCCGCGAGAGGCAGCACTTGCTGACGACAATATGGAAGCAAGACACAAAACTAAAAAAGAGATACCAAGGATATAAATCTATAGAGTCGGTGGTACAAGGGAAAGAGAAGAACAGGATAGAGGAAGGGCAATGAGAAACATGCAAGAAGCAGAAACATGCAAGAAGCAGAAACATGCAAGAAGCAGAAACATGCAAGAAGCAGAAACAAAGGGCAATTCGGGAGCGTTATCCACACCAAAGCAACGCATAACTACCCTTCCAGACGAAGCTCCCCTTGGAAGAAGGTGCCCTTCCAGCACACAACCACCCTCCCCATGGGTTCTGTCGCTGGGGTTTCACCGGTCCGAGTCCATGGCGGTCTCATAGAGCTGCTCATTATTTTGTATGACCCTAATGGTCAAACCTGAGCTTGTCTTGCGCTCCTTGGTTGAATCTCCCGTTCGCCCCTCGTGTGGAGGAGGAGTTGCTGGGGGGGTAGGGTGATGGTGGATCACCAAGTTGGACGCGGACGCCACAGTCTCGGTCGACTGCCCTGGTGGAGTAGGGGGGGGATTTGTTGGAGCCATTCCTGTTGTAAGAGAATGAGTCAGGGTGCTGTTGGTGCTGTTGGGGAAGTGGAGGTTTGACTGATGGGAACTTACGTTTAGGAGGCAGTTTGTTCTGAAGAAAGAGGGAGTATGGGAGGAAACTGGTGGAAGCTTGAGTTACGTGGCGGAAGGGGGGCACCCAGCTGATTGACTGTTGATGTCAAAGGTGAAGATGGTTGTGTTGGGAGACAGTGCTTGATAAAGTGTAGTGAGGTGAACAGAAGAGACGGGCTAAGGGGAGGACCTTATGTGTTTTGTATTGCCTGTGGATCGGCATAAGTAGTGAGTCGAAAGAGCGTTAAGGGTGGCTTAGGCCGTGGCAGCGCAGTGGGGGTCTCTAGGTGTGAACCCGACCTAGCTCGAACGCCGCTGGGTGAAGTCGCCCCCCAGCCTAGGTACGTGCGGGTGACTGAGGTGGGAAAGTCGGTAACGGTTGGGTTTTTGGTGCTGCAACTACTAGTGAGGAAGAAAAGTGATGCTTAAAGTGAGTCTCCCTCTCGGCAGCACTTCGCGAGCCTGGGTCCAGCAATGGCCGACTGGTTTTAGTCCCATGCGAATGCCAGTCCCTCCGAGTCCAATCCAAACACCTCGGTAACATTCGAATCCGCGCATTCTAGTATGTGGCACGGTGATGGTGAAAGTCGAGGGATAACACTAGCAAGCTGATGGAGTCTGGTTGGCACAACACCCAAGCTGATGAGTTTACGGCGGTCTTGCCGATGGCTGCCTATCACTTTGCTTAGGTAATACAGCTGTACCTTACTCGGACAACTCAACCCAGCTCCCGAAAACGACAACGAAACCGATCGGTCCCCGATAACTCACTCATTTCCTCCCCAATGCCACCGTCAGCCCCGATGAATGTTGCTAGCCTCGTACCCAGCGAGAGAATATATTCAGTAAATCTGCTTAACGAATCTTGTACCATGGGACTTTCCGCGGGGCTTAAGCCTGTTTCGGGTTGTACACTAGGTAGTGGTACATCCGAGACATCTTTCGAATCAAAATTGGAGCGTTAAACGCCTCCCGCTCTCACAATCCACTCTTTCGTTGGGGCAGCTTACCTACCTACCTGTTAGCCGGTGCCACTTATGATCTCTCGTCATAGTCTGGATAGACTGAATACGAGTAAGTATTCTCAGAAAAAAAAACTTACTCATGATGGGCACGCAACAAGCTTGAAAGAGAGCTAGTCTCGGGACAGAGAGAACTAGTTCAGGTTGGAATATAGACATGAGGCCTCGTCTCAGCCTGCGGGGGAACTATTGTACTCTAGGGGTTACTCGAGGGGTCGTGCAACCAGACTAGGGGAGAGCTACCAAACCCGCTAGGTGTGTACATGAGGTGTAGGTATGTTTTGGATCTGATAATATCACTCTTTTGGGACTGATTTATGATTTACAACCTGATTGTGATGTCCTGATTATATGTTGGTTCCACTATCAAAACATCTGATGTGACTCTTGTACGTCCGGGCATGCACGAAGGCACGGTGATCTGCCAACCGACACTTTTTCTGGTTATCTCCCCGCAAACTGTCACCTGTATGTAGAGCAAGCTCGAATAAAGCCTTGTCGACCCGATACTCTGTTACTTGTTACATTGCAGCCGTCAGTCTCACATTGCCATCTCCCATTCATATTAGCATGAAAAATACTCGGGACTTCCATAAATTATTCTCGTGCATGCAAGTTGAAAATTATCTGGTCTGCAGGCTGCATGCAGCACAACAGTTTATTGCTGTACGAAGAATAAAAGGCCCCTGCAAATGTAGAACAGCCATAGGGTCTGGCTGGGCGTGCACAGCGGCGTGTGACAGAGCAGGCGAAACGTAGGCACTCTGCACGCCGTTGTCGGCAAGAACGTTTGGGGGGGACTCAGCTGCACTGCGGGAGCATGAAGTGGGGTGCATGCATCTGCAGCACCCCATGTCAAGACAATGTCAGTGTTGGGAGTTATGCTCCGAAGTATATCAAGTGCAACGGCAATGGACTACCTGCATTAAAATTTAGGGGTTGGATTGCTTGTCTAGGTAATGATCGTGACAGCGTGTAGGTTGGATTGTGGAGTTAGAGATTAAGACATACTGTACTAGTACAGGTTCAAGCGGTGGATCGCTCCGTGGCATTCTGTCAAAGAGTCATACCTAGTGGATCCAGAAGTATCAAGGGATCGGTGTACCGCGGGGAAGATTGTGTCAGACTCTGTGCAATTGCTTCCTGTCCTGCTTTCCGGCTTGTCGATCCAACACGCGAGATGTATACCCAACCCCCAGGCGGCTTTCCATCACAGATACAGTAAATGTTTTAGCCATATTACCTATTTGGAAAGTACAGGCCTCAATATTTCACCAGCAGTTCGCACTTCGGACGGTTCTGTAGTCTGGCGGACACTGACCTCTCTCTATCGTGTGCAAACACCCTGGCCAAGGCAGACTAACCCCGCGGGCTGTATGTGGTTTTAATGATTGGCCAAACAAGCTTCCAAAATTGAAGCTTGACTCTAATTAGTGGTATGAAAAATGTACTGAGGAATAAGGATCCTGGTAAACTTCGGAATGCCGTAGTTAACCAGGATATCACATTACTGGCTAATTCCTGAGCTGAGCCCACGCCTTACCACCTTATTGAACAGATACCTACGTTTTTTTATTGCCAGTGTATGCGGAACTAGTACTTACATTACCTCCCAGCACCCACTAGGTAGGGATTAATTTACCCTCCACGCCCCACTCGGGCTCTGGTCGTGCCCCGACTGCACCCTACTGCTCTCTTGTACCAATTAGGAAAGTAGTTGTGTACATAACCTGCCTAATATAGTAATCTCATATTAGTATACATGGAACGTAAACCCCATAGGTATGTTCAATTTAAGTATTTTTCCATCCATGGTGTTGGACTCAATGTAGGTATTCATATATGGAATGTAGTGTACAATCCCTGGGCAAGCGAAAACTTCCTCTTCTGCTGGGTGTAACACTTGTATAAGTTTTATTTTTCCCCAGTGTTTACATTTATGGAGCCTTAGGCTATGAAGTCATGGTTCTTTGACTACTAGTTTGTATGGGGAATACCAGCGGTCAACTCTTTGCACCTTAGGTCTACTCTATACCAACCAATACCAAAAACCCTCTCGAAATTCGAGAAATTCTGCAGACATCTACGATGGGTACTTTTTGGCTGGGTTTTTCGATGTTACACCAAGACTTTTGCCACAGGGTTATAAATACAGTACCAGTAAGGCTTACCTATCGGGGCACGACCAGAGTATAGTAGGAGTAGCCAATTAAAGGGTAGCAGTGCGCACAGCCAGTCTATGAGTGCCAATCAAATCGGCTAGGTACCTATAGGGGGTCTGGTTGGCCAGTTAGCTGACGCTTCGGCGGCACGCTGTCTGGTGAAGGAAGTCCTGATGTTCGCCTTGATAGAAAAATTTGAAGTAATCCTTCTCGGCAAAGCGAGCAGAATTTTCACAAAATCAAATTTTTCCGGCAGTTGGTTCTCCGATGAGTTCGACAGGGAGGTGTGTAGATCATCTAATTTGGTCCCTCGCATACAGGACTTCCAAAATAGGTACAACGCCCAGACGAGTTCTTATCTCTTATTGACAAAGAACTGCTGACAGGCTGCCAATGGCTGCTCCAGAACCCCAGTCGACCATCCCAAGAGTGTGCGTGTGGACTATCGGTATCTACTCACCCCATTTTCCCAACCTTTGACTCATCCATCCCCCATTTTTACCACATTCCTCCTTCACTCGCTCCAACTGGTACCCTGCCATCTCACATTTTCCTGTCAACATCTTTCCCATACCCTCCCTTTTCAGCCTGTTTGCCACATCGGCCCCCCCCCAATTCCCCTTCCCCTGCTACTTCCCAAAGGCGGTCGAATAGCTGTGGGGGTGGCAACTTCTTGCCGGCTGCTGTATGGCCAATCAACTGTCTAAGCCTGCATATCTCTTGCAATTCCTCAGTAAGCATCGTAAGTTGAAGGGGGCATGTTTCCAGCAAAGGAAGATGGGAGCTCCGTGTGGGAGTCGGTTGTTATTTATGGGCATAGATAAGCTACGTCATGTTGTGATAAGCCTGTTTTGGCGTGGGGTAGAGCTGGTGTGGGGCTAAATTACCGATAAGGGATATGCTAGTCCAATTCAAGGTACGGTAATTAAATAAATTGTTTATGTTAGTCCAGTTGGCACATGCTTGTGTTAGTTCGGTAGGCACTGTTCTCGTTCCCAGACTTATGTCATATCCATACGGAGTACTCCGCGAAGAGTCTTGGCAGGAGATCAGGTAATGTTTGTGTTTTCGATTGACATCATATTGCTGAGACGCTATATATGACAGATATGTACCAGAACGATTGAAGACAAAGTAAGTGGGCTTACCTCTACCACTTGCTCAGTTCGTTATGTTGGTTCAATGCGCGGATTTGCGCGTGCTGTGGGGGCAAAGCGAGAACATTCGAGTTGTTTCGACATACATTGGGGTTTTGCTTACTGCCTATCCCGGCACTCGAGTACAAGAGGAGCACATCAACAGGAGGGAAAAGTTGGGGGCGCATATTTGGAATGCCTTGTTCTTGTTGGTCACTTCAAAAGAACTCTCCCACCTTTGTTGGGTGGCAAAAGGGGGCAACATCTGGTACCTATCCAATCCACAACTATATCTCTTGAAGCTGTGCTGCAGCCTTGTGATTGATTCAGATCTACATAGTGCACTGACCACATCAGATTTAGTTGACAGTCCCGCTGCTTACTTTGTAACCTGATTAATGATCGCCGGAATAACTCCTCAACAATTCCTGATACACTGGGGCTAATGTTCACCTTCTGGCGGCAGCCTGATGGAGGCGGTGCCAATTAATATTGCGCAGTCATAGTGGTGCTCACTACGACTCTAGATACTTAGGTATGTACCTACTCTGCATAGGTAGGGATGGCATATCTCGGAGTTTCATCCATATTAACAAACGCAGCCACGTCCAGCTTTGTCCCGTCCGCTAGGTCTCACTCAATTGTTGGTTCTAGGCTACAATAATTATCAGAATTTTTTTCACTTCCAATGAATCAAAGATTGCCGATCCTGGGGAGTAGGTATTTACATGTGACGTCACTGTCAACAATCTATCGCATGTGACGACGATCATTACTCGCCACCGTCTCATATATAGTCCGTGGTCATAAGTCTTGGTAAAACAGTGAAACCACAGCAAAAATGGTCAAATGTGCCCTTCGTAGACACCTGCATAATGGCACTCATCTTATGAATTCACGGTCGGCTTTTTGAATATTGTTTGAGCTTGATACAAAGTCTCTAATTCTTGGCTTAGAGGTCTGTAGCATGCCCTCCAACTGCTCTGGTAAATTTTGGTAAGTCCTCGAAAATAGTCTCGGCCCCCGACCCTTGAGCTTACGCCAAGCTCGAGGGTCGGGGGCCGAGACTACCTCGAAAACCGAAGCCTTCAAAAAAGGCGCTACCTACTATTCCCCATACAGTTTAGTGCTTTTTCTGCGACTTTTGGAAATGGCCTCAATTCTACAGACAACTATGCCTCTCCACGGCATTTCACCTAGCTACAAAAATTAGAGAAGGGACAATCTGGTTTTCTCTTAAATCTGCTATTTTTTTCATGTGATTACCTTACAAACTCGGTTTTTAACATTTTTTGCATGACAGTGTGATTTCGCATTTTACCAAGACTTATGTCCACTAGCTGTACCTAACTAGCTTACCCTTGTTCTATGCCAAGTGGGCACGGTAGATAGTTCAGGGTAACGCATTGGTACGAAGGAGGTGAATGTTTATAGATATATTTTTAATCTTTGTATAGACTTTAGAATACATACATTAGTCTGGCAGATACGTATATGCAACTGAATTAGTATTGGGCTTAGTAGAATTGATAGTATGACCATATCGGGCTTGTGGCTGGTGAAGCAGAATACCGAAAACCGATTAGGATCCAACAATTTGAGACGTTGGCTATCTGATAATACAAGTAGCAGTCAGTACGTAACACTTGAGCCTATTCGTCCTCCTCGGAGGTAGAGTTGCGAATAATCGAGGGAGGAAGCTTATCAAAAGCAGAATTTGTGTCTCATTAGGTCGGACCTCACATTTCCCATCTTCTGCTTCTTCTTGAGCAACTACATGGAGCAGTTCATTAGCACGGGGTTGGTCTGGAATGGAATGTCTTGGGAAGAAAATTGCGAATTATTTGAACATCTCGCCCTTTTTTGGGAGGTATTGCGCATTGTTTACAAGACACAATCGAAAAAGAAGATCCAGATCCGTCCATGTAGCAACCTCTTGGAGCGGGAGCGATCATGTGCCAGTAAACTGAATTGCGAACTTGACGATCTGGGACGGACTCCGGAGAATCTAAACCCTATAAAGGATGCAAGGCAAAGGTAGTATAATATACCGTAACCTATGCATTGATCCCCCCAACCCCGCATTCTGTGTAATATACCATTATTTGTGGGACAAGGTTGTTCCCTGAACCGATATCACCCCCCCCCCGCCCCAGGTATATTGCGTTCTGCACACACACACCACGGATGGATGATCGTAGGTCCAGTCGAGATTTGAAGGTTATTCCAAACTAGAAGTTTGTCAGATATGTACGTTGCACAAGGCAAATGCAGGCCCTGAATAGATTAAGCGATCGCAATTCATATCGAAAAAGTTCTCGCAATTTTCGTGCCCATCATCAGTCACATGGAGTCCACAAATTTAAGGTTCCCAACAACTTAAAATAATCCTCCGGCCCGCTTCGTGAAACGTTCCAGTTTGAAGCCTAAAGTAGTTTGTAGATCATCATCAATAGCTACAGCCACATTGAGCATGCAAGTGTGCAACCAGTATTTTTTTGATTGCATATTATATTTCCTGGGATACAAGGATCGAAGGGTCAATACCCGTTTGACCATAATATGCAAATATTTTCCAAGTTGGTCCTCAACATGTGGCATCAGTGTTACTAGTGCCACTCCTGCACACCAAAAATCAAATATAATGTCCCACTTTGGATTATTACTCCTCAGACAGTGTTAGCATCTCGATATTCTTTCCCACGAATTTATATACGTACAGTCTATTTGGTACTCTCATGTGAAAGTATCATGTCCAGTACGAATATTAGTCGTTTCCAGGAGCAGCAGGGGCTCGGTTCTGCGCTACTGGAAGCCTCAGCTGCCCCCTATCATGGATCTCTCTCACTCTGATTGCATAAGCCTGCATATGTGCCTGAAAGGCCACATCCCCCCCCCGAAAAAACTGCCTCAGTTCCCTTCTCTGCTGTTCCTGTTCCACATCATCTGGGTCATGCAAGAAAATATCCCAATCATAGTACCCTCCGTGATTGGTATACAAATGTGCATACAACTCCCTCTTCGCCGAGTCTTCGTCATTCTGTTTTTCGACGCTCATGAACTGGCATTTCCAACACCAATGCGCTCTACAGACGCTACATGTGATATGATTACACCCTTCAGTTTTCTGCGTCATTGTGTGACATTTCGGGCATGGCTGTATCTTTCGTCGTGTATCACTCCTCTCGCCCTCAATTCTCTGTTCCTCCTCCGGGGGGGGTCGGCATAGGGCACATTTGAACCCATGAAGGACAGGAGGTTCAACGGAGCAGGCCTTCTCGAGGACCCGCGCTGCCAGAAAGCACTCGGAGCACCATGCAGACCACCATCGAGAGTTCTCTGCCTCGAATCGAGCACGATCTCGCATCAGGTCTAGTCCGTAGCGGTGTGAGATTTTCGGTGTTGGGTAACGCCGGCAGAATGGGCATGTTAAGGCTCCAAGGTTGATAATTTCTCCAGGCTTGTTCGTCGAGTAATGTCGCTTTAGGCACAGCTCGTCTGCCTTCATGTTGCATCCGCGTCTGCCGCACGCTGGTACCATTTTTTCTTTGCTCATCTTCTCAGAGCATATAGTGCATGTGGCTTTCTGTACTTTGCGAGCTTTCACCCAGCACATGATGGCTTTGACAACGTCCTCCGTCGGGGTATGTATCCTCTTCCCATCGATTTGGAGGGGCGTCAGCTTAGGTGGTAGATTGAAAAGACCGCTTTCGGGACGGAAAGCTTCCCACCCAAACTCCTTCAATATTTTCTCTGCCGTTACTTGGGGAGCCGAAAATGCCATGCTTTGGTGAATCCCAATCCATTCATATCCATTGTCAGCCAGCAAACGCTCCACTGTTACCACTTTGTTTTGCACTTTTGGATATCCAACAACACACAATGGGCAAGTAAAACTCTTCCATTTCTTTCCCTTTACCCACCAGGGCCTACGCTCCTCAATTTCCCCAATCCTTGTAATCACTTTGCACCCACAATTGCTGCATTCCCTTTTAGGGCATGGTTGCCGTTTTCGACAGAAGTAGCACTTTGGTTTGCCCTTCAACCTCTCAATGTTGAACACTGGATATCGAGCCCCACAATGTTTAGCTGAACATGAAACCCATGTAATCTCCTCAGATTCCTTGACCGAAGGTGGGCTTTCGGGGTTAGATCCAGGTCCAGGCCATTCTTCTGCCCTGGGCCGTATTTCCTTATTCCGACAGAACCCACATATCTTGTTCTCTGAGAATAACGCAATCGGCCGGGTATGGTTACAAATGCTGCACCGAGCGATCTGTCCCACTGGAGCCTTTATTTTGTCCACTGTAGACTCCACTAGGACATGTATACTTGTCAACCTGTTTCCTGCCAGAAATATGTATTTCTGGAGGTTCTCAAGTGCCAGGTCTTCGGGCTTTGAGACTAGAACTCACATAATAAAGCTTAGCGGACCATCTGGCGGAATTGGAGTCATAACAACCCACGTAGTTCCCCTCCCATTTTTCAAGCAATAGTTTATCAAAACGATGTCGATTTCAACGCATCTTTCCGTGTGCCACCCCACAGAATTTCTGGTGTGTAGTAAATATTCCAAAGGTACGATGGTACCCAAGGAGTTCAACGAGATAGTCAGATGTTGACTTTGGAGGCCACAATTGCGAGTTTAAAACCCCTCCCTCCTCGTGAAAACTGAAATAAGGTTGACTCCGTGACAAATGTAGATAGGTTTAGTAAGAGTATGCGTAACATGAGTTAAGAATAAATAAATGGTAGCTTCTAAATACCGCCCACATTCAGAGTATCATTTGACGTAAGTGCCATCCTCAAACTGGTTTGATATGGGGGTGATAACTTTAGTTAGTCTCCAATGATACATGGATCCAACTTTCTTATAGCAAACCTACTCCCGCATCCCGTCAATGAAATACACCAATGGATATCAGAAAGCATAGTAACAAGAACCTCATGCAACAACAGCAAAAGCACTCGCATAGCTGACACTAGAATCCCTCAGTGTAAAACATTTGCTGCTTTGCTCGTATCTAACGAATTTGAATTTTCCTTTGGGCCCCTCTCCCTCTCTCGCATCCAGAGCACCCATCATCACACCTATTGGGTGCCGGCCACAGATAGTGTTTCGAGTTTTTTGAAGGTACTCGGTGAAGTCCTTGTGCCTTCCAGTTTCAATGGACTCTATTGCAAGCTTATCTAGCCTCTCTATCGAGGACCATATGGGTGGGTCAGCTGGAGGTTGTGGACAATTGGCCTGCCTGAGTGTATGTCCGAGAATCTGCCCTCGATTCTGTGAACTTGAGTCAGGGATATAGTACGTGTAAGTGAACCGAGTCCCCCTATTCAGGTGCAGTTAGAACAGGTCTCCACACATGTAATAGAATGTACATACCAATGACAGAAGTCACTCGAAATTACAAAACAATTCTCCGGATCGTCTAGGTATGGTCTTAGGAGTTTCCCATACTCCCTCTCCTGTTGAGCATCAATGGAACCCACCAAAATTGGCACTATCCTTGGGAGAGCTTGCCCCTTCCCAAAATACATCTCTAAAACCTTGTAGACGTATGGCAGGTGCATCTCGATACTATGCTCGCCTTGGTCAACGTCAGGGCTCATGGTGGTGAATGCCTTGCTTTGTAGCAAGCTCTCACTTGTTGCCTTGTCGATGACGAGTGAGCCGAGCGGGGTAGCATATGTTGTGAACGGGGAGACAGCGCAGGCCTCAAAATAGTGATGGTGAGAGGGGCCAAGGATGAATACACGTTTCCTAGATCAAGACTCAGATTAGATGATGATCTTTCAAAAGGGCTTTGAGCCATGTGGATGAAGTATCTTAATACACTTTCGATACATCCAGTGACTTGTACGCCCATGCAGCTGGTGGGCCTGAGTATGAATAACCTGCATGCCTATTGATGCCTTTAGCTATGACCTACTTTCGGATGATATCTATCCCGTTTGGCTCAAGAATGATGTACATACGGGGCAATGATAATTCTAGCACCTGGGACTGGGAGCCTACCGACCCCCTCGATTTCGTCAGGAACGGCATTGAGCCAGCTCTCGAGCTGTGAGTCCAGTGTTGATGGGGCGTTTGTGTACCAGGAGCCGGCGTGAGTAGCTTCTCGTTCCGACTTGTTTGGCATGATGTCTGAGTATTTGAATATCGTGATAAATACCTATGTAAATCACTGCACTTGCTGAAGTTAAGCAAAGCTGAGAGATGGGGACATGGCGGGGTTAATGCACGGAACAGGTATTCACGTGGTGGGGTTGCAACTTATTTGTTGCAGGAGCTAACGTGCTTCCTTCACAAAGGGCTTAAGCCGAAGAAATGCAGCCAGAGCCATGGAGCAGTGAGATCGAGAGTAATAGTTACACTGTACAGTATCCATATTATACGAGTTGCGAGAATCAATCAGGGTCACAAATTCGTCATAGTGCTATATAGCCTAGTGGTACTTAGGTAATAGTCTCTAGGTAGTAGGTAGCGTGTTTTGAGCATCATACTTTTCAACGCGCGTATCGTAACCTCCAAGCAACAGACCCCCCTCTCCATATTCATTCTCCACTGGTTGGTGGCTACTTCCAGCCGAAGGAGGATATGACGACAATCATGTTCAGCCCTTCAACATCACCCTGCCCCAGCAGCAATTTGAAGCGGAAGCGTGATGAGTTCAGCGTTGTGATGTCGATGAACTCGTGCCCATCACTAGCAGATCATAGTCAACCATGTCCCCCAACAGCTGGTATGGGTACTCTCAATCTGAGGGGAGAAATGCACTCTCGTACGATGAAGAGATCAAGGAATAAACCCAAGGAACGAGAAGTCCATGGTAGGCGCAAATATGATGGTCTTATCACTTAGGGAGAGAAACATGTGGGCTAATGTAATAAACAGATTACACATTACAAAAGTTGTTCAATGCTCAGGCATTGAAACAGCAATTCAATCAAGGCCCAGTTCAGCCGGCCCCTCCCCCTTCCCATCCTCCACCTACGCAAAAAGCTTCAAGCCGGCCCAGCATCTCAAATTACTTTGCATCATTCTTCACCTCATCAAAACCTCACCCCAAGCCACCAAACAAGTTAGATAATCCAACCAAACCAGAGCTCTCTCCATCAATACCAATATGCGAGGATTGCGATAGACCCTTGCAAGAGAGAGAACTGTACCTATCTGGGGAAGGACAGTGCATCAACTGCCGGAGGACAGTGTGTTCTGAGGCATGCAGTGTTGCTGTGAATGATGGATGTGGAGGAGAAGGAAGGGTGTGTCTGGAGTGTGCATTGAGGTAGTTATAGGACCATCAGATCCTAATATGCTGAGTTGATCTGTTTTGTGGTGGAGCACCCATGCCGGAATGGGGCAATCGTTGTTGTGGAATGCCTATTTGTTTTTGGAGTTTGTGGATACGTATCGAGGTTTAACCTGTACCATATGAGAATGTCTGCCTTATATTTAATTATTTCAACCTAGCGAATATAAACATCACAAGCACGGAACTACCACCCAGAATCATCCCTCTTTGCTATTCTTTTTAAAAATATTTTTTTATGGCAAGTGTTTAAATTCACCATACGATCCAGACTCTCGATCTATCAGCAAATATCGGGTTGCGTTTGGGACCAGAAGTCTACCGTGCAACCAGACTACACCCAGACTACATCGAGACTACAGTACATCCAACCAGAATAACCAGGTGGCCCTTATTCGAAGCAATCCTTCCACTGCCAGTCTGCATCTAGACACAGCTGGTACCAGCCCTTAAACGGAAGTGCACTTAAATCTCCTCCGGACTACTCCT
>Ga0307514_10004086_pt1 | contig 13545 bp, 11 predicted proteins | sample 16_EM_MG_FD_203088 | JGI IMG/M metagenome (GOLD analysis project Ga0307514, IMG submission 203088) | Populus trichocarpa ectomycorrhiza microbial communities from riparian zone in the Pacific Northwest, United States - 16_EM | ecosystem: Host-associated > Plants > Roots > Unclassified | place... | reverse complement strand
GGAGCCTTCCACACAGTAGTACGGGAACATCGTAACGGCATCGGAGCTGGTGGGGTCGGTACTGGTGAAGGCGGCGAGGCTCTCATACTTGTGGAGGAATGTCGTCACGTCAGAGCCAAGAAAGATATGCGCGCCTGGACTAAGCGGAAGTGGCATCGGATTCCGGTGTTTGGTCGCAGCCGAGATGGCCTCAACGTATAGCCATGAGATCTCCATCCTTCCAAGCCCGCTTGTCGTGTACGTTGGTGTAGGGTGGTGGTGATGTTGCTCGTCGGGGTGGTTCTCGCGATGCTGATGATGGCTCCGACCTCCGTAGGAGTCTAATCAACGCGTCTCTGATTGCGATTCCAGTATCCTCGTCTTCGATTCTCCCGCTTTCTATTCGTCGATCTGTCGTTGCCTAGTGGTTGCTTGATTCGTGTTCAATTGTCGCTGTGGTGTAGTCTCTACTCGCAGCCCAGTGTTCCAGTCCCGTCGCGTCAATTCCATCCACGTCCGAATCGTCGCGCCGTCGCCTCTCTCTCGCTGCCAGCTTACTTTCCCGTGCTCTGCTTTCCGAAACGACCTCCGAGTCAGAGCACCATTTGTGGCGGAAATCTCGGATCAGGAGATCGCGCACTGCAGCTTCCGTAGGAAGCTACGAAAATGGAGGTTTCGTTTCGAGGAGCGTAGGGAGGGAGTAGCCGCAGTGAGATAGTTGATTGGCTAGAACTAAGAATCAAAAGAGAGAAGAAGGAAAGAGATGAGATGATGATTGGTACGTGATTGGTGAGGTCTGGATCGTGGTGTCGGATGCCGTCCAGCGAAGGTTTTTCAACCTTGTCGATGGCGTGATGCAGAGCCGCGATAACCCTAACCCAGTCACGTGCCCACTCAATTGCGTGGCTCTGTAGTGGTGGGAGCCGTTTTCCCACCACAACGGGCTTGGTCTGGACCAGTCCAACGAAGCTACCTCTGATCAATTCAAGCTAGTTAGACTATTCGCAAATTGGTACCCTCATTCTCGGACTATATATGATTTCCACTGTTGACACGAGAAGATGTTAAAGAAGAAGAGAAGATGTTGAAATGTCTGTCGATACAAAGAGAAGGAAAACTATGGACATATAAATAAAACACAGAGAAGGAAAACCAAATGCTGACTGCCAAAAAGCCGGAGCCCAATGCCAAGTACCAATGCCGAGCCCTCCTCCTCGCCATGGGGGCAGGCGAGGCTGGTAGGGGCAGGTGAGGCCAATGGGGGCCATTAGCCACCAGCGTCACACCGAGCCCCCCAGCACCAAATACTACGGAAGCCAACGAGCCAAATCCCTAGTCAACATCCACATCAGTCAATGGAAGCCAACAATCGAAAATAGAAGTTGCCAAGCAAAAACTGATGTATGTATCCCTGAGTATCAGTCTGGGGGTTGTCAGTCAATTTGGAGACTTCACGTGTATTGGCAACCTCATTCGAAGCCTTCCACTAACAATTTTCACCTGGCAGGTGGCAGGTGGTCGTTGGCAAGTGGCAAGTAGCGATTGAGCCAACATGTATGAGTCTGTGTATATGAGTCTGCGTGTCTGAGTCTGTATGTATGAGTCTGCATTGTGGCGGGAAAACCCATTTTTCACCACCACTAGTGCCACTCAGCTTGGCAGGGGGAAGCCGGTGGGGGGGGGCGTAAGGAGATACAGGAAAGACGGAGACGGACTGAGCAATGGGGCGTACGAACATACAGGGATATCAGAGATGGACTGGGTGACGGTGTGGCAGGCAAATCCGTTTGTGACCACCATGGCCACTCAGCTTGGCAGAGGACTGAGCTACAGCGGGTGTAAAGATACACAGGGACGATGGAGACAGACTTGGCGCCGGGGGTGTATGGCAATCAGGGGTGGCGGAGATGGACTGAGTGACTGGGGGTATATATTCGGTAGTCCCCGCGGTAGATAGCTTGCATCGCATCTTGTATCGCATCTCATCTCATACCATCTTATCATGCAACGAACTACACACTCCATCTTTCGCATCTTTTGATCTCACTCGATCTTTCCGAGACTTTGTGTAGATCTGCGGCATTGCGTTGGTTCTTGCTACCGTGTAGTATCATACCTTCTCACCCTCTTCGGATGCTCCTCGGGCCAGCACAGCTCTTTCTCCTGAATTCATTTTTGGATGCTACGAGAGGTGTGGCGGACTGTCGACGATGTGCTCTCGGTTCTCTTGATTCGCCGTTTCACCACAATTGGAACCCAAATGCCGAGACGAAAGGCACCGACCTCATACTGGGGTGACAGCCACCATCCTCATTCCTAGACGAACACCAAGAGAAAAGCACCGACCAAATACCATGACGAACACCGAGGCAATGGTGCTCAAGTAAGACTGGACGAAAGGCACCAACCTAATACTGTGAAGAATACTAAGGAAATTGCGCCGATCTAACGCCGGACAAAATGCACCGATCTAATTCCAGGATGACCGTCACCGACCTTAAACTGGGACGAGAAAACCCAAGCAAAAGGGGGATGCGAACCACGTACTAAGGAAGCCACTGATCCAAAAGGAATACTAAGAACAGGAATCAAAGATGCCGGTAAGATTGTGAGATGTGCTACTGAGGATACAACTAGTCTTAGGGGGGAAATTGCCAGGAATAGAACACGATAGACGACTTGGCAAGAAGCTAAGGGAGATGACCGTGAGAGGTGGTCAAGCCGGACTAAGAAAGGAACGAAACAAAGAGCTCACCTCAAAAAGACCCTCAATTGACCTAACCCCCCTTCCAAAACTCACAAACTAGCAATTGACCTTAGATCACCAGTTACTGCCAATTCAGCACCTAACCCACCATCCCACCTCCAAACCACTACACACAGGATGTCAACTGAACACTGCCGATCCACTTCTGCCGCCGGTCCCAGTGGCCGTACCACTTCCTCCCGTGCTGGACCCTCAAGTTAGGCCGGCTCCTCCACCAGCGCTGGACCTTCCGCCAGGGCCTCGCCCAATCATGCAGATGACCAAAGGCAATTCATCGAGTCCTTCGCCCTCGCAATCGCGAAGGAGCTGACGCAGATACCACTCCCATGCATCATGAGCGCGCCAGTCTTCGGATGAGCAGACGTCACAAAATTCATCGAGGGGTACGTGAGCCTCTCCTCTCACACCGGGTCCGAGCCGGTTGCCGAAGATGGTATCACCACGTTCCGGTACTACCGCTCTGAAACAATCCAGGTAACTATCAAGATGATGAGCGGATATCTGAAGAAGGACTGGGTGCAATTGAAAGAGGAGCTGGAGAAGGCCTTCCGGCACGCCGTCAGCCGAGTCTACATGCACACGCAGTCGTACTTAGAGCTACTATACTGGGACCATCTCGAATGCGGGAACGTCATCCTGAAAGCTTTCATCCTCCCCTACAACGACATCAGCGGCATTATGATTAGCCCGGGAGCCTTGGCCGAGTACTCACTAGTGGAAATGTTGCTCAGAGCCCTCCCAAAAGATTTGAGAGCAAAAGGGGTAATGAAACTCGAACTAGATCCGAGAGACCCCTTGACATTCAAATACGACAAACTCCGAAAGCATGTCCTCCACAAATGTGCGACAGCTGATGACCTCGCCCTCCTGGATTGGGAAGAAGCACGTACGGCGCTGGGAGTCCCTTCTTACTGAATCCAAGCTGGATGTCTGCGGCCACAGATGGCAGTAGTGGTGAATCTTCCGGCAATACCTAACAAAGATACCCCTGCACCAGCGCAAGTCACAGAGGAAATTCCCATCGCTAAGGCCGAAAATATGATCGACACGAAGATGGACAATATGGTGATGGCTTTCGATGCTTGGACCTTCCAGCTGAGCAATGCGAATGAGCCCAGATACGGAGGCTACTAGACTGCCTGGTCATATGACATCTGAGCCGACCATTCACCTGCACACACACCAATGAACTTCCCTCCTCCAAATGCACCCACCGGACCCACTTACTACCGACCGGGACCCAATTACCAACAATATCCACGACAGGGATTAGGACCCTGGATCTATTGCCATGAGCTGAGGCACATCTGCATGTTCTGTCCCGATGTGCTCACCGACCAGGATAAAGGGCTAGTCCACTTTAATGATCGTGGAAGACTAACCTCAGGACCAAGAGGAGGAAATGGAGGTGAGATATCCGGATATGGACCGGAGAGAAGGATTCTGTCCATGCGGGAGTACGCCCGGGAGGCAGCTCGGCAAGGGCAGCAGGGAGGGGGAGTAGCCACTACGGCTGCACCACAGCCGCCTCAGCTGCAGCACGTGGGAAGATCTCAGCTGTTTCAGAGGGCAAGTGCTCAGGTGACTGCATTTCGCTCAGGGATTGCCCGACAGCTGTCGGAAATCGACGGGTACTACTCTGGTCGGTCTACAGGTAAGCAAGGTAAGAAAGAAGGTAACGAAAATCGGATTGAGGAGTTGATCGACGAGGATGAACAGCAAGGAGAGTGGCAAGGTGACAGCAGTGGGGAGGAAGAGGAGGAGAATGTGACGGAGGAGGAGAGTGACGTGCGTTGAGACGAGGAAGAGAGAGAAAAAAAGGTCGGCAGTCGTGCGCACTCAGGCAGGATATACCTTGGTGGACAAGAGACGAAAGAGGACAGACAAGGTGACCGGGGGTGATTACAAGCAGGCACGTATCAAGGAAGAGGTCCCGGAGGTCTCGACTAGTGCTAGTAACCAGGAAAAGAGTACTATCGGCAAAGCAGTAGCATTCAGCAAGCAACCGGCCAGGGAAGACCCCCGTCAAAGAACGACTCCAAAGACCGCAAATGATCCGAAACAGCTGAGGAAGAATGCACCGGCCATGGATACTGGACACTATGAAGTCCTCGGAAGCAGACCACTCGATTACACTATCTCAGCCCGTCAGCTGAGAGAGACTGGCGAATTGACCTTCCAACTCCTACCAAAGGCTAAAACAGTATTATTTCCCAAAGACAACTGAGTCACTGCTAGGACCCAGGTTGCACCAACTAATTTCGGAATCGCTCACATTTCTGCCTTCTCCGGTCTACAAGATCTCGCAGGATAAACCCAATTCCATCACGCCAGGGCCACTCCAACCGGCCTTGCCCAGATACATGGACGTGAACTTCCAATGCTCATCGATGGCGGATCTGAGATCTGCGTGATGAGTGAAGAAGTCGCCGGGGAGTTGAACATCGGGTGGAAACGTGCCAACTGGAAGATGGTCACTGCTGATTGCAATTGGTCTGATTTGTCGAAGATGGCAGACTCTGTCCCCGTCAATGTCCATGGTATCGTCATTCCCCTGCCAATCTTTTTTGCAAGATCTGGAGCAGAACAGGTTTTCTTGGGTTACCCCTGGGACAGATACGCTCTTAAGTGTCAGAGTAACCTGGACTATGGCAGTTGCGAGATCACCATCTCAGCTGTCGATGGGTCAGAGCAGGTGATGTTTGTCTCTAGCTTTCGGGGAGACAAGAGGGTCAGATTTGGCAGCAGCTCGGGAAACTTATACGCCTTGTTAAAGTAAGGGCAACTATGAAGGATAGGGCCCGGTACAACAAAGGGAAGAGGTTGGAGAGTCATGGGAGGAATGATGTAAATGAGAAGGTCTCGAAGGGTAGAAAAAGAAAAGAGAAGGAGTTGGCTGATAGGGAGAGGGAGCGTGAAGGGAAAGTGGAAGGATTATACGGCGGGAAAGAGCAGGAAACATTCAAAAAGGAAGCAAAACAGTCAGTCGAAACAAGGGGGCTATCGAAGGCAGTGAGGAAGGTAATGGGAAGAGGCGACAATTGGGAGGATGAGTGGGAAGAGGAGGAAGGACTGGTAATCGGAGATTTGGATAGGAGGATGGTTGCAGGAGAGAGGTCGATTGGAGAAGAGGCTCTGGTGAAGGAATGGAGGGTAACCAGGATAGAATCCACGGCTTTGGCATGGGTTTCTCAAAATTGCATAGCTCCGGAACTTAGTCAAATACAACCCTGTTCCTCGTACCTTGATTCGGCGAAGTGCAACTTAGACGAAAACACCAAAGCAGCCTTGGTGCATGCCCGCTAGAAATGTGTCACCCAGAAAGTGAAGCCTGTCCCCTTGTTGAATGGAAGAATACCCGATGCCGGACTCGACTGGAGAGGAATAGCTATCGCTCGCGCCGTTCCAATACCAGGTCCCTGGGACAAGTGGTTGATTCCCAAATTATCCCACAGAGCAAGAGGCGGAAGGTGGACACCTGAGAGATTACAAGAGCTACGGATAGTGTTAGCAACGGGTCCGGGTAACCCCCCAGTGGTCCGGGTTTGGACCGGATAAACAGTTCTGTTCGGTTCCAGAACCGTCCAAAAACCCGACCCGCAGCTTCTTGGTGGGCCAAACCCGTACCCGTACCCGTCAACCCGCCGGTTTTGCCGGGTTTGGCTAGACCCAGCGGGTCCAATCTCCGGTTCTCCTTTCCGGGTATTTCTATTTATGGTCGCGTTCTGATATCCTGCAGTTATGTGGAAAATATTAACTCCGATACATCATTGTCTTGTTTAGTTTCATTGGCTGCCATTATACTGAAAATAAGCCAAGAGATGCTCCCTGCTACATCCTGAATTTGAGTGTAAACGATCTTTTGTCTTGCATCATTAGTAAGATTTGAGGTACAGAACAGCCATATTGCCAGTAAAGGCGATCATCAAGCCGCAAATGGATCAGTTTACTCCTGCTACTACGCTGACAACATTTGGTGAGCGGATGGAGAGATACATGATAGTGTCAACAGAGCATCGCAATGCTACAAGAGACTTCACGGGCCAAAATTGGCCATTTGAGATCAGCACTCGGGAAACCTCAGTCAGAAGTAGCTATATCAGCACTCAACCCTGACGCGGTATCCAATTGGTTAGCAGTTCAGAACTCAAAACCTGTTAAACCGGTAAGCCTTTACCTCTGCATAGATCCTCTCAAGCCAATTACAATACAGGAATTGAATTCAGATGAACATATAGTACTGGCTCGTTTGTCATCTCTACACTACCTGCACAACATGTGGTGATTGACAACATATCTCTGTGAAAAGTAATTCGTGAACCTCGTTTGCTATGTGTTGGCATTTTTTTGATTTCAGTGACCAAATTGTGAGACACGATAATTTGTCTGTGCATGAGCAAGGGTCGTCTGTGCCACACAAATGTTCCAGATTCCAAATCAAGTGGATTGACGATCGATCATCATGATATCATCATGACTCCTACAACTAAGTGAGAACGCACAATCTATATTGAGGATAAAATTTACTAACAAAATATTGGTCAGCGATGGCATACAGGTCATAGAAGGAGTGGTCGATGCACAACGCGAATCAGTAGGAATGACCACCATCATCTAGCATTGATCCACAAATCCAACAACATCACTCCGCAGTCCAATCCAGTGCACAGAGTAAAAATTTTGGAAATTGCTTATGGTAGGTCATGGAAATTGAGGAGAAGCAACTGGATAACATGAAATACGCAAATTGGGCTATATTGATGAAACATTAGTATATGTATCACAATGCGGTAAATTGCCAGCTGAAAGCGCTGAAATGTGACAGCGCTACATTATCCATTGCATGTAGATCATGTGCATCAGTGGATCAGAAATTGACATGCCACAAAACATTTGCATGCAACTGAGTGTTCATATAATTTGTACTTTGGCCGCCAATAATGACGATATGATTATTTATACAAAATCATTAACTATATAACAACAGTTAGGACATAATTATGGTGAGCTTCAATGGACTGTCAATGATTATTGGTCTTGTAAGTAAGTTAATTTGGATGTGAATTGCTTGCTGTTATTCATAATCAACGTATTGACAGCCTTGATAGGCAACGGAGAATGCGACACTGTAACAGTGACATTCTGATAATGAGCGTCAACGGAGCGTCAACAATTTTTGGTCTGCTAATTAAGATAATTAGGTCACAATTTGTTCACTGTTATCCATAACCAACGTGTCGGCAGCCTCAATAGGCCAAAGAGAAAGCAACAGGATCACAGCCCCGTTCTGAATATGAGCGTCAACAGAGCGTCAACGATTTTTAGTCTCCCAAGCAGGTTGATCGAGACACATGTTCCTCGTTGTTATCCACAATCGACGTATTGGCAGATTTTATTGGCCAAACAGAACGCGACATAGTCACAGCGCCATTCTGAAAAGGAACGTCAACAGAGCGTCAACAATTGTGGGTGTAGCATCCTGTATAATCCAAGGGCTGTGCTACGGCTTTTACCCATAATGGAGGTATTGGCCTCCTTTATAGGCACTAAGGTTAATGTCGATGTTGCTACACATATTAATCAGTGTCAACAGAGCGTTGACACAGCGTCAACAGAGAGTCAACAGTGCGTCAGCAATGCATCAACTATTTGGAGTGTTGCATCTCGTATAATCTAAGGGCCAAACAAAAAGAGTTTACCCATAATCAACGTATTGGCAGCCTTTGTGATCAAAAGAGAACCTGACATGGTCACAGCCCCAGTATGAAAATGAGCGTCAACAGAGCGTCAACAATTTTGTGTGTTGCATCTTGTGTCATCCAAGGGCTGTGCTATGACTTTTATCGATAATCGAAGTATTGGTCAGCTTTATAGGCAAAATCGTTAATGTCGACATCATTTCACCTGACAATGAGCATCAACAGAGCGTCAACAGAGCGTCAACAGAGCATCAACAGAGCTTCAACAGAGCATCAACAATCTTGGGTGTTGCATCTTGTATGATTCAAGGGCTGTGCTAGGGCATTTACCCATAATCAATTTATTGGCAGCCTTTGGTGGCGAAAGGGAACTCGACATGGTCACAGCCTCAATCTGAAAATGAGCGTCAACAGAGCGTCAACGATTTTGTGTGTTGCATCTTGTATCATCAAAGGGCTGCGCTATGGTATTTATCCATATTGAACGTAGCGGCCGCCTATATAGGCAAAATCGTTAATGTCAATGTCGCTTCACCTGACAATGAACATCAACAGACCGTCAACACAGCCTCAACAGAGCGTCAACAGAGCATCGAAAGAGCGTCAACCATTTCGGGCATTGCATGATGTATAATCAAAGAGTTGCGATACGTCCTGTATGAATAGTCGAAGTTTGGCAGCCTTTATTTGCAATATGGTTAGTGTCGATATCACTACCACCTTTAACTGCATGTCAACAAAGCGTCCATGATCTTTGGTAATGTAAGTTTGGTGATTGGAACGGGATATGCTTTCTGTTATGTGTAACCAACATATTGGCAGCCTTTACCATCAAAAGAGCAAGCAGAACGGTCACCTTCACATTCTGAAAATGAGCGTCCATGGAGCCTCAACCAAATTTGGCCTTTGAATAAGGTAATTGGTAAGTGATTTGCTCACTGTTATCCATAACCAAGGTATTGCCAACCATCATTGGCAAAAGAGAAAGTTATACCGTCACAGCCCCATTCGGAAATTGATGATCAACTGAGTGTCAACTGAGTGTGATGAATATCTCATGATGCATAATGGGTAATGAACGCATCACATGGATATTTGAGCTTATAATTGACCTATTGACCTCCTCCATGGCCAAAAATACTAATTAGCAAAGGAAAAATATAAATTCCAATGTTGTCAATGTCCCACCCTAGAAAACATGCAGATTGGGATTCATGGATGTCCAATGATCGAATTTGATTAAGTTCTATTATCAAATAGCAAAGGTTTGTGCAGTATATGAATTGACAAATGGACCCGCTGGAGGACCCGCTGAAGACCCGGCCAATTCAGACAGGTAGGGAGATGTCGATTGAACCGTACCCGAATGGACAGTTCGGGTTTATTGACAACCCGGACCGCCAATTTGGCCACGGGTCGGTTCCGACCCGGACCCGGAACCGGTGCGAACACTAGCTACGGACAGGGAGTATATTATGGCCGAAGACAAAGGAAGCCCTCCTGGGTATGCCATCGAATAGAGAATACGCTCTCTCCTGGACATGAGAGGAACTGGGAACAATCGGCGACGAGGTCAAGGTACCCCATCGTATCCGATTGGAGTCTGGTCGTAAGGTCTGGAAGGATCGTGTATTCCGCATACCGAAGAAAGTCATTCCCATGGATAAAGAGATAATAGAAGAGAGAGTCTGGCTGGGCCTATTCGAGCCCGCTTGGGGCCCCTACAGAAATGCTCACTTCTTAGTTTCAAAGAAGAATGAGAAGTACTGCTTCTTCATCTCTGCCGTGAGTACAAATTGGCATACACCGGAAGACGCCAGGATACCGCCTAATGTTGAAGAGTTGTCTCAAGCCTTGGCCGGACTGCCCATTTCTTCACTGATAGACTTTCACTTTGGGGACAATCAAAAAAGGCTGCACGAGGATACCCGCAACTATACGGCCTTCCAGACTATGCAAGGCTTGTATCGGTCGACCAGACTAGTACAAGGTGATACCAATTCAGTGTCAGCATTTGTCAGAGTATCTCAGAAAGTACTAAACGCTCACCTGGGATCAATTGCGGAAATTTTCATCGAGGATGTCACAGTGAAAGGCCCCAAGAGTCGGTACGGAGAAGAGGAGGTGGAAGGGTTGGCTGGAGTTCGAAGGTTTGCTATGGAACACCTCCAGAACCTCGACAATGTACTTGCCGATGTGGAGAGAGCCGGAGCCACCGTTTGTGGAGAGAAGTCTGACTGGTGCTGGAATTGGGTAAAAATAGTCAGGTTGGTCTGTGGGGAAGCAGGAAGGTGGCTGCAAGCTTCCAAGGTCGACAAGGTTAGGAATTGGCCCTGGTACGAGAACCGTATCGAGTGCACAGCATTTTTAGCACTTTGCACATACTATCGAATATGGATCCCCGAATATCCAATAGTTGCAGGCCCCCTGTGCCGAATCTTTTGGAATGATGTCGAATATCAATGGGAGACTGAGGAAAAGAAAGCTATGGCAATCTTGAAAGAGGGTCTCTGTACTGCTACAGCTTTGAAGATGTTAGACATTAGCGATGGCGCCGGACAAATAGTCGTTGGAGTTGATGCCAGTTTAGTGGAGTGGGGGGTGATCTTGCAGCAGGAAGACGAAAATAAAGACCGGCACCCGTATCGCTATGAAACCGGGCTCTGGAACAACGCTGAACAGAGACATGACTCTGGGAAACGTGAGTGCTGTAGGCTGATGAAGGCAGTTGAGATGTTCCGCAACCACGTATGTGGGGTGAGATTCGTCGTGGAGACAGACGCTAACACATTAGTGCAACAACTAAACTTGCCCGCCAATGAGCTGCCAGGAGAACTACTCACCCACTGGATCATGTGGATGCGAGCATTCGACTTCGACGTGCAATACATTCCAGGGAGACTGAATGGAGGACCTGATGTCCTCTCATGGCGGCCGCGAGGAGATGGGGAGCCTGAGCCAGAAGAGGAGGATGATCAAGAGGAAACCATTGAAGCAAGCTTACGAGGAATACAGGTGGAACAAGGGCCGCACAGAAAGAGGTGGGAGAGACCATACGAACCATTTGTTGGGTTAAGACTGGCGGAGGAATACAACGGGAGATGGAAGAACATAGGTGAGTGTCTTGGCAACCTAAAGCGACCGGAAGGAAATAATATGAAGGAAATGCAGCCGTTTCGACTGGAAACCACGAAAACCATGTTTCAGATGGAATGCTCTACCGGAGGCGAAAAACCAATGGACCGCCGGCAATGGTGTTACTGAGCGCGGAACCTGAAAAGGAGAGCAATGGATGCTGCACACGAAATGAGCAGGCACCGTGGAAGAGAAGGAACGTTACGAAAGGTAGTGGAGCGGTATTGGTGGCCAGTAATGTATGTCAACGTCATGGACTGGGTGAAAACATACAAGCAGTGTGAGAAGAGTGCGCCTCTACGGTATGATGAACCCCTGAAAAGACTAACCGTCAGTCACCTATGGCAACGAGTAGGGATGGATATTTCGTACATGCCCAAAATGGAGGACGGATATCACCCACTAGTGGTAGCCAGGAAATACCTCAGCGGGTGGGCAGAGGCACGACCACTAACACAGGATACATTGGAGGAGGTAGCAGACTGCTTTGACAAAGAGGTAATTTGTCGGTTCAGAACCACTGGACAGTGTGGTTGTCGACGGAGGAGCAGAGAACAAGATATGGACCGACCTCCTCCTCATATGCTACAATATCCGGAATATCACCGGAACCCCATACCATGCCGCCGCTGCTGGAGTAATTGAACGAGGACACTGACCGATCGCAGATGTACTATCCAAATTCACGGCCTACTCAGATGAACCGAAAGAGATGTGAATCGACCTCCTCCCGGCAGTGCTATGGGCCAACAGAATCAGCGTCAGGCGTACGATCGGGTTTTCACCATTCCGCCTTATGTTCGGCCAAGATGCAGTACTCCCGATAGAGCTGGAGAACATATCATGGAATACCGCGAACTGGATGCAGGGAATCGACGATAACGCATCGCTGATAGCGGCTAGAGCAAAACAGCTGGAACGACGACGAGAGGATATTGATGTTGCCGTACAAAACCAACAGCAGTCGAGAGATGACAACAAACATTACTTCGACCGAGCAGCCAACCACCAGGCTGAAGATCTCCAAATTGGCAACTTGGCCCACGTACACAAAATGAAGATAGCACAGTCCCACGGTGCCAAACTGGATGCTAGGTGGCGAGGACCCTACCGAGTCACAGGAATCGCCCAGAACTTTGAGGCTTATCGAGTGGCAGAACTAGATGGTGTAGAGCTTGCGGGCTCGATAGATGGGAGTCGACTCAAGAAGTTCTTTACTCATAACGAAGGAGTACATGGTACTTGGGAAATCTGTACGCCTAGCAGTGCACAACAGGAGGAATCGGAGGAATTCGAGGAATTCCTGGTGGAGGCAGTAGCACGCTGGAAATATATAGAAGGAAGATGGATGTATTGAACTGAGTGGAAAGACAGTGAGAAACGATCGTGGGTACGGGCAGAGGATATGGCCAGGAGTAAGGAACTAATGGATAAGTGGAACGCCGCACATCCGGTGCGGGCACACCACCTGTCCAAACAATGATGGGAGAGACGGATGGAGGGGGAAGAAGGGGGGAAAGGAAGATATACATTGAATGCACCATGACGAAAAGAGTTGAAGATACTGAAGCCACACAATTGAAGCGGAGTTGAGAGATAGAGGAAGAATATCGATTCCACACAATTGCATGGAATTGCGAGATGGAGGGGGAAGAAATATTCCTATTGGCTGAGTTGCACCCATGTTACACCAAAAATTCCTACCATTCTCCCCTAACCCTCTAGTAACCTCGAGACAAGAGAGACGACAACTATTGCAGGAGTGGGCAGAAAAATCACCACAGCCAACAGAAACGACCAGCAAAATATGCCATACCACCGAGTAAAAGCTCAGAAAAAGGAGGGGAAAAAGAAAAGAAGTTGTGGAGAGATACGAGAAGAGCATACCAGGGAAACCGTGAACAACATAGAGACTAGAAACAGACGGATCTAGCACGAAGTACCCCTCCAGGTATATATTGAGGG
>Ga0307514_10004085_pt1 | contig 13547 bp, 8 predicted proteins | sample 16_EM_MG_FD_203088 | JGI IMG/M metagenome (GOLD analysis project Ga0307514, IMG submission 203088) | Populus trichocarpa ectomycorrhiza microbial communities from riparian zone in the Pacific Northwest, United States - 16_EM | ecosystem: Host-associated > Plants > Roots > Unclassified | place... | reverse complement strand
AAGGCCTCAAATGCAATCCAATACCCGCCCCCTACACTGCCTCGGTCTACAACGGATCGACTCGCTTCGCGTCGCCGATCTCAGACCGCTCCAGGCTCATACCTGAATTGGAAATGACTTCCTCGCTCTCTTGCCGATGAGTATGCCCGACGACGTTAGCTCAAGGCCAACTTCGGCTCCTGTAACTTGGGCCCCAGAGATCGAGTGGCCGGCCCCGTTGGGAAGTATGAATGTTGGCTTTCCTTCATGGCATTCGACGCGAATGCCACGATGCAGCATCGAAATTCGTTCGATGAATAACTGCTTTGGAGGAGTTGCCCTGAGCACTAGCGCTAGATCGCCTTTCGCTCGACGCACTGAGATGCGAGGCCCTGTGACTTGCACATCCCAGTTCTCGGATGATGCTAGCCACTCGTTGTCAACAATGGACAGAATCTCCTTGCCATCAGAGTCCCTAAACTGAGCGGTCAGGCGAAAGGGGCCACCGGACTCTTCGGGCGGCTTGATGGCGAGCACTGGCTCTCCGTTTAAGACCAACAGCGTTTCGCACTCCCACAACAGCACGTTGCCAAACCAAACAATTGGGGCTTCGGGCTGCCCGAGATCGAAGGCGCCACGGGAGAAACCGGACTGTTTGCACTTCGGAGATACTGCCGCCCTCTTTACCGAATCAACTGACAGCGCGCCCCTAGACCTGCGGTCGTGGCATCCGCCGCACAGGAGAACGAGTCCGCTTGGTTCGTGGCTCTGGGCTTCGGCAAAGGGAGGATCAAGGTGGTCGTACTGGATGAAGGCACTTCCACAAATGACACAGCCAAAGCCGTCGCGTTGACGAACCTGTCGTGCCACCTCGCTCGGAATGTTCCGTGTCAGGCCGTACTGGTTCCTTTCTGTCATGTGAACTTACTCGTGAAGCTAAGAAGGTTGAACAGAGGTCTAGCCATATCAACGTTTAGATGAGAGGTGTCACCCGGCTTGCCGGGGCAAGCCCTCTCGATGGAAGGGTGTCATGCTGGCAGGCGGCCGCATTTACTTCTTCGGAAGATTGATGACTTGCCCACCTTCTGCCGGAGCCTCTCGTACCGATTTGATCTTTCGCAGAAAGGTTGGAGCGACTGTCCAGTGCTGCCCGGTTTCGGTAATGACCGTGACCGACTTCCGGTTGTACTTTGTGATGACGCCGAACAGGACAGGGTGCCCGTCGGGTTGGAATGACACGCGCTCGCCGAGGCTGAACTCCAGCATGGACGCATGAGCTCGCATTTGCTGAAGGAACCTCAGCCGGGCGACGATGCGGTTGTTCAGATCGACCAGTTCGGGTTCGGTCAGTTTGTCGATGTCGATTGCCACGGGTTCGCTCCTTCTGCTCAGCAAGCGCCGTATCTTACGGATGACGTACGAGCGACGAGGCTGCCGGCTCCGCGCGACGGCCGGGCTGCTTTAGCGGTCGCGTGCGCCCGACATCGCGCCGACCACGACGCCCTCGGTTTTCATCAGCCGCTCCAGCGTCTCGATGGTCGGCGGCGGCGGGCAGGCGGCCCAGGCAGTGCGCGCGCCTTGCCGGTCGGCCATGGCCAGCACCTGCGCCACCAGCACGGTCTCGCCCGGTTCGATGGTGCAAAGCAGTTGCGGCACCCAGGTGCGCGCCGAGATCAGGTTGGTGTTGGGCGGTGCGCGGTGCGCACGCGGGCGGCGCGGCACGCTGGAACCCAGGTTGCGGATGAAGCTGCAGTCGGTCGGCGTCTCGATCATTGCGCCGTCGGCCGTTTCGGTCAGCGCGTCGCGGCTGCCGTCGGTGCGCGCCAGCGCGAAGCCGCCTTCGATGGTCTGCAGGCGCCGCGGCGTGCGGACCCGGTGCACGCGCAGGTGGCCGTGCCCGAGCGGCATCAGCCAGGTCTCGACTTCCACGTCGGGCCAGGGCTTCCAGCGCGCCCACAGCGTGCTGCCGGCCAGGCGGGCCTCTTCGTTCGATTCGCGCACCCGGAAGTGCCGGCCGTCGTCGCTGAAGCCGAGCATGTTCTCGAGCACTGCCAGGTCGAAGCGGCGGTCGTTGCTCTCCACGCTGAAGGCGTAGCGCGCGGAGTAGGCGAACTTGGCGTACTTCTCGGCACCGAAGCGCATCTCCAGGTTCTGCTGCCCGCAGGACAGGGCGATGGCGTCGTGCGGCGGGTTCATCAGCACCATGCCGGGCTGGCGCTGCGGTGCCGGCTGGGCGGGCACGGGCAGGGGCGCTTCGTCGGCCTGCCAGAACGGGTGCTCGGCCGGCAGCGCGAGCGGCACGAAGGCCTTGAGCGCCCAGTAGGGCGAGCCGGCGGAGTTGTAGTCCTCCGACAGCAGCAGGTTCGGGTAGCCGTAGCCGATTGACAGCACGCCGTCGCGGTGCGCGATCGGCAGCGTCGACCACCAGCGCAGGTGGCGCAGGTACAGGCCCTTGACCTGGCCCCACGGCAACGCCTCTTCGCCGGCCACCGCCAGCGCGCCCCAGAAGCCGGCCATCGCGAAGCGGTAGGTCATGCTGCGGCCGAAGGCGAGGGCTGCGCCGTCGTCGGAGAACCAGCGCGCGAACTGCGGCGCGAACAGCGCGGCGCGCTGGCGAAAGCGCGCGCTGAAGTCGGGCCGGGCGTCGTGGGCGGCCAGCAGCAGGCCATAGAAGTGCATCGCGAAGGGCACGTAGTGGTCGGTGCGGCGCACGGTGCCGTCGAGGAACCAGCCGTTGTCGAGGTAGTAGCTCTCCAGGTCGGCGAGGTAGGCGTCCGACGGGGCGCGGTCGAACGCGATGCCCACCGACGCGAGCCCCATGTCGATCATCAGGCGGAAGAAGCGCCAGTTGCAGTCGGCGAAGGGCAGCAGCCGTGCGTCCAGCAGGTACTGCGCCAGGTTGTGCCGGGCGCGCGCGTCCAGCGGCTGCCAGAGGTGCTGCGGCACCAGGCGCAGCGCATAGCCGATGGCCGCCAATTCCACCAAGCGCTGGTCGACCGCCCGCGGCCGGCCCCAGTATTCCGGGTGCCCGGGGTCGGTGCCGTTGACCAGCCCGCGGCGGATCGGCTCCCAGTCGATCCAGTCGGCACCACCCGCTGCCGCCGGCGCCAGGCCCCACAAGGGCCGCGCGAAGCCTTCGAAGTCGGCCGCGGCGCGGTCGAAATGCGCGCCGGCGGCGTCGAGCCGGATGCGCGCTCCGCCGGGCGAGCGGTGGGCTTCCAGCGGCGCGACCAAGGCCCGCAGCGCGGTCTCCACGTCGTCGCGGGTCTTCAGCGGGTTGCCCGCCAGCGGGTTGCAGGGGTTCGCCCAGGTGAACGGGTCGCGGCTCGGCTCGAGCCTCGGGGGGGCGGCTTCCATGGCGCCAGGAGAGGTGAAAGAAAGCACTCGGCAGTTCAGGCGCGGATCGCGCGCCGGCCCTCTGTGATGAGCTTGTCCGCGGCCTGCGCCACCGTCAGCTTGCCGAACGCGAGCTCGTCGGCGACCGGCCGCATCACGCGGTTGTCGAACTCCGACGAGCCGGCAGGCACCAGCGGCGGGTAGGGGTCGACGCGGTCGGCCAGGCCGTCGATGTAGGACACCGTGGCGCGCTCGACTTCGTTGAGCAGCGGGGTCACGGCCTGCCGCACCTTCAGATTCACCGGCACGCCGCGCTCCACCGACAGCAGCTTGCCGGCCTCGATGTCGTTGACGAAGTAGTCGATGAACTTCGCGGCTGCCTCGGGGTTCTTGCTGGTCTTGCCGACGCTCCAGAACAGGCCCGGCCGGTAGAACAGGCCCGACTTGCCACCGGCTTTTTGCAGCGGCAGCGCGGTGATGCCGAGCTTCTGCTTCAGGGCCAGCTGGTAGCCGACCAGCTGGTTCGAGTAGGTGAAGGCCATGGCCGCATTGCCGCGCGACAGCGGGTTCGAATCGATCGAGTGCACGTCGCTCGCCTGCACGTCGGCGGCCACGCAGCCGCCGGCTTTGCGCAGGCCGTCCCAGTACGTGTACCACTCCTTCGCATCGTCGAGGCTGAATCCGAGCTTGCCGTCTTCGGTGAACAGCAGCTTGCCGCGCTGGTGCAGCCAGCCTTCGAAGACGTAGGGGTAGCGCGAGGCGTTGGGCAGGCCCCAGTATTTGTCGCGCCCCGCGGCCTTGCCGATCTCGATCGCCAGCTTGCCGATCTCGTCCCAGGTGATGCCGGCCTTGGGCGGGTCGAGCTTCGCTTTCTTGAATTCGTCGGCATCGAAGAACAGTGAGAACGCGTTGATCGAGAGCGGCATGCCGCAGACCTTCTTGTCGACGCGGCCCAGGTCCAGCGCGCCGGCCAGGAAGTCCTGGGTGCGGATCGTCGGGCCGATGAACTTGTCGAGCTCCAGCGTGGCCGAGCGCCGCGTGAAGTCGGGCAGCGTGCCGGGCTCCAGCTGGAACACGTCGGGCAGGTTGCGGCCCACCAGCATGGTGGTCAGCTTCGGGAAGTAGTCGGCACCGATGGCCTCGCCCACGGCCGTGAGGCCAGGGTAGGCCTTGGCGAACAGGTCGGCCACGGCCAGCGTGCGCTTGGCGCGGTCTTGCGAGCCCCACCACATCAGGCGCAGTTCGGTGGCCTGGGCTTGCGCGGACGCAGCCCGCCAGGCGAGCGGCAAGCCGGTGGCCAGGCCGGCCGCGAGAAGGGTTCGACGATCCATGGGTGTCTCCTCTTTTGTGTGGCGATTCAGCCGATCAGCCGATCGTCGGTTCCGAACAGGTGGCAGTCGCCGGCGCGGACGCCGACGCGCAACGCGGTGTTGCGTTGCAGGTTGCGCTGGCCCTCGAAGGCCAGCGTGAGTGCCTGGCCGTCGGCCAGGCGGGCATGGACCAGGGTCGAGTGCCCGAGGTGCTCGACCAGCTCGACGTGCACCGTCGCGAGTTCGATGCCGCCGCGGGCCGCGATGTCACCGTCGAGCAGCAGGTGCTCGGGCCGCACGCCCAGCGTGGGCTGGGGCGGCACGGCTGCGCGGGCCGGCAGCACCAGCTGCGTGCCGGCCAGCTCGAGCCGTATGCCCTGCGAGCCGACGCCGAGCGTGCTGACCGACAGGAAGTTCATCTTCGGCGAGCCGATGAAGCCGGCGACAAACTTGTTGACCGGGTGGTTGTAGAGCTCCAGCGGGCGCCCGGCCTGCTCGATGCGCCCGGCGCGCAGCACGACGATCTTGTCGGCCAGCGTCATCGCCTCGACCTGGTCGTGCGTCACGTAGATCATGGTTGCACCCAGGTCGGTGTGCAGCTTGGCCAGCTCCACACGCATCTGCACGCGCAGCTCGGCATCGAGGTTGGACAAGGGCTCGTCGAACAGGAAGACGCGCGGCTCGCGCACGATCGCCCGGCCGATGGCCACGCGCTGGCGCTGCCCGCCCGACAGCGCCTTGGGCTTGCGGTCGAGCAGCGGGGTGATCTGCAAGATGTCGGCCGCGCGCTCGACGCGGGCCTTGATCTCGGCCTTCGGCATGCCCGAGGTCTCAAGGGCGAAGGCGATGTTCTTGCGCACGCTCATGTGCGGGTACAGCGCGTACGACTGGAACACCATCGCGATGCCTCGCTTCGCCGGTGGTACCTCGTTCAGGCGCGCGCCGTCGAGGCTCAGCGTGCCGCTGGTGATCGACTCCAGGCCCGCGATCATCCGCAGCAGCGTCGATTTGCCGCAGCCCGACGGGCCGACGAAGACGGTGAACTCGCCCGGTGCGATCGCCAGGTCGATGCCGTGGATCACCGGCTGGTCGCCATAGCTTTTCGAAACCTGGTCCAGCGAGAGCGCAGCCGCCACGAAATCTCCTTGTCTACTCCGGTGCTCCGGCCCCGTCAGTGCGGCGACAAGTGTATTGCCAATATATTATCAAGGCCTGCCGGGAAACCCTTACGCGCTGCGGCGGGGAGCGACGGTTTGCCTCACCACCAGCGGGCAATCGATCTTGAGCTTCTGGCGGTTCACGCCCATCTGCGGGCGAGCCACCTGCTCCAGCAGCAGCTCGACGGCCGCGCGCCCCATCTCGTAGTTGGGCAGCACCACCGTGGTCAGCGCCGGGCGGGTGTGCTGGGCGACCAGCTGGTCTTCGTAGCCCATCAGCGAGATGTCTTCCGGCACGCGCAGGCCGAGTTCGCGCAGCGCGTCCATCGCGCCCGTGGCCATCGGGTCGTTGGCGCAGAAGATGGCTGTGGGCGGGCGCGGCTCCTTCATGAGCGACAGCGCGGCCTCGTAGCCGCTGCCCGGCATCCAGTTGCCGGTGCGTATCAGGTTCGCGTCGAAGGGCAGGTCGGCGGTGGCCAGCGCCCGGCGGTAGCCCTTGAGGCGGTCGTTGGCCGCCTCGTGCCAGTCTTCGCCGTTGATGAAGCCGATGCGCTCGTGGCCTTGGGCGATCAGGTACTCGGCACCGGCCTGGCCGCCGCCCACGTCGCCGGGCAGCACGCAGGGCAGCGTGAGGTCCGACGCATAGCAGTTCAGCAGCACCACCGGCTGCGCCTGCAGCTCGGCCGGCAGCTCGATCTGGCGGGTGACGATGGTCGAGTAGACGACCCCCAGCAGCGCCGGGTGGCGCGTCAGTGCGGTGATGGCGGCGCTGGTCTGGTCGGGGTTGTTGCGGGTGACGATGGTGGGCATCACGCAGCCCACTTCCCAGGCGGCGTCGCGCGCGCCGTCCATGCAGATCACCGCGTGCGGGTTGGTCGAGGTCTCGTCGATCAGGTAGCCGATGAGGTTCGGCCTGCCCGGGGCGGCATAGGCCGCCTCGCGCCGCGGCAGCCGGTAGCCCATGTCCTTGGCCAGTTTCAGGATCTTGTCGCGCGTGGCCTGGGCCATGCGGGCGCCGGGCATGTCGTTCAACACCATCGAAACGGTGGACTGGGAGACCCCGGCGGCCTTGGCCACATCGGTCATCTTGGGTCGCCGCACGCGTTCGTCGTCGTTGCTGGCACTCATGCTGACGCGTCTTTCTTTATCGCCAAAGTCCCGATCATAGCGTCAGCCCCTCCTGCTGATGAAAGAGGTGAACACCCGAGTTTCCTCTTGGTGTTAACACCATAAGAGATTGATAATTTTTGCCAATACGATGCCGGCAGGCGGTCACTGTGACCGATTCCGGGCGGGCGGTCAACGCGGTTTTCATCAAATCTGGAGGGGCAATTACATGAAGCGAACCTGGGCAATGCTGGCGGTCCTTGGTGCGGTGGCGGGCTCGGCTGCGGCCCAGACCTCGTCGCTGGTCATCTTCGGCGTGGTCGATCAAGGGGTCATCAAGGGCAACGGCGGGACGGCCACCAACGGTGGCGGCAACGGCACGTTCGAGGGCTGGAAGGTCGGGCAGGCAGCAGCCTCGCGGCTGGGCTTCCGGGGCACCGAAGACATGGGCGGCGGCTGGTCGGCATTCTTCGAGATACAGCACCGGTTTACGCCCGACGACGGCGTGGCGTCGACGCCCTACTGGGGCGCGCGTTCCTTCGTGCGGCTCAACAGCCCGTTCGGCTCGGTCTACGGCGGGCGCGACTATTCGCCCGAGTACTTCGCCGCCAGCAGCACCGACCCCTTCGGCCACGACGGCGTGGGCAAGCTGATCGACATGCAGTACACGCGTCTGTTCGGGCAGGTCAATGGCTCGTTCGACCCGTCGCGCAGCAGCATCCGGCTGAACAACCTGGTGGGCTACATCACGCCGGCGTTCGCGGGGCTGCAGGCACGCGTCGTCGCCAGTGCCGGCGAGGGCGGCCAGAACGGCAACAACCCGGGCCACACCACCGGTGCCTTCGTCGAATACAACCGCGGCGCGCTGTACTCGGCGCTGGGCTACACCCGCATCGGCAAGACCGCCGGGCCCATCGCCGGGCCGTTCCAGGACAACTCGCTGCTCAACCTGGGCCTCAACTACGACTTCGGCGTGACCAAGCTGATGGCCTATGCGGCGCGCTCGAAGACCAACTTCGGCAACGCCACCAACAAGGCCTTCTCGCTGGGCGCGCGCACGCCCATCGGCCCCGGCGTGCTGAAGACGGCCTACGCGCGGCTCGACCCGAGCGGCGACAACAACAACATCCAGAAACTGGCGGTGGGCTACGACTACTTGCTCAGCAAGCGCACCAGCGTGTACGTCGACGCGAGCCAGGGCCGCGAAGACGCCAAGACGAACAACAGCGCGTACTCGGCCGGCATCAAGCACGTGTTCTGAACCGAACTGGACGCGCCCGGAACACGGGCGCGTTTCCCCGGGGTGCAGCGCCTGCCAGGCGCCGCCCGTCAGCCGGTGTCGGGGCCGGTCACGAAGATGGAGACAAGACATCATGCTGCGATCGATCTGGATGTTCGTCGTGCCCTGGCCTGCGCCCTGCAGCCGGTTTTGGCGTGGGTTTCTGTGGGCCGCTGCGGCCCTGCTGGCCGGTGCTGCACTGCCGGCGCAGGCGCAGGCGTTCACCCAGGGCATCGACGAGGCCGGCAGTGCCGTCACGGTCTGGTTCAAACCGACTGCCACGACCAGCTGGGTCGACGTGCACTACAAGGTCGGCAGCAACGGCACGCGCAACCTGCGCATGACCTACTCGGCGGCCCTGGCCCGCTACGAGCGGCCGGTCACCGGCACCACGCCGGGCGTGGGGGTGAGCTATTGGTTCACCTACAAGGTCGGCACCAAGCAGTACGGCACACCGACGTACAGCTACACCGTGGGCTCGGTCGTCGGGCTGCCGACTTCGGACACGCCTGACTTCGGCCCCAACGTGTCGATCTTCGACCCGGCGACGCCGATCGACACCATCCGCAGCAAGGTCAACAGCGCCTTCGACTCGATGAACAAGAGCGCCAGCGCCCAGTTCGGCAGCCAGCGCTTCACCTTCCTGTTCAAGCCGGGCACCTACACCGACCTGTGGATCAACCTCGGCTTCTACACCTCGGTGATCGGCCTGGGCCTGAACCCCGACGACGTGCGCTTGCAGAACGGCGCGCTGAACGTCGACAGCGGCTGGAACCTCGGCGACGAAAAGAACGCGACGCAGAACTTCTGGCGCTCGGCCGAGAACCTGTCGGTGGTGCCCAACGGCGGCAGCAACCGCTGGGCCGTCTCGCAAGCGGCGCCGCTGCGCCGGGTGCACATCGTGGGCAAGCTGAACCTCGCGCCCTCGAACCAGGGCGACGGCCAGGGCTATGCGAGCGGCGGCTACATCGCCGACAGCAAGGTCGATGGCCAGATCAGCTCGGGCTCGCAGCAGCAGTGGTACACGCGTGACAGCAACATCGGCAGCTGGGCCGGCGGCGTGTGGAACATGGTGTTCTCCGGTGTCACCGGAGGCCCGGCGACCACGACCTTCCCGTCGCCCGTGCACACGGTGCTGCCGACCACGCCGGTCTCGCGCGAGAAGCCGTATCTCTACATCGACTCGGCAGGCAAGTACCGCGTGTTCGTGCCCTCGCTGCGCACGAATGCCTCCGGCGCGAGCTGGGCGAATGGCGCGACGCCGGGCACCTCGATCCCGCTGAGCCAGTTCTATGTCGCCAAGCCCACCGACAACGCGGCGCGGCTGAACCAGGCCTTGTCCGGCGGGCTGCACCTGTTCTTTCCGCCGGGCGTCTACCACCTGAATGACACGCTGCGGGTGACGCGTGCCGACACGGTGGTGTTCGGCCTGGGCTATGCGACGCTCGTGCCCGACAACGGCGTCGATGCCATGACGGTGGCCGACGTTGACGGCGTGCGCATCGCCGGCCTGCTGTTCGATGCAGGCACGACCAACAGCAATGCGCTGTTGACCATCGGCACGGCGAACTCCCACAACAGCCATGCGGCCAACCCGAGCAGCATCCAGGACATCACGGTGCGCATCGGCGGCGCGGTGGCCGGCAAGGCGACCCGCAGCGTGGTCGTGCACAGCAACCACACGCTGATCGACCACCTGTGGGCCTGGCGCGCCGACCACGGCACGCTGCCCACCGGCTGGGCCGTCAACACCGCCGAAACGGGCCTCATCGTCAATGGCAGCGACGTGCTGGCGACCGGCCTGTTCGTCGAGCATTACCAGAAGCACGAAGTGCTGTGGAACGGCGAGAACGGCAAGACCATCTTCTTCCAGAACGAGATGCCCTACGACCCGCCGAACCAGGCCACGTGGCGCAGCGATGCGTTGGGGTACGCGGCCTACAAGGTGGCCGATGCGGTGTCGACGCACGAGGCCTGGGGCGTCGGCAGCTACTGCTACTTCAACGTCGACCCGACCATCCATGCGGCGCACGGCTTCGAGGTGCCCGCCGTGCCCGGGGTGCGCATGCACAGCGTGCTCACGCTGTCGATCGCCGGCAAAGGGGTGATCGACCACGTGGTCAACGACACCGGCGCCGCGGCGCAAGGTGCGTCGACGGTGCCGGTGAAGCTCGCGAATTTCCCCTGATCGCAACAGCGCGCCCCCGCATGTGTGGGGCGCGCGTAACGAGATGACATGAAAGAAGCTTGGTATCCGATTGCAAACAGTTCCAGCTGCACCGTGCCGGCGGCCTGCGCATGCCGGCCGGTGCCGGGTGGCAGCTTGGGTTGAAGGCCATGCCCGTACCTTCGGTGTCTGCGATCTATTCCGCAAGTGAGCGATTCCTCCGTGCGAGGTATTCGGTAGCTGCGACAGGCCGTACGCACGATGTCAATTCCATGGCCGCGCTTACAGCTGCTGCGCCAGGGCCGGCAGCATGCAGGCATTACCGCCGTCGCGCGCAGGAAGCGCAGGCCTTGCACGGCACCGGACAAGCAACACGCCCGAACACCTTCGAGGAGCATCCATGAAAAAACCAGCTGTCATCAACCCCGTTCGCCTTCCGCACTCCACCATCGCCTTGAGCGTGATGGTCAGTGCGGTCCTGGCGCTTTCAGCGTGCGGAGGGAGCAACTCCTCGTCGGCCGATACGCCCGCGCCCGCCACCACGCAGGAGCCTCCCGAGACGGGAACCGGAACGCAGCTCGACGGGCCGGAGCCCGAGGCTGAGCCCGCACCGGCAGCTGCGTCGGCGCCCCTGCCGACGGCTGTGACGGAAGCCGTGCCTGCGCCGCCGGTGTCACAGCAAGTGGCCGCTGGTGCGGATGCGAGCAACCCCAGCGTGGCGGTCAAGCCCGTGTTGGTGACGTCTTCTTCGGCCCTGGGCGGCAACACCGCTGCCAAGGCCATCGACGGCAGCCAGGACACACGGTGGGAGAGCGCCCACCAGAACGACGCCTGGATCCAGTTCGACTTCGGCGCCAAGACGAAGCTCGGCTACATGAAGCTGGCTTGGTACAACTCCTACGGCAAGGAGTACACGCTTCAGGTGTCCGACGACGGGCAGACCTGGTACCAGCTTCGCTACGTGGTGGCCGGCCAGGGCGGCGTGGAAGAGTTCTTCAACCTCAATGCCAATGTCCGCTACGTCCGCCTGAAAGGCATTGTTGCGGGAACACAGTACGGGTACTCGCTGGTCGAGGTGGAGTTCAAGTCCACGGGCAGCGACAACACCTTGGGCGGCACGGTGGCCGCCTCGTTCATACCGTCGCCGGCCGCCGGCGACAAGCTCGCGCCCCAGCCTGCCGTGAAGGACCCGCTGGAAGTGCTGCAGTTTTCGCTGCCCGACGGCACACTGGTGACCCGCTGGGGCATGCGCGCCGGTGGCCGCCACGGCCGCGAGCGCGGCGAGGCCTGGAACGAAGTCGGCTACGGCCCGAACGACACCATGGACGCCGCGGGCAAACCGCTCGACAAAGGACCGGGTTCCCTCCTGACCTTCGTCAAGAACTACTTCAAGAACCGCACCTGGGGCGTCGAGTTCATCGACAACAGCAAGGTCGCCGGCGTGACCAAGCCGCGGCTGATCGTCAACGAGTACTACCAAGAGGCGCAACGGGGCGGCGGCCACGGCTTCGTCCGCGGCTTCACCAACCCCAACGTGACCGGCTTCGGCTGGACGCGCCCGGGCGAGATCCTGGACCGCGATGCGTACACGCAGGGTGGACAAGGCATCGCCGCCTGCCCGTCCATGCCCAAGCCGCCGCAAAACGCGCTGCTCAAGCCCACCACCGGGTACAACGGCGTCATCGGCGCCAACGGCGGCTGCAGCCTGATCTTCGACAGCTACCCGGGCTACAAGGCGCTCGTCGCCGACGCCAACGGCGTTCTTGTCGGCACCGGCGACAAGGTTTCCGATCGCCCGCTCAAGGCGGGTGACTACTTCGAGTTCACGAACTCGTTCTTCTCCACCCGAGCGGACATGGACGCCATCGGCGACAGCGGGGCATTCCGCTACTACTCCATGGAGTTGACCTACGTGATGGGCGAGGGCCTGCGCCCGTGGTACGGCGTGCAGCCGCGCCTGATGAACGCACCGCTGCCCGCGGAGACGCTGCAGGGCGGCCTGGGGTCGGTCTCGTACGACTACTCCGACGACAACGTGCGGATGTTCCAGCAGCCGCACAACAACATCGGCATGCAGAACATGCAGCGCTTCGTCGAGGGGCGCCGCTGGTTCCACACCAGCATGCAAACCGGCGAGCACAACGAGAACGGGAACGACCGGAACGACGACGCCATCGGGCTGCAGGGGCCGCGCTTCAACCAGGCGACCTGCTTCGGCTGCCACATCAACAACGGCCGCGGGCTGGCGCCGATCGCCATCAACCAGCGCGTCGACACCATGGCGGTGCGCGTTGCCGAGCCGGACGCCAGCGGGCGGCAACTGCCGCACCCGATGTACGGCGCAGCGGTGCAGATGAACGCGCGGCCGCCTGCCAACGGCACCAAGACCGACTGGGGCACCAGCGTTCGGGTGGCAGGCTTCGACGTCAAGACCGTGAAGCTGGCCGACGGCACCACGGTCGAACTGAGCAAGCCCAAGGTGGCGTTCGACGGCCCGACGCCCGGCGTGTATTCGCTGCGCAGCGCGCAGCCGGTGATCGGCATGGGCCTGCTCGAATCGATTCCCGACTCAGAGATCCTCTCGCGTGTGCGCACCACTCCGGATGCCGACGGCGTGAAGGGGCAGGCCAACTACGCCTATGACCCGGAGAGCGGGGCCGTGCGCCTGGGCCGCTATGGATGGAAGGCGTCCAAGGTCAGTCTGCGGCACCAGGTCGCAGGGGCTGCGCTGCTCGATTTGTCGGTCACCTCGCCGATCTATCCCAATCGCGACTGCCTCTTCGGGCCGGCCAAGTGCAGCGCGGGCAAGGTCGAACGTGGCCTCTCCAATGACGTTCTGCAGTCGCTGACGCGCTACGTCGCCCTGCTGGGTGTGCCGGCGCAGCGCAGCCTCGCCAGCGGTTTCCCGAAAGGGGTATCGCCCACGTCTGCGCTGGCTGTCGATCCGGTCAAGGTGAAGGCAGGCGCCAAGGTCTTCGCGGACATCAAGTGCTCGTCCTGCCACGTCACCGAGATGAAGACCGGTTCCGGCAACGAACTCGCGGAAGTGCGCAACCAGACGATCAAGCCGTACACCGACCTGCTGCTGCACGACATGGGCCCGGACCTGGCCGACACCCTCGTCGAAGGCCAGGCCACCGGCGGCATGTGGCGCACCTCTGCGCTGTGGGGCATCGGCTACACCGAGAAGGTGGCGGGCGACAGCATCAAGG
>Ga0307514_10004084_pt1 | contig 13548 bp, 15 predicted proteins | sample 16_EM_MG_FD_203088 | JGI IMG/M metagenome (GOLD analysis project Ga0307514, IMG submission 203088) | Populus trichocarpa ectomycorrhiza microbial communities from riparian zone in the Pacific Northwest, United States - 16_EM | ecosystem: Host-associated > Plants > Roots > Unclassified | place... | reverse complement strand
TAAACACATCTCAAATAAACATATGAAAACATATGAAAACAAATATCAAACACAATATTCATATATATCGAAAACCAAAAAAAAAAATACATACATACATGCATAAACGAACCCAACAGGAATAAAATCCGACCACAACGTCCCAAACTCCCCACCCCCATTCCTAACCCTCAATCCATAACCGACCCGTACTCAGTCTTCATTAAACTCTTTATCCTTTGCAGTTTCGGGATTAGGGTCCTTCCCCCATACCTCAATAGCTTTATCCTCGCCAGCCACCTCTACGTTAGTATCTCTCGCAGCCTCCCTGGCAGCTTTTTCAGGCATGCCAAGCCTTGCGGCCTCTCGGCTCCTCACTCAGTTATCTGGTATCTTTGGATTGAGCCACAACATCCATGAGTATTGGTCACAATCCGAGTTATAGATCCTAACATTTTGGCCAACTAGTGCCCTTTGCTTCGCTTTCAATACCTTCAGGTGTTTCTCCCATCTCTTTATCCACCGACGAGCATCATACTTCGCTATTTCAAAGCCCCCATTAGTCTTTGGCCATGCTACCTTCTTCCATTTTCCAGTAGCCAAAAAGTAAGTGGCTGTATCGGAATCATTTTCTAGAGCATTATGAAAATCGGCAAGGGTGTCCAACTGGTTGAAATCGCTGGCTTGGAAGTAAGCATGCTCGTCGGGGGGTGGGGTAGTATCTATAGTACTATCTGTTCTGTGTAATTGAACCTGCAATCACATTGGACTATAGACCTCCTTAGCTGTGGGCACAAAGTCTACCAACTCCTGGTCCGTTGTGATCCGAACGATGTCTTCTGCTACACATACACTACCAGCAGGTGGTTTGGATAGACTACCGTAGATCGCCCACACCTTGTACCTAGCCATATTGAATCGTCCTTTGATCGTCTCGTGTATTGTGAAGAGAGAGAGTGTTGTCAGGACTACCAAGTGCATTTTCTATCCTACTGAGCATTTGTACACACTTGGTGGGCCTGGGTCAGTCACATCGATAGGACTCTTGGTATTGATTATGGATATTCGCAGGGGGTATCTCTCTCTAGTCTTAATCCGACTTGCAGTATCCATTATCGGCAGGTTTTCCTCTAACTCAGCATCTGCCTCCTCATTCCGAGTAAACTGCTTGATCTTCCGCCTTTTTTCTGTCTCCCGGAGTTTCTTGCAACAGTCACTAACTTGTTGGTGAAATAGCTCTTTGGCCTCAGTCACTCACACACTTGCTGTTTAGGAAAACAATAGTCGCCAACCAACGTCTGGGAGTCCTTTTCTCTGGATCGCAGCTTTTACTGCTGCATCAAATTGTTCTTTGCCTGGCCGTGTAATACCCTGGATGTTGTTAAGTCGCAAATAGGACTGAGTAAGCTCACGTCACTCTTTATATTTGTCCTCATTATCTGCTCCCCATCTCAGGATACTTTTTGCCCTTACTATAAGACTTTCTGGAGTTGGCATTTCCTAAATCAGGTAATGATATGGATTGGGCTAGAAAAATATTAGCTGCAATGGTCAGAAGCCACTAAGCGGGATCAGGATAATAGCACACCAACGTGATTTGTGCCACTTGGACTAATGATGCTAGTATCAGTGCTGCAGTTTCTATAAAAATGTTAGTCATGGGTCGGAATCCACTAAGCGAAATTAGGTACTAACTCGATATACAATCGTCAAATTGTATGTCAATATAGGAGTAAGTAGTCTGGTTGTCGTTATGTGCCAGTCGGGAGTTGATTGTGCAATAGTCGGAGTGAAGGTTCTGAGGGAAGTTATATAGACTATGTAAAATGCCAACTAGTAGCATATAAAACACAAACAAAGGTACATAGGACACCTTGAAAGGAAGAGAATAGCAAATACATACACATGCCCTGGTAGCCGTCAGACTAATAGGAGGAAATATGTGTTGAACAAAGTAGGCTACTAGCCCTGGAACCGCTACCTTTTTGTGTAGTAGGCTACATACTAAACAAAGGTTGCCACATTCTACCTCAATGCCAAGTGCGAGCATGGAGAGACTATACATGGAAATGCAGCACATGACCTGCTTCTGGGAGTTAGATTTGGTTTACTTGGTGTTCTTTTCATGTAAACTAACGTACCAACAAGAACTACCATGAAACATCATTTGTAAGAAACGCGTTCACAACAATGAATTTCCAACTTGTGAAGTTAACATGCCCATTTTGCCCAAAAGCTTTCAAAACCTCAGGGCGGCTGTCAAAGCACTTGGTGAGAGAACATTCAGAACATCGGCTCTTGGCACCATCCGGCTCCAAACGCAAATTCGATGAAATACAGGACCCGAAAGACAACCTGGCATGCGATCCAGATACCAATTCATTCATTATGGTGGATGTGGATGAAAATTGCAGTAACTTTACGATGGAGCTGGCTGCAATATGCTCTGCCTTTCCAAATATCAACTTTGCACTCCCGGAGAACACAGTCATGAATCATTATTTGGAGAATCGAGAATTCATGCCCTACATGTCATCACCAGAAATCCCGCTAGACACAAATTCCAACGGAATGAGCTCTTTGAATTTGACGGAGGGCTTTCCTTGAGATCAAAAAGCTGGGCATGTTGTGGTTCACACCCCGTTTGACTATGCTAGAAACCCTAAATACAACTTCTTTCATCCTTTTGTGCATATCTTGGATTACAAACTCGTAAGATTTTTCTATGCAGCACATCTGCCAAAAGCTCGAATCGATGAGTTCTTCAATGCTGGTTTCATTAAAACAGGAACTGCAGGGGGGAAGCAGAAGACCAGACAAACCCAAAGTCCTATGGGCGCCTTCTCGTTTAGATCCTCCTACACGTTATATAAGAAACTGGATGAGATGTTGACTTCTTCGGGCTGGGGAAATGGATCTGTGGATTTCCGACTTGCGAAGGATACAGAATTTTGGTATCGCAACGTCTTGGATTGCATTCGCTATTTGGTGTGGCAAAAGTGCTATGAAAAGGATATTGTTTGGTCACCAGTGCGGGATTTTGATGTGCACGGTGATAGGGTATATACGGAAATGAATACAGGTACATGGTAGTGGGACACGCAGGTATTTCACTAATAATATTCCAACGTGACCTTGCTCATTCTCTGCAGATGACTTTGCCAGTCGGATCGACCTTGATTCCACTTCTATTCACATCTGATGAGACCCATCTCACGAATTACTCTGGTGACAAAAAGTTATGGCCAGTTTATATGACTATCAGGAATATTGCATCCAAGTTTTGGCTGAAACCGTCTATGCATGCCTAGCTACCCATTGCGTTTCTCCCAATGTCACCTAAACGTGTCGTAAAGGTATCAGGGTGGTCTGTGGCCAAGCAAGAGTTAGAGAGCCTAGACATGACCCATAGGATATTAGAATATATATTGAGACCATTATCCGACGCAGGGAACAATGGAGTTGACATGATATGTAGTGACGAGGTGAAGCATCGCTGTTATCCACGGGTTGCAGGTTGGACAGCAGACCACTCTGAAAGCGCAACTATCCATGCAATCTATTTCAATCGATGTCCTCTATGTGAATGTCCAGCTGATGATCTTGGAGACCATCCCCTACCTGGCTTTGAACATCATAAACGAGACCCTATCCGGTATCAAAAACTTTGGGATGTGAAGGACACTACATCTTTCCAAACCTCGGGAGTGAAGCCAATTGCGAACTTCTTGTGGACTCTTCCTGAAGTGCCATGGGATATTGCACGTACAGACCTTCTACACACTATGTTTTTGGGAATTATTGACCACCTTATGGAATGGGTTCAGGCATTTATTACTGAACACAACCGACTTATGGTATTCGAGGACATCTGGAGATCGATACCACCTTACCCACAAGTCTTTGTCCCACGGAAGCCATATAGGCATCTGTCATAGGTCACCGGAAAGGAGATGCGTTCAATTCTGAAAATCATTCTGGCAGTCTTTACAGCCACTTTTTGACGGAAAAATGATCTTCCACGTCCGAGTGGGGGACAAGAGGTGGAATTTAAAAAAGCAATTATGTGTGTATGATATCTAACAGATTTTGGGCTTGTAGCGTGGTATGCGAGTCATACTGAAAGTACAATCAACTACAAGTGCAATTATTTGCAGAGGTTCCACGAGACGAAGGGGGTATTCTTGTATTTCCGGGCTCGAAAAGCCGCTAGAGCAAAGGCTAAAGTAGTGGAGCAAGAATTGAAGAAGCAGAGAGAAGCTCGTCAACAAGGGTCGGATGACTTGTCCACGACACAACGTGCACAAATGCACAATGAGGATCAGCTGGAATGCCGCTTCCTCATAAATCAGGCATTGGAGAAGGAGACGGATTTCAACTTCCCCAAGATCCATTTGTTATCACATTATGCTGACCAAATATCCCGGTATGGTAGTCTTCCGCAATACTCCACCGAAAGCTGTGAGGCATCACACAAGTTATTCAAGAATGTGTATCGTCGGAGCAACCACGTGGATGCTATCCCCCAAATCATCCAGGGATACATGCGAGAACATAGCTTTGCAATGAAGGAATTGAACATGGAAGCATGGGCAAACTTAGAATCTTCGATTAAAGAGAGGTTGAAGGGCATTCTGAGTCGGAAAAGGAATTCAGGGACAATTTCGAAGGTATATGGTGAAGAGGTATATATGCAGTTGCAGAGAAAACGATCAAATGTTACAAAAATCGATCACGTGGTGGAAGAGTTTCAAATTCCTAATCTGTACGAACACATACGTGTTTTTTTGTGTAATAACATATACAGCAAGAGCACAGCTCCTGAATCCGACGTGGAGAACTTGATGAATGCCGGTGAGGTGGAGGCATTTAATAGTGTCGAGATACCAGTTCTGGAGCAGGATACCAGTGAACAGAATGCGTATATACTTCATTACTTGAGGTGTACAGGAAAGAGAGCATAGAGAGGACAAGAGGCACGGCATGATGTTGAGTGGGTACATTTGGCACAGAATAAAATACAGGGCATGCTGGGTAGAGCGGAGTCGTTTAGCAGTCGAGTACCAGGGCAGGTTAATGCAATGTTCATTTTGCGGGGACAAAATAGACAGTTTTACAGGTTGGCACATGTTTCTCTATTGCAAGTCCTTGGCAATCCGACGCCAAAAGGGCCAGAATGAATAGGGTATGTGCAACGGAGGGAGAATGGGACTGGGGATATTGTTGTGTGGCTGAGAAGTTTGGAGGGTATGGCACATCTTATTCCGCTAGAGCCGGGTCATCGCTGGATTGTAAATAATCGGATAGATTATCATACTTGAAACGAGTTGAATGATGGATTGTAATGAAGACAAAATTAACAAGGGATACGTTTCCGACGTATAGAAGTAAAAAATAAACAGAGTTAATGGTGGCGAGAAAAAGAACGTGACGAGCAGATATGGGAGGATGGCGTTGGGAGAGTACAGAGTCGTTTTAAGAGCGTTGGGACATGGGAGAATGGTGTTGTGAGAGCACAGAGTAGTTTAAAGAGCGTTGGGATGGGCGGGTGTCAAGGAAGAATACTAGGACGTCATAAGATAACAGAAATGTTGTTGGGAGGGGACAGAGTTGGTTTAGAAGCGTTGGGATGGGCGAGAGTAAAGAAAGAGTATCAGGGCACTGTACCGCGCCTGACGGAGTTAATGTGTTACGACGCTGGGTGTGGCGTCAGGATGTGAGTTTTTTTTTGCTGATGAAGAAGTTGGGGAAGAAAGATCAGTGGCACTTCAGCTTTGAGTGCAGCAACAAAAGCTCCATGACAGCCCTGATACTTGAGACTGCCTCGTCTGACTCCGAGGATGACGTGCTCCCCCTCCCAGGTGTCTGGCCCTCTGTATGGAGCTCCACCCTGACTAGCTATATCTTCTCCAGCTCGGAAAAAGACTGAGGGGGTTTACCACTGGGGAAGGTAAACCTATATCTAGTACGCCTCCTCAATCAAAAGCTGTATTACACTATGGAGCCGGTGGCAAGACATCCAAGCTTGGTGAAGATGATGGAGGCTGGCCCTCGGATAGGGAGGAGAAGACAAATTCGGACGAGGAGGAAGAGACGGGTTGGCGCGATATCTGTGATCTTGCACTGACAATAGGCCCCGATGGGACCCTGCAACACCAGGAATGCCAGGACAATGGCGATAAGTACGCGCCTTTGTGGGGAACAGGCCCCAACGTTTACCTACCCCCGTCGGACAAGCTGCCGGTCGGTGCAGACATGGGAGGTGGAACGGGGACACAGGGGGACATGCCGACAGCCGGTGCACCAGTGACTACCAACGTTTTTGCCCCTCCGAGAGTCACTGAGTTCGGACACCCAGCCCAAAACTACCACAAGACCTCCCTCCTATCCTCACAGGGGCGGATTGGTTCATACGACTCTACATCCATCCCCATCTTGAATAATGTCTGCTCTAATGTTTCCCTTATGGAAGCTGGGACTTTCCGAAGTAGCTATCCTACGACACCAATGGACGTCTCACACCCGCTCGATATACAGGGCATTGGATCATTCTCCAGCGCTGGTCATGCCCAGGTTCAGATTTGGATGCAGGGTTTCAGACATGAGAAGAGGCTCCCGAGGACCCAAGCGCTGATTGAGATGACCGTAGAGGTACACCTGGTAGAGAACTTCAGACACCAGCTGCTTTTTAGGCTGGATACGCTGAAGGACTATGGCATCGACTTTCTCGTCATGAAGAACACAGCAACGATGGCCAGTGGGGAGTTTACATACCCGGTGTCCTCTGTGAACACAAAGTTTTGGTCTGTCCTTGTTAGAGCGAAAGAGCACATGTCGATTTTTGGGCGCACATGCAAATGCATATCTGTCACCTCACATATGTTGCCTGGAGTGGACTACCTGTTTGAGCCTCACTACTTCCTACAACAAGGCAAGCCAGTAATTCCCTCACTATCCCTACCCTATGCCGTTGTGAACCGTGGCACGGTTGGGTTGATGTTCCAGAATGCGTCTGATACTCCAATCCATTTGAAGAAGGGTCAGGTCATTGGGCGGGCGACGATGGATATCATGGCCGTGTCGCCAGCAGGCCCGGGGATGGCAGTCGACTGGTGCGATCTGGTGCAGCCTGGTACCTAGAAGAAGTGCCTTGGGACTTGCCTACCGACAATAGTCTCGCAATCTTTCTACACCTGCTGGGCAGCGGATTGCCCTTCCCTGGCGGAGGAGTTGGAATTCCTGGCTGCGAACATGGCATCCGTCGAGAAAGAGTTGGAAGTCCCATCACAATTGCTCACTTTTTCATCTGACGGATGGGAAGCACTGAAACCACGATCTATCACGGAGGACGAGCTGTGGCAGAAGCTGGCTACAGCAGTACCTAGGGCCAGAGGGAACTGGGGAATGCTGAGCGTAAGTACGAGATACCCCTCTTTGCCCCTATCTCAGAAGGAAAGCCTACTGATGATTGGGGGACAGAACGTATTACGAAGGGGGATGTAATGATGTGGGACAGCCTGTCGGAGAAACAAAAGGAGGAGTTATTCGAGATGATATTGGAGAACCTACGTGCTTTTGGCAAGGGCGACCGTATAGGCATGGTGAGAGGATTTCAGGCGTCGATCCCAACAGAAGGCCCTCTACCCCCCCCACAGAACCCCAGACCTGCGGGACCAGCTAAACAGGAAATCATAGAAAAGACTATTGAGCAGCTACTGGCGTGGGATGTCGTCGAAATCTCTGAATCGAAGACAGTCTCCCCTGTTGTCCTGGTCTGGCAGAACAACAAGTGACGTTTCTGCATTAACTTCCGCAGCCTGAACGCCATCACAGTAGGCGACGCATACCCGATATTGCGAGCCGACTATGTGTTCTACACATTGGCTGGTCGTCGATACTTCATTCTGCTCGATGCGCTTAAGGGCTATCACCAGATGGAAATTCACCTGAGGGACTGGGAGAAGATAGCATTCATCTCGCACAAAGGGTTGTATCAATACAAGAGGCTTCCCTTCGGCCTTAAAAATGGCCCCGCCCAATTTCAGAGGATGATGGATCAAATCATAGGAGCCCTATGATGGCAGGCTGTACTAGTGTATATTGACGACCTATTGATATACAGCAATTCGTGGGCGGATCACAGGTCACATCTGAGGACGATTCTGAAAGCCGCCGGAGATGCTGGGCTTGTATTCTCACTGGAAAAGTGTAGGTTCGGATATATCGACATCAAGCTACTGGGACATGGCCTGTCGCGCTATGGACTCCACACACTGACGGAGAAGGTTACCTCCATCACCTCACTCGCCCCATTCTCAAATCTCGGTGAGCTACATAGGCTGTTGAGAATGTTCAGATATTACCGGGGTTTCATCTACCAGTATGCAAAACTGGCCAAACCCCTGAACGACCTTAAAAAGCTCAAGCCTGCCACCTTGTCAGTCAAGCCCAGCGCCGGTGATGAGCAACGGTCTGCAAGGCAGCCTGTCTACAACTCGAAACAGCCAATTGAGTGGACTGCGGAATACCAACGTGCATTCGAGGAACTTAAGTGACGATTGTGCAGTGCGCCCATTCTAGCCCACCCCCGATTCGACCGACCATTTATCCTATATACTGACGTCTCTGCTGACGCATTCGCTGCCATGCTCTGCCAGGTATGGGAGAGAAAGGATTACATGACAAATGAGTTGTTTACGCTGGCAGTGTCTGGGGAGGAGGAGTCCTGGAGGGACGGAATAGAGAGTGATGCTATAGAGAAGGTATAACGGGGGTCTTGCACAGCCGTTAATAGTTAAATGTGTAGAATACTTGATTCAACACTTAGACTGTGCGGTTGATACTTCTTTGCAATAACTTCAATTATACAGGAATAACTTTAAGCTGGGAGTTCTCAGTTCTGTGTGATGTCTACCAGGTCGACTGTTGATGGTCGGGATCCCTATTAATACAGGCGTCCCTCAACACTGTCTCCTGCTATAGATAGCTTTCCTACGGGTGTGAGTCAAGCTGCTCCTCTAGCTAGCCCTCTTGGTCCTACATCGGCGATTACCTCTGCTGACCCTTACTCATCTTAGCTGCTCACTTACTAGATATCTCCTCTTTTCCAGAGATAAGGTGCTTCCTGCCAATCCGAAGAGATCCTACTTATCTCCGCTTATTACCTATCTCCTTTGACAAGGCGTCCCCTGTACTGAGAATAGATAACTCGGTTGGTACTCCCTCTTCAGTATATGTAGCCTACTAGTGCTTACGGTGCTACCGTACTAGCCTAGCACTGACATTCAGCTGAAGGGTTTCCTAAACCAGTAATGCGTGTCACATACCCATGACACTACTCTCTCCTTAGGTTCCTTGACCTCAAGAACTTATATACATGACAAAGTATAGCTATATACATCATGACCTGACCCGAGGGTCCCTTTCTGCTTCTGGGTACTTCCTGTGAAATTCCTTCAGTCTATCTTCGCTCGTTCCCTTCAAGTATTCATAAGGTTCCCATATGGCTTCCTCATCAGGGTAACCCTCCCATAGTACCAGATACTCAACTGGTCTTCCTCTTTTCCTGCCATTCCTACGGCTTTCCACAATCTCCCTAACCTCCCAGTTCTCTTCTCCTTCCAATATCTCCATCTCAGGTCTCTGGACTTTTCGTTCGGGGTCTTTGCTTTTCTGGTAGGGTTCGAGGAGACTGGCATGGAATACTGGGTGTATTCTGGAGTTTGGCGGTAACTCCAGCTTGTAGGCTCTTGTTCCGACTTGCTTGATCACTCATAGTGGCCCAACCTTTTTATGGTCCAACTTGCAGCTTGGTCGTTGCGTTGTGATATTCTGATTGTTGAGCATAATAAGGTCACCTGGTTTCCAAGCTGGTTGCTCTTATCATTTAGTATTCTGTCACCTTGCCATTCTTACCCTTGCTTTCATAACTCGTTCCCTAAGCTTGTCCCATGTTCCTTTCCAAATTCCTTCTAGTAACTCACTTGCTGGGTTATGGTATTCGATCTTGCTTCGTGCTTCCCATATCTGTCTAGGTAGGTACCCATAGTTGGCTTCAAATGGTGACATACCTGTAGCTTCGGATGAGCAGGAATTGATTGCAAATTCCGCTAATGGTGGCAGTTCTTCCCAGTTATCTTGCTTCCAGGAACAGTAATGGTGTAAATATTCTTCAAGGATCTGGTTGATCCTTTCCGTTTGACCATCTGTTTCAAGGTGGAAGGCTGTTGATAGTTTGCTAGTGATACCAAGGGAGTCCATAAGTACTTGCCAAAAGTGAGATGTGACCTTGCTGTCTCTGTCCGTAACTATATCATCAGGTAGTCCGTAGTACCGCCAGACATTGTGTAGGAAGGCTTTTGCTAGGTCTCGTGAGGTGGTGTTGGTTGGTAGGGGTACTAGTCGAACCATTTTACTGAACCGATCTACGATAACCCAAATCTGTATATAACCTCCTGATTCAGGTAACTCGGTAATCCAATCCATGGAGATAGAGGACCAGGGACGGTATGGTACTTCAAGTGGTTCCAGAAGTCCGTATTTCTTATGTTGACTTCGTTTGTCCCTTTGGCAAGTGTCACATGACCATACATAGTCTGTGACATCATCTTCCATTCTGACCCAGTAGTAATTGTGCTTGAGCCGTTTCAAGGTCTTGTAGATTTCGAAATATCCTGCAATCCGGCTATCATGATTGTCCTGCAGGATCCTGGTTCATAGGCCCTTATCCTTTGGTATGAACCACCTACTTTTCCACAACAATAACCCATCCTCAACTGAGAAGTTCTTATCCACTTCCTTCTTTCCCTCGACTACTGCATCTCTTGTTGCTACCCAACTGGGAGAGGCTTCACCTGCATTCTGTAGTTCTTGTTTGAAGGTATCCTTTAGCTGTACAACTCGAATTGCGGAAATTTGTAACTGTCCTGACTTGAATAAGAGCTGTATTGGCTTTAGGTCTTCACTCCTTCCTTCAGGGCGGTGGTCCCAATGTCGAGACAATGCATCTGGCTTTCCGTTCTTTTCACCTGGTCTATACTTCACTATGAAGTCGAATTCAGCTACAAACTCGGCCCATCTCGCTTGACGTCTCATCAAGGTCTTGGTTGTTGTGAAGTATTCCAGGTTCTTGTGGTCTGTCCAGACTATGATCTGCTGTTGACAGCTCTTTAGCAGAGGCTCCCATTCTTTAAAAGCTTGTACGATGGCTGTTATTTCCTTGTCATGAATGTCGTAGTTCATTTCCGCTGGAGAGAACTTCCTTGACAGAAATACGCTATAAAGAGACCGCTACTTTTGTCCGTAGACTAGTATAGGCTATGTGAATTCCGGAGAAGCGTTAGAGCTGGCGGGATTATTAGATATACTGAAAATTCACCAGAAGTCCTGTATCCTAGCGTAAAGAGTGTTGATTTGATTTAAGTAGAGTATCTGGTAGAGCGTTCACCCAAATAGAACCTCCCGAGAGGTACAAAAATCCCAAGAGCGGAAAAATTAAAGCGTTATTCCACAATTCGTGCGAGCATTGAAGTTCGTCCCCTTTGGATGAATCATGCGTACAGATCCAAGATGATGCTCTCCAAACCTCCCGTAAACGATGCGAATAAATACCACGATTCCCATCAAAACAAAACAAACCTAATTATCCGAACAATATATACTTCCGGCACAAAACAACCTTCCGGCATAACCTAACCTCCCGGAATAAAACAAGCCGAACGTCTAAAAATAACGTGATAACACTACATACTTAGCGCAAACCAAATCAATGACATAACTCGCGAAAACTGGCACCTGCTTCACATCCCTCCCCCCTTCAAGAATTTCGCAGACCCTTTGCGAACAAGAGGTAACAAATCAGTTGGAACAAAACTCCACCCATCCACTCAAGTATTCGCGCATAGCCACAATTTTCCAAAAACCTTCATTCGGCGGCATATATACCACATTTAACCCCACTATTTTTGCAGCCCCTTCCACCAATAACGTAAGGCGATCTTTTCATATGTCCCTTTCTTTCCTCTATGTCCACTCTCATCATGCAACTGCTGAATTATGTTGTTTTGTTTGTTTCTATCCCAAATGACCCTCCTTGGGGGCATATTCAGCTTAGACCTTCGAAATAACAATCCCTCGTTAACTAAAAACTCAGTCGCGTATCATACGAAAGCTCTAAAAGCTTTATCCGTCATCCCATCTGGTCTTTCTAGTATTAACAAGTAACGTTTTATCCTTCTCAATTCATCAGGCATGTCATCATTTTCCGCATCTCCATCACCGTTGTTGACCATTGCGTGTGTTAGATCAGTGTCCATACATTCGTCGAGTTCATCAGAATCATCATCATCAGAATCATCCTCGCTTTGTTTTCTCCTTGATAGACCATCGGGACCTCCATGCTTTTTGCCTGCGACATGCTTGATGTCGAAATTGAAGAGTCTTATCCACGCCAACCATCTGTTCACTACTGATCCTGGTAGATCTGATGCTGGTAGATTGAGTTGATGTACCAACGTTCTTGCATCAATTTCCACGACAAATTGTACTCCATATAGGTAGACTCGCAGCTTTTTTAGAGCTTTCAATAGCCCCCGACATTCCAATTTTCCACCATCGTACTTTTTCTCAGCTTCATTCCATACCCCTGATTCGAATCTCGCAGAATGGCGCTTTTTCATTGAATCTTCCTCCTGTTGCAATATGGCCCCCTATTCTATGTTCGATGAATCAACCGATAGAAAAATCGTTCCTGTAGCATGGTAGTCGATAGGCTTTAAGGCTGGCGCAGTAGTCAGAGCTCTCTTCAATTCATCCATGGCTTTTTACTGCGGCTCTTCCCATATGAATGGCCTATTTTTCCTCGCCAAACAAAACAACGGCTCTGTGATAATCGAAAAATCCTGGACCCATATCCTATAGTATACGCATAACCCCAAAAATGTCCTAACATCTGTTAAATCAACACATTCCGGCCAGTTCCTGATTTTTCTGATTTTTATCTCTTTGGGAGTCCTTCCATCAATTCCGCACACATATGCCACTATTTTTATTTGTTCCTTCAAGAATTCACTCTTCTTTCCCGGAATTGTTCCTCCTGCACGCTCTATATCAGCCAGTATTTTATCCAGCGAAATTATCGCTTCCAGTAGATATTTTCGTATTCCAGGCGCAACTTCTTCAAGTATTCCATCTTTATCCAAAAAGATGCTTTGAGAGGCTGATTTCACTGCAACATCATCGATGAATGGCTTTCCTATTCCTGCAGCTATTTGATCCTTCAGTATCTTTTTCATTACTCGATCAAACACTTGGACTCCATTCGTGTATCCTTGTGGTAAAGCTGTCATTCGTAGCAGTCCTAGCGGCATTTGGAATGCTGTCATATCTTGGCTAGACGGATCTAATTCGCATTGATCGTATCCAGAAAACAAATCAAGCAACGAAAGTAACAGAAAACCTGCGAAATCTTCACTGTATTTCTCGGATGATGGCGGAAGACTAGCATCTTTAATAGTGACAGCGTTCAATTGTTGAGCTGCATTAATCAAACGATATCCTCCACTCTTTTTA
>Ga0307514_10004083_pt1 | contig 13548 bp, 11 predicted proteins | sample 16_EM_MG_FD_203088 | JGI IMG/M metagenome (GOLD analysis project Ga0307514, IMG submission 203088) | Populus trichocarpa ectomycorrhiza microbial communities from riparian zone in the Pacific Northwest, United States - 16_EM | ecosystem: Host-associated > Plants > Roots > Unclassified | place... | reverse complement strand
CTCGGCGCAATCCTTGCCTTTGGCAACTCCTCACACCCCCCCTCCTCTGACTCCTCCGGGCCCTTCCCCCCCGAACCCGCACTCGCATTCTCCTCTTCCTCTTCCTCTTTACACTCTTCTTTACTGCTTGCTTCAACAAGCCTCCCAAACCACTGGAGTAATTCCCCAGCTACCTCCTTGGGCAAATACGGCAGAAGGGCAGTGGGGTATATATTCCCACGAGAATTCGAGACTTTAAGCTCTGATCCATGTACAGCTGGCATACCCTGATTGCCAAATCCATCCATCATCGTCTGCATCTGCCCCTGGCTATGCTTACACAGTAGAGAAAGCAGTTTTACACACACTGGACAACATCTCTTCGAACCCCAATTACCCCATATATCTTTTTGAACAACAAGAGCCCCCCTCCTGTTGGCCGCAGAAGCAGGGTATCTTGACCGTGGGTAACACAGTGGGGATAGTAGGAGGGCATACTCTTGGCGTGATTAGCTGTGCGGAATAGATGCCGCTGGCCAGCAAAGTGGGTTGATTTTCCTTTGTTTCTGGTAAGAAGGAGAGTTAATGCATTCATAACTTCTTGTGCCGTGATCGCTTGTTGTGAAGATGGTTGTGTGGAAGAAGTGCTAGTGGGGGGATACCGGCTATGAATCACATCTCCCAGATATCGCATACAAGACAGAAAACTTCTGACCGCGCGAGAGTGGTATGGCACACACGATATGCAGTCTCATTGAGGCAGGCTGCCGAGAATATGTCTATAAAGTTTCCCCCGAAATAAACCTCAGCTAGATATTTTCAAAGGGGAGATTGGCTGGAGAATAATTAATTAGATAAAGGAAATTGGGAGGGGGGTCACGATATAATCGCAACCTTTACGTACTATCGTAGATCTAGAAGTGTTCTCGTGCCCAGACCGATTTATTTTTGTGTGGCGTAGGTCATTCTGCAAGTCGTGGTGCCGCCTAAGGGAATACAGGCGGAGATGTGTTACTATCACTGAATATCTTGCTCTAGCTATGACAAAGGTTAATGAGGCCTGAGATCTGGTAGAATATAAATTTAGGTGTGGGAATGCCTTGAGAGAAGCACACAGGGTCCCATTCCCGGAAAGGCTGCGTTGCCAAGGCAATGCCACCAACACCAGCCAAGTCTCAAGTCCGGATGGTGCTCCACTTCCTAATCAAGGATATCCCGAATTAGGCAATCAGCGACCTGTACCGCCGCCATAGCCCTCTTCTCCTACTCCCTCTCCTCTTTCTTCTGCCCCTGCTCTGCTTCTTCTCCCCTCCTCCTGCCTCTCTTCCTGCTTCCTCCTCACGTTGTCGCTCGAGACTGCTATCTTCATTGGCCCTATTTTTTGCTCTTTTTCCTTGAGTCGACTATACCTCTTTTCCCCGAAAGGAACCATCTCTGTTACAATGTGAGACCTTCCCCGCGTTTATCCTTTACGACAGGTTCAAGCGGGATGTATGATTGGCTAATTCCTCCGAAATAGAGACAAAGCAACGTGCACTCTCATTCTCTGTGCTATCCATCTAGCTTATACACTATCCACCTCATTGTGCATGGTTGTGCCACTTTTAAGTTTGAAGAGAAGTGGCCTTTCACACCATACCGCCGCCAGAACGGTCTCCTGGCTGTCCTTATTCTTCTCTTTCTCAGTCTATATAACGATCACTATAACCATGTGAGACTTTCCCCCGTGATTATATTTCACGTAACCGATTGGTTCAGGTGGCTAGGTTGGGTAGCTAACATTTCATGGCATCATACAGTCACCTTGTCGAGTCCGTGGCCTCGATTGGATACTTCTTGAGGAGCAAATCCTGGAAGAAGACCGGTGTTACCGTTGCTAGCGTCCTATTCCAGTCCGGGCTAGGGAGTCAAGTATGGGATGTGTGTTTTAGAGAAAAATGTTGAGTATTACTGGCTTATGCATGACCACCCACTTCAATGCGTCCAGTCTGTGGCTACAGGGGATCATACACCCATTGAGATGTTACCTTCTGGGAATGGGAGAACCAAAGAAGGTTTTATTTGTATAAATCCGGGTTGAAGGAGAGGGCCTTTGTATGCATATACCTAGTGGGCCATGCTGGTGGGCTATAACTTGGCAAATAACTGATTATAATATTGTTTTATTTATCCTGTCTGAGATGACTGTGCATAGTTTACCCGCGGCATGTTCCACCGCCCACGCTCAACCCTGCCCAGTGGCCCAGTTGCACATGGGGTCTTTTTTTTTTTATAAATCACTCATTCCTCCTATGCAGCTCCTTCACGGTGCCATGAGGAGCCGCCCGGAACGCCAGGACGTACATGCAATTTACCCTAGAGTCGCGCGAACTATATACAGATGGATAGATATGAGAGGCCTCCTCCGCCACACCTCGGCGAGTGTCCGCGATTCCATTTCCGTTATGCTACACTGGGCAAAAAGCTGTCGACATGGGCTATCCGGCGCTGGCAGATCGGTATAGCATAGGATTTCATCGAGAGGACATCCCTTCATGTAGCATTCGGGCACTACCGGTAGTGATGGAAACAAATCCCTTCGGGATCTCTGGTGCACGAAGAGTTGACCATGCTCCAGGGAGATGTGAAACACTTCCACTTCCTCCAACTTATCTTGCACCTCCTGGGATTTGGCGAATCCTACCAATGTACGGTGGAAATGTCCCCCATTCCTGCTACGCATGGGCGCGAAATGTCTCAGAGCAAGGCGGGGCCTTGGGCTCGAGATATGCCGAGATTCTGCCGCAATGGCCTCGAGACTTTGAAGGCCGTGAGCACAAAACGCAATGTATCACAGGCCCTTTTTTCTCTTTTTTTCAATTCATCGTTAATCGCATTCAGCATATCTAGACTATGGCGATGGACTGCAGCTTCCAGGTTTCCTCAGGTGGTCTCTCTTCCTCCACGCGAGCCAGTCCCTGCCACTAAAACCCCCCAAGAAGAGAAAATCCTCCAGACTCGCGCCGGTATCACACGAAATCCTCCCGAAAAAAGCCTCGCTCAACACTCTCACCCCTTCCATAAAAGACTGTATAAACCGACTCGCGCAGATAGATGCTTGTGCAAGAGATTATTGGATGCGAAATCCGTTTTGCAAATCGAACAGATATGTTGAGGTGTAGGGTACTCCAACCCTAATGCTCTCGAGTGTCAGTGGATAGCGTCCCGCGGCATCGCCTTAGTGAACATATCTGATATCAACTCTTTCGTGGGCAAGTATTTCACCACTATCATTCCCTCCTTTACTTTTTCAGTCATATAATAATGTCTAGCTTCAATATGCCTAGTTCTATGCTGTACCCTCGTCGTTGCGATGCTGTTTGCATTTTCATTGTCTCCGAATACTGTAATTGGCAGAGGCGGAGAAAGCCGAATCAAAATATTTCTGATTCATGATAGGTCCCGGATTAACTCTGTTCCCACCAAATATTCTGATTCACAAGTTGACATCGTAATCATTGAGTGTCTTTTTGATTTCCATAACAAAGGAGAACCATTCCACCGAATCGCCAGACCATAGGTTGAGCGTCGGTCCATGGGATTATCTAACCAAGACGAATCGAAGTAACCTGTGAGATTAGAGCTTGAGGTGGCAAGATGAAGTCTTACATCCACAGTCCCCTTTATATATCCAATCCTCTATTATCCATCCTGGTTTCAAGTGGGGATATTTGTTGAAGCAGACATTCTGGGTATGTCCCAACTTCCCACAATTAGTAGTATCTTAAAAGTTTCACTTGAGACTCCACTTCTTCCATATGGAGACTGTCGATACTGGCCTGCATAGCCTGGACGAGAGCATGGGCACCTCCGAGATGTTGACTAATGTGGTGGCAGTTACAATTCCTGTTAGGACATGGGAGGCATGCGCTAGCAGCTTCCAAAGGTTGTTGATGAGACATTGCCGTGATCGCCGGGGAATGATGTAAAACAGGTACTGTTCTTGTAGAGTCGAACCTTTTCAGTGTTGCTTCATGACTCAAGACTGCCTCAATAACATCTCCCAATCGTTAAATCGAAGGCTCAAGAGCTCCAAGCAGTGGGTTGTGATATAACTGCTGCTCGTACATCCAATATTATTTTAGCTATGTTATTGCCTACTTGAGTATGCTTGGTACCAGCACCCAGTTTCCCCTGTGCAGCAACAATTGATCACCTGAGACGATAGATAACCTACAAAGCTCACCTGTTAAAAAAACAGTTGGGCTTTGTAGATTATCTATCGTCTCAAGTGTAAATTGCCAGCAATAACAATTGATCATAATATTAGTTCATGCTGGCTGGCAATTTACACTGAGACGATAGATAACCTACAAAGCTCACCTGTTAAAAAAAACAGTTGGGCTTTGTAGATTATCTATCGTCTTAGTGTAAATTGCTGGTCATAACAATTGATAATATTAGTTCATGCCGGCTGGCAGTTTACACTTGAGACGATAGATAATCTACAAAGCCCAACTGTTTTTTTATCTATCGTCTCAGTGTAAATTGCCAGCCATAACAATTGACCATAATATTAGTTCATGCCGGGGTAGCTGCACAGGGGAAACTGGGTGCTGGTACCAAGCATACTCAAGTAGGCAATAACCTAGCTAAAATAATATTGGATGTACGAGCAGCAGTTATATCACAACCCACTGCTTGGAGCTCTTTCTTCCGTCTCACATGCAAGATGAATGCCCGCAAGATCCAACTGATAGTCCCATACCCCTCTCTTTATTAGAGCCACCTGTATGTCTTTCTTCCAGCCTGGTAATTTGCGCCATCCAGATTTCGATGGTAGGTTTAAGCTGTGCCGTTTCGTTGGCCATGACAGAGCTAGAGAAGCTTGTACGAGATTTTTGGTAAAAAGAATTGAAAGTGTAGTGCTTGGAAAGCGGTGTGTGTGTGTGTGAAGAGGTCTCTGTCCTTCAGACCCTTCCAGCCTTCTATATATACCCTTTTACCCTAACCCTTAGTCATCCCTAACTAGTCGGTGATGTAACTAATCGGAGATGTAAGAGTCAGATCAGTCATTATCGATGTCGCCGTGATGTACTTAGTATTAAAACATTATTCTAACTTCCGGCGCTAGTTCCCATTCAACGCTATACTTATTCCTAACCAATGGGCAACCTAAACTAGATAACCTTATCCATAAATGTGTCAATACCCGTGACACTCATGCGAGGTACACTCTTTTTCCACTCAGTGAGGTACTGACAGGACAGTATCAGGTGACCTGCCTGACGACATCACCGACTACATCACCAACTCTATATCACTGATGATATATCACCAGCTACATCAACAACTACATCAACAACTCTACATCACTGACTCACCGATGGGATAGAAGGGATATATAAGGATCGAGGGGATGAAGGAGACATGGATAGATAGATCAATCAATACACACACCACACACATCTAGACGCCACCCCACGTATCCCACTGAGGTCATGATGAGAGGAAAAGGAGTGTACCTCACATGAGTCACGGGTATTGACACCTTTATCTTTTCTTTATTTTGTTCCGCTACGATGGCATACATCTATGGACAGATATCTGGGTCATAACTACTCCGTTGATTCCTGCCATTTTCGTTGCTAATGCACCCGTCAATCCCGAAAACCTTACCCGTAAGTCGTGCTAATGACTCGTAGGTGGTTCACATGGTTATTCACGAGTAGAAGTTAAAAACTTGCGAGTCATTAGCGCGTTGACGGATAAGGTTTCGGGATTGGCGGGTGCACTAGGGAACGAAAATGGCAGGAATCAACGGGGTAGTTAGGACCCAGATACTTATCTTTCCATATACATCGGAGAATGACATCCTTTACCGCAGCTCGCCGAACACCTCTTTTACCTTTTACCTCCAATACCAAGGCCATTTGGGACTAGTCTCAGTAATGACTTCACTGACTAGTATCTAGCACGGGAAAACCTCCTTGAGGACCAACCCCGTGCCCCTTGGCTGTTAGGATTTCGTTGGGTGAGGCAGGATTCTAACTTACCGACGCTGTCGCGCCCACCACCATGTCACGCTTAGGAGCAATGGAGACAATTTCGTCAGTGAAGATGATTGCAGGGGAGTGCTTCTCTGTCTCCTCGAATGCTTTTCAGAGGTTCGATTCAGATTCACCAGCCATTTTACTCATTATTTCAGGTCCGTTAATCAAGAAGTATACACGCAGCCCAAGCTCATTGGATCCATCAGTGGCTCCGACCACGTAAGCCTATCGAGCCGGTCGCAATTTTCCTCTTGGAGCTTAGACTGGCTGAGGTTGAGTTACTCTATTGAGTTATCTGACCAAAATTTATTCAACATAATTTCCAGTCATCACATTCACTCCCTCACTTCCTCACTGTCTGTAATCATCTTATCTCACCTGATAGGTATACTCTGTTATCTAGCACAATCTACTATCTGTGTTTGCAACTTTCTGAGTCACTGCTATCCTGTAGATTGAGCCCAGAGCCAGCTTCAACCCCCAAATCACTCCCCCCTTACCTTCTTTCTCAGTGATGCCTCTGGGGACTCCCGTTGATCCCGCTCTCCTCATAAACACATCTCATGCTAATGGGCCTGCTTCTGACGAGTCTACCGCTGCCGGAGCCGGAACCAGTAGAAGAGCATCTCAAGCTACGTCAAATCCCGAGAAGCATCCAGTGGTCTCTGGTCAACCTAGGAAGGCAAGTAAAAGGCAGTTGGAAGAAGCTAGTGAAAAAGTATTTCGAGAATGTATACAATTGTTCAGAAGACACTATGCTAGGTCTGGCACCCCAATATTGTCGTGGTAAAACAGTTGGCTAAACTACCATCAACAGATACAGTCGAACCTCTATATTAGCATACTCTATATATGCATAACCTCCCTATTAGCATTGAGCATGCCGGCTCGAATTTGGGACTATGGCTAGACAAAACCTCTATAAACGCATAACCTCTCTAATAGCATCGGACCTTCCGGCCCCGACGCTAGGCTAATATAGAGGTTCGACTGTATTATTGAGTCACGGAAGAGGAACTGAACATTATTCACCGCTTCTTCGGGGATAAACTCAGTGTTAATGATCAAGGCAATCGACTAGTGAGGGTCAGGCTTATGAATTTGTCAAGAACCTGGCAGACGAGGTTTATTAATGCCTTTGAAAACCACTGGGATAAGGTCAGTTGTTCCCATTAACGGTGCCTGGCTTGTACGTAAGTGGTGAAGGATGCATAACTAATATCTGTGTGACCTTCCCTCGTAAGGTTATGAGACCTCTAAGCTTCCGCTGCAAGAACCTTCTTACCCCACCTTCCGGGGCTCCAAAAAACCCTATCAAAGTGCCTCCAAGACGAAGACCAAGGTCTAATCAACTGAACAGAGACCGGCAAAACGACCGGCAAAACGAACAGCAAAACGAACAAGGACTGATGCAAGATCCCCCAAGAAACGTGATGGCTGATTTGACCTTAGCTGCTTTACGACCAAACCCTCCTAAACTCACAGGACATTCGAACTACAGGACATGGGCCAAGCAGGCGATTGTCGTGCTTTCACTAGTGGTCGTCGGGGTGGGCCTTCCTTCGGTGCGGATGCCGCTCGTGCATTCGCTTGTGGTCGTCGGGGCTGGGGGGGGGGAGGGTTTAAGCGGTCATTAATCGCATTCAGCTTATCTAGAATATGGCGATGGAATGCAGCCTCCATGTCGCCCTGGTGCCTCTCTCTTCCTCACGGCAACTTCCTAGGTTTTCCAGTACTGGCCCACTAAGCATCGAAACAATGGTGCAGTGTATTCGCCCAGGCATTCGCTTTTAAATGCCCTATGCTGGACTTCAAGCGTCCTCCCGATAAGAACTCCCCACCCTTAGTGAGATGCTATGGGGGGATGAGGAGTGGTGTGAGGCGGTGGTAGATTTTCTCTTGTAAATGTATATAGCCAAGGGGGGGGCAGGGACTGGCCCGTGTGGGAGAGAGAGGCTACCCGGTCTTTCGGGAGCTGCAGTCCATCGCCATATTCTATCTAGGATGAATGTGATTAATGATTCTTTAAAAAAAAAAAAAAAACTCCCCACCCTTCCGGACACTGATATTCCCAAATGCATCTAGCATCGGTAAGGAGAACGTTGCCTTTGGCTGTTGTGTATTAACCTAGTGAAAGGTTAGCGGGGTTATAAGCAGAACTAGTTGTATTCCCATGTGTTTTCTTGATACCCCTGGACCCTGATAGTAGTTAGCATAACGTCTGCAAGTACGCCTGGGCACGAGACGAGACGTCTCGAGACTTTTGGGGAAAATTTTTCATTGGTTGCCACATGCATATCTGCGTGTGAGACAGTGTGAAACAGTGTGACAGCCTACCAAAGTCTCGAGACGTCTCGTGCCCAGGCCTATCTGCAAGTAAAAACGAAATGCATTTAACTGATCAAATTTCTTTAGTAGAAGACTCAGCAAGTTATTCGAGAATTGGCGAGCCCGGCCCCGAAGAAGCCTCACAAAATGGCAGTGAAGAAGCTAGTCTGTCTAAGTCTTGCTAGGTCTGTATAATTGTACACTCTCTGCGGAGGAGGAGGTTATCATATACCAACTTGGCATTGTGTTCTAGTTACTTAGTTAGAATGGGCATCACTGCAGGTGTTCCACATTTTGGAGGGCCCATCCATCACATACACGTCTGGGGCCCTCCGTCCTCCCTATCCCCACCATCCATTGACGCTAGTGCCCTTTGTCTGTTACCACATATGTGAGTCCTCTCCGCATCTCTCGATCACTTCAGGTGTTTCGGGGCTTTGGGGTGTAGCTATATCATGCTTGTGCATCCATATCCCCATTTCCACTTCATGTTTTGCTCTTCTGTCCGCCTCCTCGTTGCCTGCCTCGCCACTGTGGTCGCGCACCCACGTTAGTCTTCTTGGCCTTTCTGCCATCTGCGCCGCTAGCTTCTCCTTTATCCACTACCTGGGTGGCCATGGGTGGTACATCAGGTCTCTTATGCTCTGTATTACTCCTTGACTGTCGAGGGCTACTGTGTCGCATTGTTCCCACGCCAAAGCTACCCCAGCCTCTTCCGCGTCCGCCACTGTCGCCATTGTCACCAGATACATATACTCCCTCCCGCCTCGTCGCCCCTGCTCCATCCTGCTGCCGTCGGACCATTCTTCCACCGCCTCCATGTCTAACTCTTCTATCCTTGCCTCCGAGCCTTTCTCGCGTACCCCATTCACCCACATTAGCTGTGTGTCCGCTCCCAGGATGCCCCGCGTGGATTTCCTCCATTTTGGGTCTCTGCTCTGGCAGGTGCCGCCCACCGAATTGTTCTGTTTTCATCGTGGCGCCGAGGTCCATGATCACCGTCTACCACTCGACCTTGATTGCACTGCTGCCCCTGTATCTCCGACCAGCCATCTTCCAATTTCCCTGGCTAGCCCCCGTTGTGCCCGCTCGGCTCGACGTATAGCTCGCACCCGATGTGAGAATCGGCAGGATCTGTTGTATCATGATCTTCCTCCTCTCTTTCGCTGGCAGTTTATTAGCCTACAGTCTACCTAGCGTTTCCCAGGCAGCCCGCCCGAGGGAAAGTGATAATGGCCACTGAGATTATCATGTACTGACTTGCCATTGGGCTCTAGATAGACGGGGAGATGCTCTCACCTCTGGAGATGAGAGACAATAGAAGAGACATACTCAACCCCTGAGATCCACTCTGGCCGTGTTTTATCATGATGGTATGCAACTTCTGGTTAGCATTGGTTGCGGCAAACATTAGAAAATTCCTATAACATTGACAACGTCGGAACTTATATTCCCTATGCTTAGTCTCTTGAAATGCCTTTTTTGTATCTGCAGAAAACCAAGAAATTGGGCCCCAGATTACTGCAGGCTTTCTTAGGTACGCAAGGAATACTCTAACTCGCGTCTTGGGGGAGATTCTCTCGAAACCTTACCAATCTTTGAAGCTTATCCCTCCTCCATTGCAGAAAGCGGGCTTGGCGCACATTCGCTATCTCCCCCATACACCACCCCGCAATTCGTCTGCCTATCAAGAATTAAACCTTAAATCTTTGAAGCTTATTCCTCCGCCCTTGCCCTACCACTGCAGAGAGCGGGCTTGGCTTCTTCTAGGCCATTCTATTCACCCCTCCGAACTTGGCTGCCCTGTTTTCGTATAAATACCCCTCTTCCTCCCTCTTCCTTTCTTCTCTTCTCTCCACATCTCAACGGAAGCTTCAAGTCCTTTTGTACTTACTTCCAGCTTTACTTCTTTTTCCTTATATACCCTGTCATTTGCTTTTTAGTTTATACCTTTTTGCTTTTCAGTTTATACCTTAGTGCTTTTTTTAGTTTTTTGTTCCTTTGTTAATACTCCTTGATGACAAGAGGTCTCTTAAGATACAACGGCTACACTTAGGGGAATGAGTTGTCTTGGAATCCCTCGAACAGAAAGCTTGTAGGCGTGGTCTTGTAGCAGATTATGAGACTATTCCTAGGGCTACGGGGAATTGCGGAGAAGCCTGAAGGTAGTCTGGTGGGTAGAAGCTTACATGGGAACGTTTGCTTGAGACTACTGGTAAAGCCGCAATAGGGGTTTTGTTCTCTTTTCTGTTGGTATACAGTATATGTATGTATGCTTTAAAAGTTGGGGAACAAGGAAGAAGAGAAAAGAAGAGACTTGACACTTCTAGGCCTGCATGTATCGTTGTTGCTTATGTTAAGTAATGCCTTCCATGTGCATCTATTTACCACCTCACGGGTATGACAGGCCAGGCTGTTTCTGATCCGCCTACTATAGGATTTTTTCATTTATTTATTGAATACTCCTTACTCATATCCGGCCTGCACGTGGGGTCATGCGGAACCCCGGGTGTCTCCATGGGTTGTAAATTAATCCTCACGCCCCCACGAGCTCCTATTATGTGATCCATCGGTGCCCAAGCAGTGCGAAAGCCACAAGGAGTCGAAAGCCAATTTGCATACTTGAGGACCCCGCTGGGATTACATTTGGAGCCTTGCTGGTTGTCCTCATAGACTCTGACACTGATATCAAGTGTTCTAGCAACTCTTCTGGGTATATAAAAAATAAAAATAAAGGCTTGATTAGAGTTTTGGCTCGTCACAATCCCCCCTCTACGAGGGGCTTGTGCCAACCAGACTAACAATCCCACAAAAATATTCTAATCAACGGAGTTAGACTCGGTGTAGAGTTTAGTGTATAGGCGCCCTCGTGATACCAGTAGCTCTAACATTACTCAGTTGACAACCCCTTCAGGATAAAAGTCAAATTGCTGTCTTGCTGGATCTTGCCACACAAGATTAGGGAACTTTAATTTCATTGTGAACTAGAATATCTGATGCAAAGTTCTTGGTAATGCTTCCACAGGCTTGGTTTTCACCTGTACCCCGCATACTCGGACTTGAGCTTTTGTACCACCATTAGTTCGACCTGTTATTATATGTGCACATTGCATGGGATATTCATGTACATTTGTTATATCAGCATTTCAAGGGCTTTGCTTACTCATTTATCATTGAAAATGGCACGCCTTCTTGAGAATCTCTGTACATACTTTACACATTCTGGAAACGGAGTGTGGTCCCCTAACCACCCCTCACCTGGCTAGCCAGGGCTGCTATTTTACCCTGCGCTTATCTCTTTCGTGCCCAATATATTAATGCGAACCGTAATTAAATATATGACGTACACGTCGCGATAGTTCATTGCAAGTTTCTAGAACAGGCAGGCATACATTGGAACCATTGGAGCCATGCAAAATTATTCTGAAAATCCGAAAGGGCTCTCCACACCTGCCGAACCATAATCCACGAATATCAATCCTCACTTTGACGTTTGACAACCATAAGGGCTTCGACAAGTACCCGCTCCATCTGCTACCCCTGGTGGGATTCCGACGCATACCAACCCCGGACAGCACTGAAATCCTGCGAAACCACCACAGATTTTACCCTTGGTGGAACATTCACCTATAATCACATATCATAAATAAAAGGACAACCAAATAGTTGGGTAGGGTGTAGATGAGTACTCACGTTGACGGGGTAAGAGGGTTCCATCTTCGGCAGGAAGGGGGCTTGAGGAGGTGAGGGAGGCCAGACTCAAGACCAGGGTCAACGTAACGGTAAGAAGCTTCATTTTTATGCGGTATTATGTTGTTGGAAATCAGAGTAGGATTCCTGGACTTTAGGAGGCGGTTGCTTCGAGGTCAGACTGGAGGAATTGAGCGTACTTATAATTCGCTGCAGCCCTACTATCTCCGGCTGCCCTTCCCACAAACCACCCGTGTGCTTGGCTCCGCCAGCCGCGATGCCGGTTATGTTACACTGATGTTACCCTACCATCACTTGCTTTGCCCCTTCAGTCCATTTTATTCGGCTACAAGTCCCATATGTTGTTAATGCCTTACTGGTAGTACAATAGGCCCGCCTCATAGCCCTCCCTTCGGGGAAACGGCCAAAATAAAATTTAAAAAATACAATAGGCCCACTCAACTTGATTCCCGATCTTCGCTCATCACATGACATATGCAATAGATTACACTTTGAAAAATCGATCGAAGCGTAGCTGCAGACCAATTACCTTTTGAAGGAAACAGTTCCGGAATTTTGTCCTACGCTCACGTAAGATTCTAGCTGAATGTTCCAGTCACGTTTAAATCGCGACCGGGTTACTCCGGCCAGAAACGGGGGTGGGTTCAGCCGGCCGTTGCATCAGTAACGACTAGTACAGTAGAAAAAAGAAGGCGAAATTGATCCGCAATCAAATACGATATTCGCGGAGTAATTGCCATTAGGAAAAATGATCGTGTCAAAGTTAGATTTCTTATCTTGTTTAACAGACATGCTTCTGAATTCTCAATTCTTACCGAGCGATGCCTAGACAACTTGACAACTAGTTGCCATGACGTGAGGACGAGGACATGAGGACATGACATGACCAACCACGTCGTCTGTTGCAACGTCATCACCACATCATGGATCCGGAACAAGGTTGGGTTATATAAAGGCCATGCAGCCACCTGCACGAACTGAAGGCAGAATAGTTTTTTATTATATATCGCAACTCTTATACAGGTGTTCCTACTCATCTGGTATTGCTACAAACGACAAACTGCCACGAATCATACTGTATATTGATTGACATGGAGGTCACTTGCGCTAGATATGCAATTCTTTGTGAGTTGCTTGCACATAATATGCACTCAATGTGTACTCATGTAAAACGGCCAAACAGGGAGCTAGCAAACTTTAACTCCATCTTAAACTCTACGTTGATGACCTCTACCGAGGGGCTTGTGCCAACCAGACTACGTTGATGATTGTTCTCGTGCCCAGACCGATTTATTTGTTGATCTGAGGTCATGCCAATACCGGCAGTACCCTTGCTGACCTACTAGCGGGCCAAGACCGGCTAGCGGGCAGCCCTGTAACCCCCCCCCAAAACTAGAAACACATGAGATATGCAACGATGAACCAAATGCTATTATACTCACTAAATACACAACTATGGAATCAAGTACGCTCTACAATATGGTCAACCTCATACCCC
>Ga0307514_10004082_pt1 | contig 13555 bp, 14 predicted proteins | sample 16_EM_MG_FD_203088 | JGI IMG/M metagenome (GOLD analysis project Ga0307514, IMG submission 203088) | Populus trichocarpa ectomycorrhiza microbial communities from riparian zone in the Pacific Northwest, United States - 16_EM | ecosystem: Host-associated > Plants > Roots > Unclassified | place... | reverse complement strand
GATCGTTCCCCCAGCGGCTTCCGCTTGAGCGCGCAACCAGCGACAGAGCAAGCCAGGACCGCTCCTCAGGTGTCAATAGTTGTGGCTGGTATTGAAATTCATCAGTTGCACCTTGTGATTGCTTGCCACGCCTGCGGACGGGAGTTTGAAAGCGCTTGAAGTAATCCTGAATGGTAAGAATGGGTGGTGGCAGCAAACCCATGTAGACCTCGGCGGTTTTCATCGGGCTAGTACTCATGCTCATACTGCTTAAATTATAAGTAGTTGTCTGGTTATTGAATTTTCGCTGGGTGAATGAGTTTGGGACCGGTAGGTAGTTCGATTGGAGAGGCTCTGAACAAGGAGAGTGTATAGTAGTACCGGTATGGTTCTTATAAGAGTGCACCAGACTTTATTTAAGTCGAGACGCCCCTTACAATTATATCTTGGAATATCAGCGGTAGCTTGCGAGTCCGTGAGTGCATACAATTTGGATCTTCATGATTGGCCAATAAAATTGCATAGTTTGGCTATGCGTCAAGCGAACAGGTGCCCGCATGAATGAGCATGCGCCCAGCCGCAATTGCGAATTTCGATCGACATTGTCGCCTGGCTTTGGCAAATGAAACTACAGGATGCTGAGATAAATATATAAAACCCTATAGCAAGTCGATGCCATGCATCATTGGCCTAAGAAAATCGCGGGGATAGTGGGGGGCCTTACCTACCTACCACCCATATTTGATAGGGAGTATGTTGATCCCGCGGCTGCGCGTCAGCGTAAATAACTACGTTACGTATACCGGTTGATCGACATAGGTACATGTACATACTCACACCGGTGGTTGGAGTCGCTGCAATATTAATGCAGTGATATAAAATTACTAAAGCGAAGCGCTAGCTTGCTCGTTTTGTCTTTGGGATATTGCCTGAAAGAGCCTCTCGCTTACTAGTCGAACCAAGTTACGGAACGTTAGCTCGATAACTGTTCAAGTACCATGGTTAATCGCATCTTACAGCCCAAGACACTCGGATATTCGCTTGCCTTGGTACTAGATTCACGAGGACCTATAATACCCCCCATTGACCATGCTGGGGCATCTCCCTCTCATTAATAATCCTTTGTGCAATTTGCCGTAGAAGATCAGGGCTGAGTGGAAATCCTGCATCTGCCATGATACCTGCATACTCTGCAATTGCATTCTCTTCTCCAGTAGAGAACAGCTGCTCATCCCAATGAGCTGCTCTACTATCCTGGTGCTTTCCCAGCACTCGTTGATGTAATGTAAACCCATACAGCTCTGCAATACGTCATAGGCACATCTGGCTCTTGTTGAGCATGCCTGATTGCCTCCTGGAGCTGTTTTTCAGTATATTTCGGCATACTGGCAAGGTGGGGGTATTGGTGATACTGCCTGAGGTCTCCACATACGCAAAGTAGATTCTGGAGTTTCAGAGCTTAGCCCGATATTGCTAGTTGATTCGGTCGGTGACTTGATTTCTCCTGCAACTTTGTATCTATCACAGCCCTATTAGCGTTGGAATAGCAGTATATGAGGCAGTAATAGCAGCAAGATATGATAATAATAGACGAAAACTAGGTTTCTCAACTTGCCAAAAGCTGATATTTGATGAGACCATCGATTGAACCAATAGTTGCTTAAACACATCGGGATTAAATTGAATCTTCGGTGTGCTATTTCCAAACGCCTGTTGAATTATACCTACTGGGTCCCATAGCGGTCCATTCTCGGTCATGCAATGCGTTCACCAATCATGCCGATTTGTCAATCAGACACTATTTGTACCGAACGACCACTAACGGGGTGCAGCCAAATTAGGGTAGTCTACACTTCGCTGCACAACTCCTCGTAGACCTCTTGTAGGTGTACTGCAGGGAGCCTCTCGAACCCCCTTCAAAGTAGTCTGGTTACTCTAGTCTGTGAATGCTCACAGCCGACTATTGCAGAGAAACATCACCAGATTAATTCTACATTTGCATTTGTTCTTGCGGTCACGCGGTAGGTAGGTACATATGCATCACATGATCACATAAAAACATTGCTTTCCATGCATACTAGTAGTAAAGAAACGAACCTGAAACAATCAAACAATCAATGAAAACCCAGCCGCAGTCCAACGCCACTTCCCAACTCAAGTTTGTCACCCAAACCTTTCCACGCTCGAAGATGTCCACAATGGTCTTACTGTATAACAGCTTGTTGGACAAACAGTGGCCACAGAAGCTGAAGAACAAATATAGGACCATATAGAGTAAGGAGAGACGGAGCCTTATCTGCTGAATCACCATGCAGTGTAGCTGTGTTCTCGACCGGCCAGGCTACCATACAGGCCGCCGAACGGAAGCAGGGCGGAGGGCCCCAGCCTAGGGACCACGGTGGCAGGGGCAGCCACGAGGTCAGGCAGGCTGTACCTAGGGAGATTCGCCACGGTGATACATGCGGAAGGGGCGGGCGTCATGTTGGCCTGGAGGGGGATGGCCCTACATAGCCAAGGGGTGATTGCGAGGATCTGCCAGCTGGGCTACACCTAGGCGGGGTCGTGAATTCACGAGGAGCTCCAGGAGACGGTGAGGAGAGGCGCCAGGCAACTGATGTGGGTGAAAGGGCACAGCGGGGCACCGTAGCCGGGAACGAGGAGGCGGACCGGATGACCAGGCGGACAGGGTGGATAGGTGCGTGGATACCAGAGCCTGAAATCGCAACACCGGCAGGTATCAAGCAAGCCTCCCTCCTGTTCGCCTGGCCAGCACACTTGAAATGGGACAGGGAGGCGGCGCGGGGCCTCACATATGTTGAAACGGACCGCGGACCGCTGGAGCGCTGGCTGTGGGAGTGAATATGGGGTAGCCCAGAGCGCTGTCCACTTGCTGAGATGTCCGCTAGCGCTAGTGGAGGACGAGAAGGGAAGGAACCATCGAGGAGGCGTGGCGGGACCCGGAATGGTGCCAGGAGGTGGCGAGGTTCGTACGGCGTTAGATAGTCTATTTGTATGTAACATAAAGGGGATGGTGGGGCAGGGGCCGGCCCAGTGGATGGGTACCCTACTAGTAGGTGTGGTCTCTCGTCATAGTCTAGATAGACTGCATACAAGTAATGATTCCCCCCCCAAAAAAATACAGGCCGCCGGACGCCTGACCTGAGGGCCAAGGTCCGTGCTGGCCTGAAACTGGCTGGACTGGCCCGCTCGTTGCGTGGGCTGTGAGCTTCAGCCTCAGCCTCAGCCTGGATGGCACGGAAATTGAGGGGATCTGATCAAGAAGTTCTTCCAGGCTGGTCCCGGTGATCATGGCTGCTCCTTAAAAGAACCTCCCTTTTCTTCACCGCTATAGGTTGCATATAGGAAAGGGCTACCCTGGGCATGGAGGCATACGCAGTCCTCTTAATCACTCGAATTCTGAAGGGCATAGTGCAGACATCTTTCCAGGTCTTTTCCCTTCCTTCAAGTTCCTTGTGGCCCTAATGCCACCTTTTGCCTCCTTTCTATCTCCCTTCCCTTTTTAGGATTCAAGCACAAGTTTTGCACCTTGGGCACTTCCCTGGCCCCACCTTGTTCTTCCCTACCGTCCTCTTAGGGCGTGCATAATCACCAGGTAGGACGATCCTCTTCGGAGCAAGCTGAGTAGCACCAGGGAGAGGGGCTCTGCGGGGCCGCATTTGTTTTAGATATAACGCGCAGGTTTGGTCTGCTGGATAGCAGCTTTTAGTTCTTGCACTCTGGAGGGGACAGCAGGTGCGGGTGGGGGAGGGAGGGAGTGCTTTGTATTTATGGCTTCACAGCCGATTTACTTACCGTACGTTCTCCCACTTTTTTTTGCCAATTTCGGTGTACTTTTGCTGGATAGTCGCGAAATATTAGGAATCATAAGTGATTTATTTGCCATCATAGGTGCAACTTGGCTGGTTGGGGCGGGGGGTTTGGGACCCATGACTGGTTTGTTTGTAGTCGGTGGAGAGGATTTACGAGTCACAGCTGGTTTGTCTGCCATCACAGGCACAGCTTGACTGGTTGGAGGAGAGAGTTTGCGACCCATGACTGGTTTGTTTGCAGTCGGTGGAGAGGGTTTATGAGTCACAGCTGGTTTGTTTGCCATCGTAGGTGTGGATTGGCCAGTCGGTAGGGAGAGTTTACGACCCACGACCAAGATGTTTGCCAGAACTGGTTGGTGCAGAGACAGGAGTCGTGGTCAGTTTGTTTGCCTTGGCAGGAGCAGGTTGAACGGTCATGGTTGGTTTACGAGTCACGGGCGGTTTGTTTATCAGGACAGGTACAGATTGACCGGCTCAGACACAGAAGGCACGGCCACATGTTTTGTCTTGCCAGGAGCAGGCTGAGCGGTCACGGTTTGTGGAGAGGGCTAATGGGTCACGAGCAGTTTGTTTGTCAGGACAGGTACAAAGGCAGGAGTTACGACCAGGTGGTTTGCCTGGGTAGGAGCAGGCTGAGCAGTTACGGCTAGTGGAGGTGACTTGTTTAATAAGACAGGTACAGATTGAGTAATTGGTGGGGATAGTTTACGAGTCCCGACCGAACTGCCCATCATTACAGGCACAGATTGACTGGCTGGTACAGGGAATTTATCATGGGTCATGACAGTACTATTTGCAATTGCCAGTCTAACACCGTCCTTAAGGAGAGGTTTGTTTGTAGGGGAAGCCACTGTTTTGTAAGATCGAAGTGAGCTTTGGGTGAGAATGTTCACTTGCCTGACCCTTCCTCGGAGAAGAGCTGCTCGGGACTTTGTGTCCAAGAACTGTAAGATCTCTTGTTGCTGTTGGAAACTGTGGTGGTGGGAGTCTGGAGGTCTCGATCCCCCACCACACTAGTGATAACAAGCTTACCCACAAAAGGAATCTGTCGCTCTGGGTTCCCCGTGAGGTTCTTCGGGACGGCGATCTTGGATTTCCCTCTCGTCGGCATGAGCTCTCTAAGTATTATAGGTCCTCAGGAAGCATTGTGTGGTACTTGAACTAACGTTCGGCAACTTGGTTCGACTAGTAAGCGAGAGGCTCTTTCAGGCTGGCACCTCAATATCCCAAATAATGTTATATCACTGCATTAATATTGCAGCGACTCCAACCACAGGTGTGAGTACATGTACCTATGTCGATTGACCAGTATATGGATTGTAGTTATTTACGCTGACGCGTAGCCGCGGGATCAACGTACTCCCTATCAAATATAGGTGGTGCTTAAGGCCCCCCGCGATTTTCTTAGGCCAATGATCGATTTGCTATTAGTCTGGTTGCACAACCCCCCGTGCTATAGGGTTTTATATATTTATCTCAGCATCCTGTATTTAAGCCAGGCGGCAGTGTCGATCAAAATTCGCAATTGCGGCTGGGCGCATGCTCATTCATGCTGGCACCTGTTCGCTTGACGCATACGGCGCCAAACTATGCAATTTTATTGGCCAGTCATGAACATCCAAATTGGTATACACTCACGAAACTCGCAAGCTGCGGCTGATATCCCAAGATATAATTGTAAGGGGCGTCTCGACTTAAATAGAGTGCTAAACGCCCGGCGCATTCTAATAAGAATCATACTGATACTACTATACACCCTCCTTGTTTTTTTTTTTTTAAGGAATCATTAATCGCATTTATCCTATCTAGAATATAGCGACACACCCTCCTTGTTCAGAGCCTCTCCAATCGAGCTACCGATCCCAAACTCATTCACCCAGCGGAAATCCAATAACCAGACAACTACTTATAATTTAAGCAGCATGAGTAGCCCGATGGCAACCGCTGGGTTCTACACGGGTTTGTTGCCACCACCCATTCTTACCATTCGGGATTACTTCAAGCACTTTCAAGCTCCCGTCCGCAAGCAGGGCAAGCAATCACAAGGTGAAACTGGTGGATTTAAATACCAGCCACAACTATTGACACCTGAGGAGCGGTCCTGGCTTGCTCTGTCGCTGGTTGCGCGCTCAAGCGGAAGCCGCTGGGGGAACGATCAACAGGTCACACAACTCCCCGCCTTTCAAACTCAGATTGCTTATATCAAGAATGAGTTCGAGCGACTCAGGGTGTATATGGGCTGGGACACTACGGATACCGTATATCGTACGAACCATACTACGTTCATGAAAGCGGTAGCCAATACATGTCGGATGATGATTCGATGGGCGGAAAGGGAGTTGCCAATTGTCCGCTTTTTTAACAACTTTGAAGACGTCGATTACACTCCCAACCACCAAGCCCCAGCCCTGGAGGAATTCAGTAGGCTCTGCCAGGCGAAGAAATGGAGCAAGGAGATACAGCATATGCATCGACTAAGCTTGGATAAAGTATTAACTGAAAACAACAAACTGCTTCACGTTGGCCGTGAACCCGCAATTCTAGATACGGATTCCAAATCAAAGTCTCTCACAGAGTTCTTTGACTCTTTCAAACCCCGATGTCCTGGTTTCAGTTACAACCCACAAGCGTTCCCCCCGGCAGAGTTCCAACGCCTGTTGAAAGCCATTGGTTGGCAGACGAGAGAAGACCATCTAAGCATTAGAAAGGAGTTCAATGCATGCTATGGCAACATTGATTGCTGGGCTTTCTATGGTAGGGTTAGTATACCAAGCATGCTCTCGGGGGGTAGTGACAAGTCCCACGAACGACCCTCAGATAAGAAAGGACAAGAACCAGTTGCCGCGGCTGCAGCCACAGAGAATCGTCAGTTTGATCTATCCAATCCGCCCTTGGTTAAATTTTTCCGAAGATTTGAGCATCGTCTTCAGTATCGTTATGGTGGCAAAAGTCCTATAGACGAATTCCGTTCCCTATCTGAACGTGTCCTGGAAAAATTGGATTTTTGGACTGCATCTGCTCGTTGGATTGAAACTATGCCAACCGGCGGTAAAAGAGACTTGGCACGAGACCAGCCAGGCTTTCGATTCACCTTCTGGAAATCAGAGATCTATCGAGAACTCCAAGATCAGTTCTATCAGGCAATTGAGGAACAATTTGATTGGTTTGTTGATATCCAATGCAGCAAGAGTGGAATGAAAAGGCACGAATATCTGGCGCTCTTTTTCGAGCTTGGTAGCCAAACACGGGTTGGTGAGCAACTTGATGAAGAGGGTACCTATAAGGTACGTTACGTTTGATTACGAAAGTGTACTATGTATGAGATAATAAGTGCTAACCTTGCTATAGCTCCTAAGGCAGATTAACATCAATATCTATGATTTTCTCGACCATCAAGAGGAGTTGCTAGCAATAGAGAAAAAGCTTGCAACTCTTCCTAAACCAGAAAATCCAAACACTAGCCCTCCAACCAGGCTACAGGTGATCGACCTCACCAAGAGAGGGCCAGTGAATACAATACGAGTCCTGCGAGATCCACCGCGAGATCCACCGCGAGATGCACCGACGATCCCAACAAAGTTTCCAACCGTAGAAACTCTTGGGATTTATTGCGACATCACCGGCCGTGTATTCAACTTGAATTCTGCAAGAGCAAATGGTATTCTGGAAAAGTTATTGAAACCGGTGGGGCAATACTTTGGCCAGAATGCCAGAACAAACTACCTCCAGCAATGTGCAATTAAATACGCAAAGAATCCGTTGCTGGGAGATATTGATGTCATGATGATTCTTATGATTGAAACTTACTATCATAAGCAGTGCAACATATATCCCGATTCCGAACCGAGATCCAGGGAAATCTCAGATAGAATGCCACCGGTCCGGGAGGAACGCGCAAACCTGAAAAAGTATGACGAACTTTTCAATGCTGCACGTAGCATAGATATGGCGCGACTGGCACTGAACACCCGGATTGAATGAAGCCCGAAACTAGAACCTATGACTGGAGAAACTAGTATGAATTAGCTATCGTGGTAGTCTGGTTAAAGAGAGCTTTGTATGTTTGTTTTTTTGGGTCAGCATTAGTTTGAAATTCGGATTCCTGTGATGTCATTGGATTGGCAATATGATCTTTATGAAGTTTGCTAGTGAAGTACTCCACAAGTACTGTAGAGTACAGTATCTAAGTGCGAGGGAACGACCTACTATTACTATAACTTGTGCTTGGAAGGGAATAGCAATTTTAGGGTGTTTCGCAGTGCTGACACCGTGCGAAGATTGGGCCATCGGACGTCTGTGGTGGGGTGACAATGATGTCGCAGTATACATAATGTACTGGCAGTGTGTTGAGGTAGTAGTAGTTTGAAGACATGGAGGAAAGTGGTGCACTGACTTAGTCGGGAAATATTTGAATGCGTAGGGCATATGAATCAATATCTCTAGATGAACAGACTCATAGGTAGTGGTAGGCATGCATTTAATAATAAACTGCAAGATCGCTAGCACTACCTATAGCTATAGCTAGGTCTGCGAGATGGTCTCCGAACGAGTGGATCCATTTGACATAACTTGGATTGGACATTTGCTCCATGGCCGCTAGTAAGTAAACTATGTACTAGTAGGGATGTGGTGCGATGGGTCGGGTGTAGCTGTTGGATTTGCTATAGTCGTAGGACTGTATTTTGAGTTTTGATAAAGCTTAAGGATACTTAAATACTAGTAGTGAAACATTGAGGCAGCATTAACGTTCCATCGAGGGGCATTGACGGGGGCTCGAATTCGGTTGCAATGTGGTGTATGTGAACCAAACTACAGCTGCAGGCGCATCTGACGATAATGAAAGACCTGAAAATAGTTGAGTAGTGCATTATGAAGGGGTTGGCTTAACATATCTGCCATTCAAGTTTCCCTAAGATAAAACCAGGGGTGAGGGGACATACTGCTTGAACGGATATTATTGTGCTGAAGCAAAAGGAAAGTACTTTTCCATGTACTCCTCTTCAGTATTTACCCCTCCCAGACACATGACATTTTGCTATTGCGAAGCTTGAAGGAAATGGGTCGGGTCGTGGTGGGGCGACATGTTCCACTGTTGTTACACAAAGTTGTATCGGCCCGGTCCGCCATGCGTATCGCTTACTTACCGGTAGTCCTGCATCGCTAACGATTTCACTATCCTTAAAAAGAAAAGTAACAACTTGGATATCTAGCTGCATTTGGAAATAGAAACGGGGCTCGCTCGTCATGTAGTCATGACGAGTTCTTGCTAAGTATTTTCTTATATAGTGCATACCATTCTCGCGAGATGTTTTGCCAACGAGCGATAGCCATAATCTAGAGCTGCATGCGGGTATACCTCTAAAAACAAAAAAAAGCTCAAAACCCTATGACCAAAGCAGCAATTTCACCAGGCAAAGATAAGCAGCCCCAGCTAGGAACCAATTTTGGCCGGCATATCTAACAGGAATTTAGAGGCGGATCTCATCTTCATTATTTACATGCATTAGGAGATGGAATGTGTGTCTTCGAAAGCTCATATTAGGAGGTGGAATCTATATACCGTAGCAAGCCAAACTTATGCGTATGGAGGCGTATTTCTAGAAGAGAAATCTATGCTTTATAAACGGAATTTACACATGTTGGCAGAGGCGGTGAAATCTATGGATAGTCTATGAAGGTAACTAGGTCAAACATGGTAATATATAGGTGTCCTTAGAAACTTCCAGGTCTGACGAGGTTACTCATAACTTGATTGACTATATTGGACTGTTAGGGTTGTGGAAGAAGAAAGTGAGAAATGCTGAAGGGATGAGGAGTGTCAGCACTGGCATGTGTTGAGCAACTGTACTATATGATCTATGTAATATGATTAGCTGAACCTAGAGAATTGGGAATCACTTAGTTATCGGATGAATTTGTATGCTGGGCTCAAGGTGAAATCCATCGCGATCATGGGAGGAATAATAACTCGTAATGACATGCCCCTATCCTGCAGTAAGACATCTAAGCTGCCACTTTTCCTTCGAAGCATAGTGAAGTCGTTCCGGAGAGCGATACAGGGGACTGGGGTCAGGGCTTCCCGAGCGGGTCAACCTTGCAAAAAGGATTTACATGTCCTCAGGTGGTGAACCCTGATTTTTAGAGCCGCTATAGTATTTTCCGACCAACTGGCTAACACTATCGTTTCTATCGCTGCATCTGGAGTACATTCTGTATTTTTAAATAGGTACATCGATATGATCAGCTGGAGACAAACAGATATTGAGGTGGCTATAGTTGATGTAATCAGCTTCGTTACTAGACAAACTCTGTGATTTCGGGGGCTGTAGGGTGACTTTATCAAGGGCTTGTTGTGAAGTGCAGTACCAAAATATTTATACATCTTCCCGTATGCTCACAATGCGTAGATACTGAACCATTGACCAATTATCAAAATTACCGACACAAATGCACAATAGGTTTGTAGAAGTAAATTAGTACTTCTTGAGTAGAATAGTATATAGTCTACAATCATTATTTGGCCATGTATATCCCCGTCTACCCTCGCACCACACCACACATAATGGGACGGCAGATAAGGCCGTCGATTATTGGGAAGTCATAAATCTTGCAATTGTGGGGTACCTAAGTCGGCACATCTCACAAACTTTCCCAGAGATAGTTAAGCCTAGTACATTTCCAAAATTTGGCTGAAGGACAGAGTAAGTCTAGCCTACATAATTCTGGAAACAAGAGGGGCCTAGAACAAATATAGAATGGTTGCATTGAGTTCCAAAAAGGGAAGTGACTACCGGATCGGGATGGTGCAGGAAATCTGTATATACACATAGTCTGGTTGACATGACCCAACGGAGCTGTACACAAGTGTGCTCTTACATATGAAACATGATATAGTACTACTGCTGCCCAGCATGAGAATCTACTATATATAGTACCAGTAAAGCAGCGCATTGCAACCTGACAAAAAGTTAAACCAAGGCCTAAAAGTAACACCAGATTCAAAGGAACTTGAGATGCGCAGCAGGTTCTAAACCCTGGAGCTGCCACAACAACAACAATCACTAGCGCCCACTCCAGCCAAGGTGGAGGTACCGGTAGTAGAGGAGCCAATCCCAAGTAAGGGTTAGAACGGATTGATGAGAGGATAAAGACCTGGGCTACTATACTGTGAAGAGCAGAGGGATTAAATAACCTCTTCGCCTGAGACTGAACCCTTCCTAGAATATTCCCTAAATTTGGAGTACCCTTGATTGTGAATTGAAAGGATGTGCTCAAGGTGGTATGGTTTGGGGCTCAAACGCATAAAGCCAGGTCATTAGTACCAGTGTCCAGTCCAATGCATTGCTTTGAACTGCTTTATGAAAGGAGAGGAGTTCAGAACCTATCGTGGAATAGCAAGAACCTGTTGGTGTTATTCATATATCCCCCAGAGGGTCTTCACCTATGAATCAGCTTCAGTTTGCAGAGAGGACAAAAGATTACCTCTAATTCAGTACAAGGTGTGATTGGGGGAGGAGTAGGTATATATTTCATCCACAGGTTCGTCAGCTTCCATAGAAGCAGATGTAGTAAGAATTTACTCTTCGATATCAGTGATGGGATCTTGAACGCAGTTTGGGGCAGAGGGCCGGATTCAGGATAACCAAATATTACGTTGTATGGTTGTGCGGTCACTCCTGGCTTTTAAAATCATGAAAATACCCCGTAAATTGGTTGCGGATCATTTCCTAACTATTTCCTGATTTCAGAAGCATTTCCGGTGCTTTTTCCTATTCAGGTAGCTTCTTGTGCCTGTGAGTAGGCACACACACCTCCCATGCGAGGACTCTGGTTGAAATCCCTAATTTCGTTAACAAAAAAAGTTATTGTTGAGAACTGCACGTGGTTGCCTATGAAGTACTTGCGCAAATTTACACAGGTGCCCGCTATTAGAAGTTATGAGTACCGGTAGCAACACTGGCTGCGGTGCATAAATATGTGGTCAATGAAGGATCACTTCAGCCAGTGTTGCTACTCATAACTTCTAATAAGATATATGTTCAGACAGAATGTATACGTTTATACGTTCGTATATTTCAGAGTAGAGTCAGAGAAAAGCTCGTTAAGCTTATCCATTAGTAGAGAGCGAGCGAGCGTCCTATATAGAGCGAGCTCGCATACATGCTTGTGCTGGATGTCGTATGCTGTGACATACGTGAAATGCCTTGAAAGAACAAAACTTGCAAAGGACAACGATTATGACGAAGCACAGCGATCATTACGCTGTCATAGTAGCGTCATATACGCTGTGGCCGCCAGACTATAAGATACTTACTGTAGTGCTGAGCGCTACTGTGTCGGCCAACCACCCAACCAAAAGCAATTCTGATGCCATACAGCCAGAGACAAAACTCAACGACGAGATTGTTGAAAAACGGTATCGCCGTTTCTGCCAGCATTACCGCTCTAGCCTCTGCGCTACTGGTGCGGTATTGTACACGAGAACACGGTATTGTCATATACCACCGCATGAGCCATTTGCCTAGTTCGAACTCCGCCACTGATAGGACTAGCGACCGCTGACATCATGGCCGACTCATACAGTTGCTAATCAGGCCATTAGGGAACATACCGTCATAGGAATCGACATCACGAACTCCTCATTGGATGTTTCTGCCAATTAGCCTCAATCTGCTCCAGAACAAGAGTTGTGCCAGTTGCGTCAGCACCCTACGGCCCCAGCCTCGGGTCACGTATATATACGGCTGCTAGTCTGCACTGAGCATCTTAGAGATCTATATCCCTACGTATCTTCTCTTACCTGTATAGCATGACCCTGAGCTTCACTGCTATACGCCCGTTGCGAAATCCTTAATTGGATAGTTCAAGCCCTGTCGCGAACTCCTTAACTGGATAGTTCAACCTGCTCCCGCTACCCTTGCTGGTTCATAGCCCTATCAGCAGAGATTATTCATGAGGGGTCTGGACTCTGGAAAGGGTAGAGGTCCTCCTGACTACCGACTGACTATACTGTCGCCAGGTTAACTGGGATATTTGATGTTCCCTATACACACGCCCAATCATTGGCACCTTGGGATACTCCACTGGGATGGAGGGCCACTGGAGGTTCTTGTGCTAGACTCCGTCAGCCCCGCGTGGAAAGCATAACTCAAGTGTTGGAGTTGGTAGAAGCGTTCCTTTCCTCGTCATGCATCCGAGTCTAGCACAAAAACCTGCAATGCCCCTCCATTTATACACACGCCCAATCATTGGCATCTTGGGATAGCTGGTATGCGGGAGGCTGGTTATTCTCAGCCTTGTCCTTTCTTCGTTTCTGTTCGCTTCAATTTCCTGCATTCTTGCCAGGTGTGACTGACGGGGGTTCCGCCGTGCTTCTGACAGTAGCTGCACATTTTAGTAGATTCAAAGGTTTTATGCTCTGATATCTACTAGACTTGTGCTTATTGTTGTTGTTGCGGTGATTATTATTACTCGTTATTAGAGCAGTATTACCACCTTCTGGTTGTTCCAACTGATTGTTGGAGGCCAGGCCCATCCGGTGACGTACTTCTGCATAAGTCAGGTCAGTCTTAGTGGTGAGGTTATCCACAGGGTTTGGATAGACACGACTCAAGGCTGGGTGTTAGAATCGGGCGGGCCAGGCTGGCGGCACCTACGGCCTGGGGCGGACTGGACCACATGGAAGTCTGCCGGGGCCTGGCCTGAAACAACAGGCCGGCGAAGTCCTTGCCTGGACTGCCTGGACT
>Ga0307514_10004081_pt1 | contig 13558 bp, 14 predicted proteins | sample 16_EM_MG_FD_203088 | JGI IMG/M metagenome (GOLD analysis project Ga0307514, IMG submission 203088) | Populus trichocarpa ectomycorrhiza microbial communities from riparian zone in the Pacific Northwest, United States - 16_EM | ecosystem: Host-associated > Plants > Roots > Unclassified | place... | reverse complement strand
ACCCGCACGGGTTTGTAAACCCATGTCATGCCCTAATTGTCGGATGGGTGGATTGTTGAGTTTTTTATAGTCGACCTTTGTTCTAGCTCGTAGATTTCGCGTTTCAGGTTCGACATGAGTTGGTGTAATTAAAACTTGAGTGTCCTGAGATTTCAGTGTCGGTATTGAGGCTGAATTTTCCCTATTCTCCCCCTCAGCTGATATGCCAGGCACTTCCCCTTCCAAATCCGTTGGCTCTTTGTTCTCGTTGAAGGCGACATTCCTCGACACTTTGACCTTCCTCGTTGCCTTATCCCAATACCTAATCGCCTTTGATCCATCCTCAAAACCCACAAACACCATTTTCTTCGACTTTGGTGCCAGCTTCGACTTGTTCTTTGTTTCATCAAGTACCCACACGTCGCATCCGAACTCCCTGAGGTGGCTAACATCCGGTTTCTTCCCAGTCCAGGCCTCGTAGGGGGTGAGTCCTTTCAAAGCACGAGTTGGTGCTCGATTTCGTAGGTAGGTTGCGTGCCTCGCAGCCTCGTCCCAAAGAAATGATGGTAAGTCTTTTGCAATTAACATGGCACATACTAATTCGAGTATGGCGCTGTCGTTTCGATGGTGATTCCCTCTTTTTCTGCAAACTTTTTCACCTCCGCATTCACTAACTCTGACCCATTGTCAACCCTCATATATCTCGGCACTTTCCCAAACTTCTGCTTGAGTTTGGCTACATGTCCTTTTATGTGTTCGGTCGAATCACTTTTCTTCACCAAGAATAGGACAGTATCGTAGCGTTTGGCATTGTCGATGAAGGAGATGTAGTAGTTCCAGCCTCCGATCAACATGACTTTGGCTGGACCCCACACATCGGACACAAAACATTCTCCAATGATTTCTGATCGGTTTTCGGCCTCTTGTGGGAATGGTTTATGTCCTTGTTTTGCCTGGATGCAAGCTTCGCAGGTGTGTGATGGAATTGACGATTGATCTATGTTTAGTCCACTGACCAGATCCTGCTTATCGAGCTGTCGCAGCGAGGAGATCGAGATGTGTCCGAAACATCGGTGCCATTCGTACCATGTAATCTTTTTGGACGTCGCATAGTTCGATCGTTCCTGTACAGGTAAGATTGCCCTCGCTGTGAGCAAATACAACCACTGATGTTTGTATCCTTTCCCAATAACCTTCCCATCTCTGTTCTTCAGCCAACACATCCCATCGTTGAAATCCACTTTCCCATTCGTATCATCGAAACGGCTGAAGGATAGAAGGCAATTTGGTGCATCTGGCGTATAAAGGGTGTTACGTAGCTGGTGATCAAATGTCTTCCCGTTGAATTCGAATTTTAGGTTGACATTTCCTCGTCCCTTCACAGGTGTTCCTTCACCAACTCCATTTAAAGTTTCATCGACTGCCCGGAATTCCGTAAAGGCATCGCGAACGGTGCAGATGTGAGAGGTGGTTCCGGAATCAAGTAACCAGCCGTACTTGGAGATATTGTGGGAATGGTTGAATGGGGAAGCCGTGTGCGCGCAGTTGTTCAGATCTGCATTCACCTCTTCTGCCTGGTTTGCTTTGTTCCCTTTTCTTTGCCCCTTTCTCCCTTTCGGACCTTGCCCCTCTTTTCCTCCACCCTTCGCCCAACAGTCGCTTGAGACATGGCCCTTTTTGTGGCAATTATAGCACTCCTTGTCCTTGTTTGGGTTGTCGTCCCTAATTTTTCCTCTAGACTTTGCATGTGCATGAAGTGCTGTCCCTGAAGACTCTCCACTACGAGCTTTCGGCTGATGGTCCTCTTCCAAAAGTACCGCCACAAGTTCATGCGATTTCATGTTTGGTTTGTTTCCACTCAATCCAAAAAGAGACATCGTGTAGTTGTCCCAAGATTCCGGAAGTGAGGTGAGCAATATCATGACGAAGTCTTCATCGCTGATTAAGCTGTCCATGATGTGTAGCTCGTCTTGTAACTGGCGAAGTTTGGAGATGTGGGTTACCATCTCGAAACCTTCTTCCGCCGTCGCCCTGTACAATGCCCTCCTTGTGGCCAACACCCCCAACTGCCCCTTCGACTCCTTCACCATTGTCAATTGATCCCACATTTCACGTGCAGTCGATGTGCCGCTGATATGGATCATCTCGGTGTCTCCAATCGCCAACTCAATACGGGTTCGGGTTCTCACGTCACCTTTCCGCCACTTGTCCATCGCCTCAGTTTCGTCCTTCATAGGTTTATTCGCATCCACCACAGACGGAGACATTGCAGTCTTCTCGATGTACTTCTCAAGGTTCAGATCTCGGAGTACCGCCAGCATCCGGCATTTCCACGGCATCCAATTATCGCTCTTCAGGAGCTCGATACGGTAACCACTCGACGAATATCCTTCGGACATAGTTTCGGTAGTCGGTCGTTTGGTAGATTAGGAGTTAAGCAAGTTTTAGAGTTAAGCAGTGATTTTAGTTATGGCGTAAGCCGGGGCCTATAACCTATTGAAGATCACTCGATATATTTGCGAGTATTCGATAGATTATCCAGTAATCCTACAACACATTATATACTAAATAGAACAATAAACATCGAAGGTCCTAGTAAGTACAATACTGAAATATGCAAGGACCAATTACGAAGAATAAAAGAACAAAATATAATAAAGAAATTGACCTTCGTGAGGCGGCGTATTTGTTGGTCCATCGCATTGGCCTGATTCTCTGGTCCACGATCCGGCTAATTCCAACAGTGGGAACTATCCGACCTGGGTCTGACCCCTGCGAAAGTCAAGTCTAGGGCAGGGTTTTTTTTTTAAATCGGCCTTGTTAATAACATTATTGTTTTTTTTCTGACCACCGTGTTTGTTATTGGTGTTATTAACCGTTTTTTATTATGTCATGTAATTGATGTAATACGAATATTTGCAGGGGTTTTTTCGTGTTAAAATTCAGTTGATAACATGTTATGTAAGTGTAAATAGATGTGTGGTCAGTGATTGTGGAATGGACAAGGTCAATGAGATGTGCTAGGGTGATATCTTCTCCGGAGTTGATAAAATTAGTGCCGAGATCAAGTTGTTTCTTTCAGCATCACTTAGCATTGTGAGGAAGGAGCTCTGAGCACAGTTCAGTACGCCAAGAAAGACTTGAAATTTGCTCAGAGTTCCCCTTCGTTGCTCTGCAGATCATTTAGTTTAGTAGGAATAAATCACAATTTATCACAACCCATTTCACACCCCTCTTGTTAATTTTGTTAAAAACATGTTAATAACGTGTTATTTATCAGACGTTATTAACAGAGCCATAACAAACCCTGCCCTACACCCGACGCGACCCTTCCGACGCGACCTTTGTGACCCGGAGTCAGGCTGACCTGTACAACACTGTCCACCACCTTTCACTCTTCGAATATGTCTACTTCGGCGTGTCTTAGGTTAGCCAGGCAATTTGTAAGTTTTTCCCTTTCCCAAATTCATCTTGAAAATATTCATATTAGCCGGCGAGTAATTGAGCACAATATCGGAGCATGCAAACATTGAAACAACAGCCGACACCACCGAACTTCAAACGACCTATCGCAGCCTATCATTTTCAAGTTGCATGGGGAGTCTTTTCTCATACAATTGCGAAGCCCCGAATTTAGAAATTCAGTTCACGAAGAATGAGCTATTGACCATGTACAAAGAGATGCAGCCTATGCGCCGCATGGAAATGGCCGCCGATGCACTCTATATCATCCGTGGCTTTTGTCATCTATCTATGGGTCAGGTCAGACGGCTTGGTTCCATGTATAATATGTGACCAGAACTTGAATTCCTTTTCTTTCCTAACAGGAAGAAGTGTCGGTAGGACTCGAACACAGTATCGAAAAAGATGACCGCGTCATTACCGCCTATCGTTGCCATCCCTTTGCTGTTATGCGTGGTGGAACTATCAAGGCTGTCCTTGGTGAAGTTTTCGGCCGTCAAGGTGGTTCAATGCATATCTTCACCTCCACCTTTTTCGGTGGAAACGGTATTGTCACAGCTCAAGTCCCATTGGCGCTGGTGTTTCTTTTGCTCAGAAATATCGTGGTAAGAAGCATTGTACCTTTGCATTAGACGATGATGGTGCCAGCAACCAAGGCCAAGTCTTTGAGCCATTCAACATGGTAAAGAGATAACTGCAGTACACAACTTTTTGAACGATACGCTGAATATATGCTTTCTGTAGGCGAAACTATGGAACCTTCCGTGTGTCTTCGTTTGTGAGAACAAGTACGGAATGGGTACAATTGTAAGTGATACGTACCTTGCGAAGTCCCTGTCCTCGTTGCATCCCTGTTCTTAGTATGTCTGATCCTGGAACAACTTATCGTACCCGTGAAGAAGTCCAACGCGTGCGTAGTACCCAAGATCCCATCCGTGGTCTAACGCCACTAGTATATCGAAGATTGGGGTCTCGCTACGGAGCAAGAACTCAAACAGCTCGATAAGCCAAGGCTGAGGTTGACGCTGCTGTGGCCGAGGCGAAGGAATCCAGTGAACCTCTCGCAGTAGATTTATCTACTTCAAGGGTACCAAGCCACCTTATATGAGAGGTCGTGAGAGGGATGAGCTGTGTATGTTAATTGACGTCGTTATTTGCCATCTTGACATCTGGGCTTAGGTTCACTACTACTAGAAAGCTAGTGTGGTCACTGCCGTTTCATTCTAGCAGTGCTTTTTATTAGTTTCGTAGATTTGGGGATCCACATTGAATTTGTTAATTTTGTTCCTCGAAAGCGCTTTGGATTGGTGTCGTGGTAATTGCCTTAATATATCTGGGAATGAAAATTTACAACCTCTGCATATCATGATGGATTCTATGTTGTACTATTTGTCCCCAGCCATGTTGTGGCCGATGTGTGTCCCCTCCAGTGGAGCTTCACACTCTACTTACTGTGAAAGGGATTGATGGCTTGAGCAAATGCTGTAACCCTGGATTAGGGTCAAGCTTGTCCGGCTTTCGGCAGCTCCGCTCTGTGGCATGCTCCAATTCAGCTGCGAGGATGTTCTAGAAAGGGCAGAACTGAATGTACTTTGAGCCGTCGACACCCGCTCTCACAGTCTGCCAGAAAGCTCTACACCAGCAGCGTCTTCGCGATCGTCGACACGGCCATCCTTAGGACCTTCCATCTTGGCGATCGCTCTCATCATCTATCTTATCATCAACAATCGTTGCACATCCTTCGTTGAAAACTCATTCTAAAATTTTAAGATTGATCATGATACGTTTCGATAATCTCCCGCCCGAAGTAATGCATGCAATGTGCACACCGATGCACCAGATCCTTCCAGCTGTTACACTCCCCCAAAGTTCGTCAGCATCCACTTCTGGAGCATTGTACCTTGGCTCTCTTGCCGCTGTGTATGATGCAGCAGCTTTGCGCGAAGCACATATCTCTCATATTATACAAGTCTTAGACGTTCCATGGCAGCCGTTGTCGGAAAAGGATGGTTTCAGTTGCTATAAGATTCCTGTGATGGACGACATCTCGGTGGATTTGCGGCCACACCTTGAGGAGGCGTGTACACATATTGATAGAATTCTAAGGAGCGGGAAGAGTGTGCTCGTACATTGTCACCAGGTGAGCTAGAATGCCAATTTTTCTATCATATCATGTATGATGAAATTTTACAGGGCGTTTCTCGCAGCGCAGCCATTGTGATAGCCTACCTCATTCGCAACCATCACTTATCATATGACAACGCATTCGATTTGGTTAAGCGCAAAAGAGCTTGTGTCAAACCGAATGCAGGGTTTGTTCGGGCACTTCAGGAATGGGAATCGTCGTTGAAACGGCCACCCATGGCTAGACGATTCACTTATTAGAATATCTTTTCCTAAGTCTAGAAGGGTTACACGGTTTCGTCGTCATTTGTAAATCGTTGATTTCGTTTCTTGGGGCTTAGGAAAATAATTTGCAAATAGATAGTTGTACCCTTTGCGTCTTTAGATGTCGATGTCTCTGCTAGCCCTTTGATACATGAGAAATGACTGAAAAAATTCAAGGTGAAGCAGCTGGAGTAACAGCAAGGTGACTACAAGTTGTCACAGTTATCCTATCTTCAGTTTCTAATTCAATGGCAAGATTATCTCGGAAGTCAGACTGAGCCTTTCTACCGTTGATCATTGATGTATTTATTCTTCAGTCGGAACTCTCGGGGGAGAACGGCGAGGTTATCTATTCCAATGGCTCGCTTCGACGGAAGGGAAGTTGCAAAGGATCCGCAACGGAAGGACATCCACAACCCGGAAGAGCTATAAGACATCTCGTTGGACGGTGCCTAGTTTTGTTATATACACGTGGGGGAGACGAGAACCATGTTCGATACGCTTCAAGCACTACTCAAATTGGTTGGGGACGTCAAGGCGGTTCGGAGATATAATGGGTGTCTTCGGATCGCAGGCCATGTCGTTTATGGCAGATATCAGTACTGTAACGATCAAGACATACAAATCGTCAAGCGTGAGTCCCTATCTACGTTTGGGAATACAGAATTGCCAACTTCATCGCCAGTCTTGTCTGTTGCGCTACCACGCCCTGACTGCGAAGAGAGCTGTGCAGGATTCGACAACCAAGGACATTATTAAGCAGATGAAAATTGCGCTTACCGATAAACCGTTACCCATTCAAGTTCAACGCGCTGCATCCGAGGTATGTCCACTGCTTCAAACCCGACAATGATTTACTCGACTATGACGCAGGTCATTACTGCGATGTATCTGGTATTGCTTACTCTTGCTGAGCTGGACTCTATAATTTCACAATCCATCAAAAGTCAAGATGTAGCCGATCAAGTTACTCGTCACTCCCATGCACACGTTGGCTACATCCTTGCTTCTACTCAAATAGAACATGTTGTTCCTACGCAAGAAGCCTTTCCTAAGCTGTCCAAGAAAGAGGATGTCATGGACGACGACGTTGACGAGAACAAAGCGACGGCTGAAGTCGTCAAGCCCATGTTGACTCCTCAGGAAATGCTCGTCCATCTGTCGACACATTTTAATAAACCTAACTTGTCAAGGAGGACCAGGATTGGTATATTTCTATGCACGAAACTTGGTGCTGGTTTTTGTGAGACGAACTTTTCATTGATCGTCTCGCATCGCCGTGCTCTCGGAGGTCATTTCTAGTCCCCGGTTTATCAATCACAACCCAAATGTTGCCGCATCTGTAATGCGATACGAACGCTTGTTGGTTCGCTCCCTGGTTAGCATCTTGTTGCGGGACTTGGTGGGGGTGAGGATGTTGAGCGAGCAAGGGCATCTCGCAGCAATACAAGAGTTGTCGAATGCTTATTTAAAACGATGGCCCGCAATGCTGCCTGGACAGGTTCCCCCTTCGTCCTCGTTGTTGGTGTGTGTGTTAAGAGAGGTCGCTGGGCTATTGCAGCAGCTAGGGAACGCGCCGCCTCCTGTTCAGGTCATATCAAATCTATTTGAATGCACAGAAAATTAACCGATCTCTTTTCTCTTACAGAGTGCATTGGCGGAACCACTGGTTACACTTTTATCCCACCCCAGTCATACGGTTCGTGTGGCCTCCTCTTTGGCCCTTCAAAGCTTCTGCTTCTCTACACCGTTGCGTCTTCCGAAAACCATCATAACGTTGATGGAAAAACTTTCAACGTGATTTTACCACAGCGCTCACACCGGCCGCTTCTTCTGAAAATTTGTTTCGCGCTTTGAGTCATGCTTATGGCCTCGCGGCCCTAGTTAGCATCATTCCACAACGGCCCCCCTACGTCTCCTACGACGTTCTCGCCAAGCTTCTTGATATGGCTACGCGGCTTCTCAAAGGAGCTGGGGAACACGACGTCAGGATTGCTAGTATCGGCTTGGATGCTGATTGCTTCCTTAATGACTCTTGGACCAAATTTTGTTCGGCCCCACCTCGCCCAGTTACTCGTTCTATGCCGGAATGCGTTGCCAAAACCTACGACAAAAGATGCCATTGGGAGTGCTGGGAGGTCGATTGCTGAATGGGAGTTTCTGTTGCATGTGAGGGAAGCGGCTTTAGGCGCCATATCGTATTTTTTGGGCTTTTCATCTATCCCAGATCAGGCATAAGTGATCCTTCTTCAATCCGTTGTATCGCTGTTTGCATCTCCTAACGGGTACGCAAAATCATCAGTTCAAGCTGCGATCGCTGCATCGACAGGGACTTTCGTCAGCGTGTGGACGAGTGGTGACGGGTACGGTTATGGCATAACAGCAGTCGAGGTTTCTGACACGGATGGTGAAGAGGATTTGATGGATGCTACTGGAGGGCGCGGGAGTATAGGAGATGGTGGGGACACTGATAAGAGGAAGGGAAGTGACTATCTGAGATTGAAGTCACAATCGACGTTTTGGTGCGGTCTATTCCTTGAAATTTCTACTCGATTCTGATATGGTCGGTAGAACCGGAAACCCATTCTCGGTGCATGTGAATATGATCCTCTCTCGCTTTGCCGATCGTCGAAGTCTTCTTTAGAGACAGAATCCTACACCCCCCTCTCAGAACCGCCTCCTCCCGGTACCTCCGTCGTTGACACTGCGATTGAGCTTTTTTCAAAGCTTCTCCCTCTTCAGGGCCTCCCTTCCACACAGACAATCTTATCAACTCTGCTCGAGAATGTCTGCTCATCAAAGTTAGAGAAGAATGCGGGAAGGAAAGCTGCTGTTTGAGTGAATAATTGTGTGGCCGTTGTATTGACTTTGAAAATGGCGACATGCAGTCTGGGTAACTTCAAGCACGCGAAGGAGACCTTCGGTAGTTCCACAGTGACTAGCTTACTTTCATCTTTTCTTATGGTGCGTTTGTCCATCTGCCTTTCTTTTATTGTGGCCTAATCTTGTGACCTAGGCATCCCTCATTGAAAGTGACCCCGTTCTCCGATCAGCTGCAAGCGAATCCATCGGTCGACTTGCGAGTTTTGTCAGGAACGAATTATTTGACAAAAGACCTCGTCGATCAAGTTGTCAACAATCGCAATCCCAACGGTCGCGCTGGGGGTGCGTTGGCTATCTATAGCCACGTTGGGGGCTAGCTGCCGGCCCGCTCCTCAAAACTACTGTGAACGTGTTGATGTCTCTCATTAACGACCCACATCCGATCGTTCATTTCTGGGCTCTGAACGCGTTAGTCAAAGTGATCAATGCTGCTAGTTTAGCCTATGCCCCATTCGTCTCTGGTTACCTTGGGATGTTGCTCAAGATCTACCTTGCAGAGTCGCACGAGCGCGAAGGTGGCACACTCGCGAACTCAAACATTCAAAGTGGCGATTTTCCAGCGTACTCTATCGCATGTCAAATTATTGATTCGGTGATCACAGTACTTGGGCCGGACATTCAGGAGTCGACGAGGACGGGCGGATTGGTTCAGAATCTAATGAACGAGTGTTTGAAAGGTGAAGACGAAGGAATTTGTGTTCAAGCAATCAAGTGCATACAACACTTTTTGACGTAACGATTTTGTGGACATGCAAGTTCGACGACCAGGAGACTCCCCGCGCTCGAGACGCTGTTGGATCTACCTGTATTACCAAACCCTGATGATAAGGAGAGATATAACCGTTTGGTCAATGCTCTTCTTTCTGCATGTCTGCTTAATATAGACAGTATGCGGTGCGCATCGATTCCATTTGTATTACTCACGGCTCATATTTTCAAAAGCGGACGTCATGGTTCAATTTCCACAAAAAAGATGAAAAATAATATGCTTGCGATTCTTACCGTCACTCCTCCATGGGTCAAGATTGGCAAAGCTGTGATCGAGCATGCTTATCACTTAATCTCTCAGAAAAGACTAGATGCCGATGAGGTTTAGTTAAGTTGTTCTTGTCAGTTGAACTCTATACTCACGCTCCAACCCAGATATCACTTACTGCTCAAAGACCCTGATCTTCGCATCTTCAAGTGGCAATCCTACACTTCGCCAATGTACGAGACTTCTTGTACCTGGTCTAGTCGAGTTTACAGCCAAAATGGTACACGAGGGCCACTTCGGAAGCAAATGCTGTATCTATCATCGAAGTCTGGAAGGCTTTTACTTCTCTTTTCACTGTGACCGCCGAGCGGCTTCGTGAGTTTATGTCGACCATTTGACGTTGAGTTCAAAATAAAGATCTGTTCTTAGGACCACAAGTTCTTGGTGTTTTGTTACCATCATTTCCCTATTGCTCACTACGAATGTCCCAACTCAGCCGGCGAGTGCATTGGTCACCTCACAAACGGTAGCACAGCTCTTCATTTGCGACGATAAGTCCTTCGGCTTTTAGGGAGGCAGCGGGTAAACTTGATGCATCCCATCGTGAACTTCTCGAACATTGCATCAGGCGAGCAGTCGGAAGTTCGACAATCTCGTATTCCGCAAAACCGCAGATAGCTCTTAGATCTGTGCATTGCCCATCTCGTGTTACTGAGTAAGCACTGGACTTTTTTTTCTCGTAGCCAACCTATTCCTCCGACATACAAAAATATCCTACAAAGGTATTTTATACAGAGAACAATGTTGGGAAGAGGATTACATTTGAAAGTAAACACTTGAAATTTACATGCAGATGTCGATAAGGAAATGCCTTCATTCAGGCACTGCTCGTACTATGATAGGCAAAACCGCTGGATAAGATTCAGTACATAGAAGGCCCAAAATTTATATGGAGGATCACCTCCTGTGGGCAACAACATTGATTCCCGTCCAACCGCATTGAGGAAGCCGTTCATAAATTCACCGTGTGCTGTGATGGAAACAACTGGTAATCGGATTAATAGAGTTAGAAATAAGTATGTTAAGGACGCACAAGTGGCCTCAATAAAACCGTGGAAGACATAGTCCAGCACACCCTTGGCCCTGATGGAAACCTCCAGGGGTGTTTCGCGGATGTCTGCTTTCCAAAGCTCGTCCTCTTCAGTCAGAGAAGCGTCAATTTCGAATGTTGGAAATGCGGATGAGATATATGAACGCGAATTCCGCTTATCGCAGGTATGTACGCCAAGTTGCTCTCGACAGTTCTGGCCTCGTCGCTAGATCTCATTGAAAGGCTTCGAGATTTGAGAGACCCACCTCCATCACGTAAATAGTATTAGGGTACGTTTCGAAAACATCATTGGAAATGATAAAAGCCGTGTGTAAAGCACGGGTCAAAGGACTGGTGAGGCCTTTATGAGGCGGGAAAATTCCATATTTGGCTTCAGTTTTCCAAACATCATGAATGGCTTGCGCTTGTTCGATGCCGAGGGGAGTGAGTTTAGGATCGGCTAACATCAAATGTTAGACGAACACAACAGAAGCCTGTATATGAACATGTACGGCCCCACACAATTTCGCCGTCGCCATTCAGCTTTGACCAATATCTGTGAATGAGAATAAGTTGGTGATATGGATAGCAAAACCAACACTTACGCATCCCATGCAATAGTACCATATTTGGATTCAGCAACATTATCTTAAGATAGACTCAGAGAATGGAAATAGATATCGATATCGAGTAAAAAAACGGACGATATCCTTGACCATGCCGAGAAAGAATAAAAAATTTATAGGCTGTCCCAGGAGGGGCGTCTTCGTTCAGCTGTCGAATCTGTTGAAAGAATTCGGACCATCTATTTTGTGAATCGTCGTTCAATCCGAATCTCGGTGGGACCTGAAGCGTAGTCAATGTTAAATTCTGCATGGAAGAGTACTATGAACGCACAGCGGGCAGATGAGGAACTCTGGCAGGGTCATCATGGGCAAAATAGCCTAAAAGTGCCTAAAAATCTAAGCCAAGACAACTGGTAAGGCAAAATGGGTCGCACCTCATAACGATAGTTGTGAACCATACTTTATAATGGTTACGCGACTGATGTCGGTTTTTCAAAGAGAACAACAAAATAGTTATGGCAAGCACTTGTAATTCTCTTCTTGGCTGCTCAAATTGTAGCACACAACAGCATTTAAATTGACTCATTCTGAGCGATCTTTGCCCTGAAAGCGATGTTGAGGCGCGGTAATGCAGATTCGCACGCACAGACCGCAATTGGAATTGACAGAGAGCACCGGATTGAAGCTGAGCTTTAAATTGAACCGAATCATACGTTGACGGTGCTCTTCCAACATCCCTACTGAACCCCTCCTCGAACGACTATCCAATTCCCCCAACGTATCCCTTACGACCTTAGACAAAATGTCAGAAATTAGACGGAAACTTGTTATCGTTGGTGATGGTGCTTGTGGAAAGGTCAGCATAGGTCTCATTATCAATTTTGCAATATGAACAATTTCTTCCACAGACGTGCTTGTTAATCGTCTTCTCCAAAGGAACATTCCCAGAAGTGAGTATACAATCAAATGGCGTATATTTTCATAGGTTGCCTCCATTCGACAAGAATGGTGCAATTTTGGATTTCCTTACCCACATTCTTTCCATTTGGCGGTGTCTCACGTTTCTTCTTAGGTGTATGTTCCTACAGTGTTCGAGAACTATGTTGCCGATGTCGAGGTTGATGGCAAGCATGTTGAGCTTGCTCTATGGGATACGGCTGGTCAAGAAGATTACGACCGCCTCCGACCTTTGAGCTATCCCGATTCACATGTCATTCTCATCTGCTTTGCCGTTGACTCTCCTGATTCCCTCGATAACGTTCAGGAGAAGGTTTGTTTACCATACCTCGGGTTGCTATACGACATCTGACTCTCCTTTGTCCCATCACGATCATGCTGCGCTTTCATAGTGGATTTCTGAAGTTATGCATTTCTGCGCTGGGTTGCCTATCATTCTTGTTGGCTGCAAGAAAGATCTTAGACGTGACCCCCGTGTGATTGAGGAGCTCAGGAAGACGAATCAGCGACCCGTCACCCCAGAAGAGGTAGGTTCCCACTTTAATCCCCTCCATTCGTTGTCTGACAATGACGTTCTGGTCATTTTCAGGGAATGGCTGTTGCACAGAAGATTGGAGCCAAGCACTATCTTGAATGTTCTGCTAAGACGGGTGAAGGAGTTCGCGAAGTCTTCCAGTATGCCACACGCGCAGCCCTCCTTACGAATAAGAGGCAGAAGAATCGGCACCAATGCATCGTATTGTAAATACAGTTTCAAACGAGGGGAAGGCAGATATCCACCATAACTTTAGGCGTAGCGGCACTACGGAGAGCGATCTAGGGTTGTGTCTCTTCTCACCGTATCTGCATTTTTGTTGCCTTCCAATTTCATTCACAAAGCCACGAGTTTTTTTCCATACGACCTATATAGTCCATTGCACGCCATTGTCTTGGTGTCTTTTGAGTCATTAGTTCTCTTCTTGTCCCTTCATGATCTCTGTGATGCCTGGTGTTTCGACCTTTGCAATGTCATCTACTTCTGACTTCTGAGAACATATTTTCTAATTCCCTCTTGTCACGAAGGTACTCATCCTTTCACATCAATTTCAAGGGCGCAATTATTGCTCAAGTATTTTATTGGTACAAATACGTAATCACCTGCTGAAAGCTAAGATCCCTGACATGAATATTATGTAACCGAATCTGCATCACAAGTTCCGATCGTTACATAACAATTTCTGACCTCAAGTACGTGCCAAAGAGTTTGTGAAGAATTAT
>Ga0307514_10004080_pt1 | contig 13558 bp, 15 predicted proteins | sample 16_EM_MG_FD_203088 | JGI IMG/M metagenome (GOLD analysis project Ga0307514, IMG submission 203088) | Populus trichocarpa ectomycorrhiza microbial communities from riparian zone in the Pacific Northwest, United States - 16_EM | ecosystem: Host-associated > Plants > Roots > Unclassified | place... | reverse complement strand
CAATACTTTAGTCTGCGCATGCTGTCTTCGCTGATGGCAGCACTTAATCCACCCGCTTCGAGCAGAACAGCTTGCCACCGTTGTTCATTACCAATCCGCGATTGCGATGCGTGTGCGTTCGCTTGGGTAGGTGTGACTGATTGAATATCAAGGTGGAGGAGGTGACGGCGCAATGAACAGATTGGTGGCTAATCAACCATTGGGTCAAGACGACAACCATACAACCAGAAACTAAGACTCACCCTTGAGCCAACTCGGAACATTTTTTTCGTGATTGCCTGATTGCCGTCGACTGGAAGTGGTTCAAATCCCTTGCACTTAAAGTTAAATCACCTTCAACCACCGAACCGTCTAGAAGTCTTGTCTGAAACTTTAGCTTTCCACGACAACTGTCTGGAACAGATGAAGAGGTTGCCGTTCGGAAGGACTGTGGTATTTATTAAGCTTCCCAAATTTTAAAAGGACAATGGAATGGAAGAATCACATGGAAAGTTGTCATTTGAGAATAGGTGACATCATATCTTGTCCAATTGTCTGCAAGCAAACTCGTCAATCTGATTAACGGGTAATCGGTCGATGAATGGACGCGATATGGATTTAACACCGGGTTCGACAATCTCAGCGCCAAACTACAAAAGAAAGTGTTAATAAACTAATGAAATATAAAAAGAATTGCAAACCTTGACAACACGAGACAAGGCTTTTCCTTGTTCATAAGCCCAAATTGCACATTCCACTAATGGTATATGAGACATGCGAGACGAGACCAGACGGTGTAACGTTGGTGTTTTCCGTGATGTGTGAAAAAGACTGAGATGACGACATTGTAAGTAGTGTAGAGGATGATATTGATTTTGAAGATGAGGACGAGGAAAGGGACCTGGAAGCAATAATCATTTGTGGGTCAAATTGACAAGATAAAAAGATAGTTAAATGTTCTGTTCCCGCCATTCCTTGACCATAACCATGCAGTCGGTCCCTTCCTCGGGTTGTTTCCTCTTACCACCTGTTGGCGCATTTCTACCCAAACCTCCCGGACCACTGCCACCACCGCCTACAGTAGGTCTGTTACCTCGTGGAGAATGACATCCTGATCCTCGTTGAGTTGATGAGAGACCGTTATGGGATGGAGGGTATGAGGAGCTGAAGACATCGGAGTCGTCATCAGGTTGATTTGTCTCAGTTACCCACTGGAACTCTTGGGGGAGCCGACGACGAAGATGGCCTACGGGCAAGTCCATCCACAGAAGAATGTGTTTCGCTCGTCAGGAGATCAAGGTCTTGTTGTCCTATCAGGTGCTTAATAATAATAGAAGGATAGGGTTGGCGAGCACTTTACGTGTCGGAAGCTGAATATACGGCCTCCTAACCATGCCTTCAAAGTCTGGAAGATTTCCAAGTTCCGTGTACTTTTGGTAAACAAACATATCGACTGCCTCCGCCGCGTTAAACGCTGTGAAACGTATTGTATATTGATGACCATCGGACTAAATGAAATATCAGAATAAAAAAGGTTTCAGAGTAGGTGACATACTAGGAGTGGGTGGTCGGAACGAAGGAACCTCAAGTAGTCCGCAAGTTCCTCTTGCTTGACCCAAGGCTCGCCTCCGTCCTGTGAATCCAACCAATTGAGGTAATTTTCCACCGCATTGAGAACGTATGGCTGTATTGGATATACTATCTATCGCTCCTTGTTTATCAAATGAGGTATGAATGAGCTGATTTACTGCAGGAGGGGGTCAAGAACGTAAGCAAACCAGATAAAAATGGCTCACGAAGAAGTTAATTTACTCTACTGTTGACGCCGAATCTGCCACCAATAGCCCCGCGAAGATATCCAAGACGCTTTTTGTGTTTTTCCAAACAATGAGGAACCAGGTGCGATGCCTGAACTGTTTGGACGTTGAAGCTAATCCAGCAACAGAAGAGCTGGGCATCAATACAGTGGGCACAAAGGTATTTCCGTCCAGTCGTGTGGCCCCGATTGTAAGGTGTAGAAGTTATGCTTGGATCTTTTAAACTTCGCTGGCGAGTTGGCGTGCGTACGGTGTCAGAAGTGAAAGGAGGGTTCGAGAGTGATCTGGGTTCGAGTGAGGATGTGGAAGTGTTCGCCCTGACCTTCTGTAGTGGCTCTGGTGGTGCCGTATTCACTTTACGCAGAAGGGCAGGACGCGTAGACTTGGTTGGCGATTCGTCAGAGATTTTCATTTCCCTGAAAGTATCCTTGATGGAACGTGATTTCTTTCGAGGTGATTCAACCTCGACACCCGCCTCCTCCTGGGTAACGCAGTCAGAGTAAACAGACGCAGAGTATGATTCGTCGTCAGCATCCACCATCTGCTTCTTCCCATTCTCCTCGTACAGCTCAAGAGCATCCGAGCTTGGGGACAGAGTCTGGTGTGGAAAATGGACATCTGTGGGCCAACACCAGGTTTGAAAGTCGTTCAACTCCTCGTCTGTAGGGATGCGCCGATCAGACATTACTTAGTAGCAGAGTCGCGTTCGTGACATATGAAATGTGACCTGTCACAGTCCTCCTACAGGTTCGCGAATGCTCGCTCAATAATCACTTTCACCGTTTAGCGCAAGGATTTTTAATCTACCTCTCATAAATCTGATGGTGACGACAACGAATCCAAGTGTCTCTCCTTGTGATTCCCGCCGCGAAACCATTTTCAAATCTGAGCAGCGAAGATGCGAAGAGATTACACTAGCCCACTGGTTGGGGAGGCTTCGGTGTTCTTCGCAGCTGTAGCTGACCCTCTCATTCCCCAACACTTCCCACGTCTGCATCTCAATTGCAAAGGCTCGCGCCGGTGCTCATCATCGTTGACAACCGACAAGGGAACGGGCGCGAAGAACAACCAGAAGAAGGACCTTGCTCAACCGGCTGGTGACTACAATAGGTAAGCCTACACTATTCCTGGCTAGATGACACGAAAACTAAGGTGATCACAGACCCCGACGGCCAACCACATCCCTCCAGAACTGTCACCTTGCCGAAACTTATACTCGCATATGGACCTTTCATTACGCAAACTCCTCTCAACCCTCTAAATACCTTGTGTACCTCCATTACACTCCTCGATCCCTCAGAACTCCATTCAAGATCGCATATGGAAAATTTCCGCATGCCCCAATCGACTACATAGATCTCAAACGCACGATCGATGAGAAGTTTATCACCGACCTTGACGAAGACCAGCTCCAGTTCATTCTCCTTGCCAACCAACTCTATACACTATGTCCCCTCTGTGCACAACAAAGGTATTGATACCCTCTTGCTCAGCGTCACAACATACCTCATACACCTTCCCCACGGACAATATGCTCACTATCTACGCAAACACCATCTCAAGACTGCAAAGGAACTGTGCGCACCCCGGGAGAGGATTAAACCAGAGAAATGGACGAAGATGCACCTTACTCAGAGGATGAAGATGACGAACCCATGTCTATCTCACCAACGGAGAAGACACATGGCTGGGGGCCCCACTATCCCATTCCACATACATCCTCGTCGACACCGTGAATCCTCTCAATGTACCATGACCAGCAGACAAGTCAACGGAAGCAGGAGGGGGAAGTTTCATATCAACCGAGTACGAACAAGACACCCGCATCCCTCTTCCTACTACCACAACATCTCCCGACTACATTCTAGCCTATGGACCCTTGTTGTAAACGACAAGACCTCACTTTACCCTCCCCATTCCTTCGTCTACTGCGTATTTCTCCACCAATCTGCGCATTCTAGTCGAGGAGGGTGGTGTGGGGATAAAAGTGACGATACGAGGATGATCGATCACGCCTGGACCTGGATCGAAATTCTAGTTTGTGGATCGACCTGAACCTAGGACCACGGGGCCGAGGATGAACGAGGAAGAGAATGAGGATTCAGAGGGTGAGGATAACGATGGAACAGGAGGGGTCTGGTGATGACGATATTGAGGATGATTGGGCGGATCGCATTCGAATCCTGTACCTGGTCGAGGGAAGGAACCGTCACCTTCTCCGCCATCGTCGTCTAAGGTTCCGCCTCTTGCTAAAAGTCGGTCTGGATCTACGATTTCAACTTCTACAAAACCGACAACGACGACGACGACGTCTTTGATTCCGAAAATGAACACGAGGTCAAAGGTCCAACTACATAATCATGCATCTACAATTTTTGTCATTTTCCTTTTTCCCTGGTGGTGGTTCAATACTTTGCAGCTGTCGCAACGACCGTACAAGGTAAACAAAAAGTAGCTCCACATTCTGGGAGGTCTTTGCCGATGTTTCAATGAACTCGCATCCAAACTGACGAGCCAAGGCTTGCCCCTGCTCCTTCGATACCTCTCTTTCATTCGTTTTGTCACACATGTTTCCCACGAGCATGAAAATGGGATCACCACGTTTAACACGGCGCATCGACGTGTGGAAGATTTCCAACCGATCAAATGTTGATCGGGAGGCTATTGAGTAGACGAGAATAAAACCTTGTCCTTCTCTATGGTAAATGGTCAGGAACAAACGACGAAAAGTGGATGAATGTGGTCCCTCACCTCACCCACTGGTCCCGAAGAGTGGCATACTCTTCTGTAGCAATCATTTAGCAGTGAAAAAAAATTATTGGTTAATAGATATCACCTTGACCAGCGGTGTCAATAACTTCGACGAAACACATGCGGTTATCGACCACAAATTGCTTTCGGTAGGCATCCTCAATCGTCGGATCATAAGTCTGGTAGCAACAGACACAGGTAAGAAGGGTTAAATAAAGCACTGGTTGACACTGACCTCTAACGGGAGATGAACAGAGATACGCCCTATTTCAGAAAAGATGTCGATATGTTAATGTCAGGAAGTACTGACCGACAAGACAATTAAGAGTGACCTAGAATCAAGAATCAGAAAATGGACTGGCAGTAGATAGGGAAGTGCATACCTGCACTGCAAGAGCGGTTTTCCCGACTCCACCGTCACCGAGAACCGCTACACGCCAGTTATAGTACAACAGGTAAACAGAACTTTTGAGAGCCAAAAAGTCAAAAAGCTGCACAAGTCAAGATATTGGATTCGTAAATGTATAAAAATACTTGGCGTCAAAAAATGAAAGAAGCAACAGAAGTCGTAGAATATCGTCAATGGGTCGTAAAAAATAGTGGAAGTGTAACGTTGAACATAACGGCAGCGAGATCATCTGACAGGTGTAAAGCGGACCGTCGACGAGTTCTACTAAAGCGGGTCCAGTCATGCAACGGCTTGGGCTGCAGGACTATGCTAATTGCAATGGTATAACTAGTACATATAGCATTCGAGATGGCAATACGGATAGTTTGACCTGCCGTATTTCGAAAAAGATCGTTGACTCTTGATTGTAAATAATGTTATTCAGTGCCATGAAACTAATACAACTCGAAGGCTGATGAAAAAAAAAGTATGCGAAGACGGAGAACAAGATGCCCTCTAGGTTAGTCAGAGGACTTGACCTCCTATGTGTTTCTCTTGCCACCGTGCGATTTGATGTCTTCGAGATGTTCCAAGAGAAGATAGATGATCATGCTGATAAGGGGGAACCCTGGCAGACAACTATCAGCATCATGAACATTATGAGAAAACTAAACACGTTCTTGTCTAGGATTTTGGCAAATTGTTCAATAGACAAAAGGCCGGTGTGTAATGTTGGTCATAATCAATCCGTGTGGTATGTACGGTAAGCCGGAAGGTCGAAGTTCGATTGGGTTGGGGGTTGGTTGGGGTGTGGGTAGATCATCGTCGCGTCAGAACTCACAAATATTTGGATGGTTGCGACATTGACTCCGAGTGGTTAATCCCTGCTTTGGCGTAATCCGAGACCCGCTTCTCGAAAAAGTTCTTCTTGCCCTGTAGCGAGATCACATCCAGGAAGTCGAAGGGATTTGTCTGGGAAGTGACGATCGGCAACAAATTTTATATACTGACACATGAGGTCAGCGTTCATGATGATAAGCTTGACCAGCATCCGTGAGGAATTCTTGCTCAATGGCAACGGCATCCGTGAGAACGCGCTCAATGGTGTCGGGTGGGGACGACGCTGCAGGTGGCTGCAGAGAAGGAATGCAAAGTCGGTGTGCATACCCTAATCACAAATGATGAGTTCGTGGAGAATGTAAGACCCAGCATTGAGGCCACGCTTCTTGAAGCCTGGCAAAGGCTACCAAACGCTCGCCCAGAAATTGAAGCCGACAGGACGAGGAGGGCTGACTTTCCTCGGCTCCAATACGGCACTATATTCATAACGGTTCGCGCAGAGGTGCTCCTAATGAATGCGGCTACGGTAAATGGGGTTGGACGAACAACGAGGATGCATACAGATCATGAGTTATGCTGGCGCCGGTGAGCCAAAACAGATACCAACCATTTAGCAAAGACATTTTGAGTTGATGTCGGACAGCATTCTTCCATCTTCAAGCTGCTTGCGGAAAATAATGAGAAATTGGCGGGGACGAAATCCTTCTGAATGTTGTAGTCGAATAGCGTCCGTCCATCTTCAAGCATCTTGCCGACGAAGATAGGAGGTGTTGGCGAGGAGAGGGGGGACGAATTAGCGGTCGGAAATCCAGGAAGGGAATAGAGTCGTCCTGGGTATTGTAATCAGAGCCCATCCGCGAGATGCCTGCCGTCGAAAATAAGAAGTCATTGGATGGGGAGACCGTCTGTCGTTTGTGGAGAAAATAAGTGGTCGCAGGTCAAAGCAGAATTTCGACTGTCTTCGGGTCGTTTGCGGCGAAAATTGGACGTTCTTGGCCAGGAAGAATCTCTTCATCTCCGTAAGGGTCTTCTGGTTCAGTGTCGTAGTCAGACAGAGTACGTCTGTCTGCGAGTTAGTTGTTGGCAAAATAAGGCTGAAACGAGGGGCCATTAGATATGAAGTCGGGGGGTGGCGTTTCGGCATGGGGATATGTTCATCTAGAATGACAAAAATTGTCATTAGAAAAACATCATGACACATCAGGTTTCGTGGGGTGTGTAGGGTAGTTGATGGGAGGTGAGGATGCGAAGGAGTTGGTCGTTGAAGTCGCGGGAGATGGCAGATAGCCTCTACGAGAGGGAGCCAGAGGGTGACGAAGTTTGCGGTTGATGTGGCCGAAGACGAGGACGAGAGATTCTTGGATTCTGCCGAGGTCGGAGAGGAGCCCATTAAGAGGAAAGTTCTTCATTAGCTGGTTGTATCTGTGAACGAAGAATCTTAAAATCTTCCAAACAGACCGGGGGTGTGACATGTTACTTGAATAAGTAACCATTTAATATTTAACCATCATATGGCGTCTGCCCCCCCCCCCCCTAGTACGCCCCCTCGAAAATGCTCGCCATCTTCGATATTGTCATCTCCCGTGGTTAGAGTACCCAAGTTTTACGGCGAACACAAACGCGACGAGTTTCAGCTCTTCGGCTATGATGAAAACATTCACGAGCCGATACCATTCGAGAATCAGAATAAATTCACCCAGTTCCTCCGCGTTCAGAATCCAAATTTCCCAATTTCCGGTTTTAGATTCACTCTTGACGACTTTGCTAACGTGGCCAATGCCATGGCCAAATTGATACAGAAGAATGGTAAACACTCGCTTTCTGTCTTATTTTGGCCGCTCTTGCTGACGTATGATCTAGACTTTGCGGAGAAGCCCTTGCTGGTTTTCAAGAACACGGGGGACAATCCTCCACTCGGCCACGTAACCGACTCTAAATGCAAGCCCGACATAACTGCTGCCTTTGACAAGGACTGGCAGAACGAGGCCACATTGTGGTCATGTGTCCGATTTGTGGCCGAAAAAGCGTCCTCAGGAAAAACCAAGGAAGAGCAGAAGAAACAAGCGGTATCTTATCTACATTACCTCCTACTCGCGCGACCCGACCTCCACGTTGCGCAGGGGATGCTGATCGACCAAAAACAAGTTTTGTTTCTTTTAGGGATTGAAGGGGTTGGCATACGCAGCGTATCTGTGACTTGGAAAAGCAGTAACCTGCCCAAGTTGATGTATGCATTCATTTATCGCCTCTACAAGCCAGCGCACTTCGCGGATTCTTCTTATATGTCTGTGAAGCCCGATGTGCCTAAAAAATCTGTCAAATATTCTGTGCGCATCACTCTCTCGAAAACGAATACAATCGTTTGTCGTGGATTTTCCCCCTTATTTGCTGCTAATCCGTTCGGAACTCGTACCCATGTGCTCACCAACCCATCATCCAACGTCGAGGTCAACGGCCAGGTTCTCACCGTGTTGAAGGATCAGTTATGCCGACCTATGGCCCGTTTCAATGAGCGTACCATTCTCAACCAGATTCATAAACCAGTGGCCGTGCCTGGTGTGGTCGAAGCAGTGTACTCTGAAACGATCGAGACACCTCTGTCTGACGGAAGAGAAAGGCATCGATTAGGGCTTGGGCAATCAGGAGGCCCATTCATGAGCATTCCGACTGTTCGGAAAATGTTGGAGACGTTATTCGACGTCCTGGAAGGTGATTCAAACTCTCTTGCCCTGCCTTGACATGCTGATAAGGTTTGTAAGTGCTACGGTATTTGCGTTTCGAGCGCAGTGTTCTTCATCGGGATATAAGCAAAGGAAACATTTTGTATAGACCGCAGCCAGACAGCGTTGCATCTGGACCCCACTCTTCTCTCACTCTGATGGCAACGGCGGCGGAAGGGGACACCCTCTGCTTCATCAAGTGTCTCCTTGGTGAGAGGTATGTCTATGCATGCTGATATCGGGTAGTTGCTGACCAAGACCTGTACATAGCGAAGACCCAAACGAAACATCCGCCCTTCTGATCGACTTCAATCGTGGGGAAGACTTGGGATGCAATCAGAGCTCTGACCGTGAGCGGATCGGCCGGACAGTTAATTGTGTTCTTATCTCTATCTGCAAACCTCCCTCACATGCAATTCTGTCAGGGAACACCTCTGTTCATCGCTCGAGCTGTTGAGCTGAGAAATGCAGTGTCTCTCCCTAAAGGCGTTGCAGTGGTTCCGGCGATACCAGATAGTCCCAATGAGTATTTTTTGAAGCACCCAGTGCGGGTCGACAAATTCTCGTCAACAGAGGAGTTGATTATTCGCAAATCGGTAAATGAAAGTAATCGCAACAAACAATGGAGGCATGGACTTGAGCACGACGCAGAATCCGTATTTTGGCTTCTCCTTTACTGGGCTATGGTCGTGCAACCCAACAGCCCAGCCAAAAAGATTCCGAATGAAGCTATTGACTCGGCTGCCTGGGCAGAAATAACAGGAGACGCTGAGAAGCGACGCGGTTTAGTCATCAAGCTGGCGCAAGGCGTAATTTCATGCGGCCTTACCCATTCGTTCTTCAAACCCCTGTGGCCCTTGATTGAAAACCTTGCTGCGTTCCTTGTTGTGGACAGGCATTGGCTTGAACAATCTGACAAGCGAAACCAGGTGGAATACCTCAATGAGGCCTTCCAGCGGTCGATCCTGAGATTCATCCTTGACAATCGTAGCAAGGAATTTATGGATCTCCCTGTTGACAGCAACCTCCGTTTAGTTGAACCAGTACCGCAATCGGAAAAACACTCGACTACAACCCTCCAGGCGCGGAATGCAGAGGAAACCAGGAAACGACCCTCACCTCAACTTTCAATCGAAGAGGGCAGCTCGAAGCGTCCTCGGCTTGATGCCGATGTGACACAGGTAGGTTGTTGATATTCACTGATTATTCATGTTTGATCTTGGTATTGTGTTTTCAGGATTCAGAGTTGTTCCTCGATGAGGATATCCTGGATGAAGAGTATCCAGAGGAGATTGAGGAAGAGTATAAGAGTGAAGACGAGGTGTAGAGAGTTGAGACAGCAATGAATTTCTGCAAGTGCAATTTTAAGCATACCTTGATAGAGGTGATGAGATAGTAAAGGCACCTTTATAAGTTTTGAACATGTCAACATACTTTATGGATTTGAAGGTGTTCTTGTTGAGGGTGCACCCTGCTCCATGACTGAGGTGGTTCATGGGGGTATGCCACCACTCTGGTTGATGGTACTGTTTTGATGGTACAGATTGCAATGCCTTCTTGCTTGTTTCGGTTCATTCCTCTGTTGAATCTTACAAAGGAGGAGTTGGAGGGGATGTGATATCTTTGAGGAGAGTGCTCGGGTTAGGGTTGAATATATAAGCAGGGATGTACAATGGATTGAAGTGAAGTCACCTGAATATGGCAGACTGATTAATAAACCCTCGAAAAACCCGTACCTGTGACACGGGTAGTGCAGGCATTGCTGGTGACTTATTGCTGCATCACAGGCTGTTCCAGCTAGTGATTTCAGGTCCGGCTGGGTCCTATGCAGTATTGTCGTTCGAATCCACACCGGATCCAAAAAAAAAAAAATTGGAATCACTGGGATTCACACACACATGCTGAAAACTGAAAATGGCATCGAACAAAAAAAAATTGACAATTCAATCACTGGGTTTTTTTTTACGCACATCTGGGACAACCGTGTGGACCTCAGACTAGATAATTTTGTAGATTATATTCCTTACATTTTTGGTAGTTGTTCTGATGCCTCGTACATCAAGAAGTGCACAAGCGAGAGGTAGCCAGTTGAACGCAGCACGACAGGGGAACTTGGAGAAGCAAGCTGTCGCACAATCTGATACTGCATTGGATACGCTTTGGAGCAATTTCAACGAATCGAAGGCACATAACAAACAACTCGAGCACCAACTTGCTGAGCAGATGCAACTGCTTGCAGATCTTCAAAACAACTTCGATGCATCCCAAGAACTCGTCAATACACTTCGCACTGAAATAGTGTCATTAAAGTCTAAAAATAGTGACACCTATCATCAGCTGCGTATGGAACGACAACGCTGCAAGCGTGCAATGTCAAAGCACGGCTCGATGGCATCTCAAATTCTTCTCCTGAAGAAAGCCGATGCTATATCATCAGCTCAGCTTTCGAAAGGATTGAGAGATTCCACTACCACTATTACAAAACTTTCGAGAATAAATGAAGCCCTTCGGACCGAGTTATCACAGTCAGTGACAACTTGGTCATCTCGAACAGAGGCCTTGACAGAGGCTGTAAAGTCCAAGCTTAGCTCCTCAGACACCAGGCTGAAGAATGCTCAGAAAGAAATCTCCAAACTCTGTAAAGGATTTTACCGGGCTACGCAAGCCAAGGAACGTGCTGTTGAAACGGCAAAGGCCAAAGTCATTCGACAAAAATCAGTTCACCATCTTACACACAAAGGCATTTTCACACAGGAAACTCGCAATCTCGTTCGTCTTCTTTCCCAATCTGGCTGTTCAGCAAACCGCATCAATGAAATCATTTCTGCTGTATTCAACACAGTAGGCATTACCATGGTTGGAAGCATTAGCTGCAGGTCTGTTGCCCGAATAATTCGAGAAGGATATTTTGCAGCTCAGATTCAACTTGGACACGAGATGAAAATGGCGGAAAGCATGACCTTTAGTGCTGATGGAACTGGTCATCGAAGTATCAACTATAATTCACGACATGTGCATATGCTTGTGGAGGACTATGGATCTTCGGAAGATGGAAAAACACGTGCAACTCGGTTTCTTGGGATCAAACCATCTCGTGATGGCTCTAGCAAAGAGGCTATTGCAGACTGGCAGACAACTATCACTGAAATTCTTGATCTCTATAATCGTAGCCCGTTCGGAAAGCGATCAGGAGGGAATCTGATTGAACTGGTTGACATTCTTGTCAAATTGACTGGAATGAATACAGATCATTGTGCAAAGGAGAAAAAGGATGCATATGAGATGGAGAAATTAAAGAAGTGGGCAGTTAATCAACGTCTTGGAGAGGAAGCAATGCTGGAAAAGTCTTTACAAGAGATTTATGAACTTCAAATGGGGGCACAAAGAAAAATGGTTCAAGCTGCTGGTGGACAACAAAAGTGGGAAGCTCTGCCAGAGGTCACCAAATCTGAGAAGCGTGTAGTAATGGTAGAGAATGTGGTTCAGGAGTTGGGAAGGGGAGCATTTGAGCTTCTTGATCATCATGAAAAGCGTTTACTGCGACTTTTTATTTGGGCTGGCTGTGGATGTCATAAAGATCTCAATACGGTGCGGGGTGGATATACAGCAATGGAGAAGTGGTGGAAAGAACATGGTGTTCAAGGCCCAGTTATACTTGCTAACCGGGACAATGACACAGTTTTGGAGGAGAGGGAACAGGCAATTGCTTGTGGAGATGAAGTTACACCAGCGCAAGATCATGCTCTAAATCGATCAACTTGTGGAGCTATCAAAACCGCACAGATTGCTGGTGCAATATTCAATCATAAGGATGACAAAAAAGGACACCATGACTTTTTTCGTGATTGGTGGAAGAAACATGTTGGCACACCATTCACCTTTCCAGACACTTCAAACAATCGCTTTCAGTCATACTGCTATGCAGCTGCGGCACTGCTTCTCCATCTTAAATTCTTTCGACAATTCCTACAACACCTCCAGATTACCAAACAAAATGGAAAACTCAATCATATGGAGTCCAACCTCTGGAAGGCTCTTCATGATTCAGCTACATTGTCTGAACTCGCCATACTCGCACTTTATGGTGAAGCTGTTTCCTATCTGTATGTCAAGGCGATTCGCAGTACATCTGACTCAGGGGAAACACAAAATATGCTAGACCTTGGGCCACTTCATCAGAAGGTTTCCACACATATTCAGGCCATTATTACCAATCCTTCTAGCCTTCTCTGTGAAAATCCCTCTTCTGTGACAGTTGCTCTGGAAGGAGATGAATGGCAGCACCCTGACATTTTCAATTCAATTAAGGACCTTGATCTTCCATATCTGGAGGAGCTTCTGATTGCATTTTTCACTGGTGCAAATGAGACATGGACACGTTTCACATCAGAATTTGCACCTGGTGGTTTAATTGATGCGGCAACTACTGAAGAACGGGATCTTGCATGGATGCCTGCCACCAATGATGAAAATGAAGGTGCCTTGGGATCATTTCGCAAGCTTATTCGGCAACAACCCCAGTTAACAATGCAGGGTTACAATGGATTGGCTATGTTCTTCCGCAACAACACACAGTCGTTCATGGAAGAAAAATTTACTATGGATGAAGACTACAAATTCTTACACAAACTAGCAAGAGAGACTGGGAGTGGGGAGCAGGCTGTTATGGACTGAGCCACAGCTAAGGGGAAGCAGAGGGGAAGAGCGCGGGATAGTGCGGGTCAGTGCGGAAGTCGTATGGATAAGGGTCGGCTTCAACTTATGTGTTGCGCCCTCGAAACACGTTAGTCCCTTATTTGGAAGTAGAGGGAACTTAGGAGAACAGAGGTTGAGTAGGAAAACCGAAGTTGATATTCAGACTGAGGTTACAGGCAGAAGTACTAGGGCTTAAATACATAACTGAGGTTTCATAAGGAACAAGAGGTGGATACATGGAACAGAATGTGGGTAGAAGGAACATGTGAGATCAATATGGAAATCATATCACCATGAGGAGCAAGTCCTGATACGGTCCGAAGTCCTAACCGGCTTCCGGAAGTGTCTAATGATCTTCCGTAAGCCTC
>Ga0307514_10004079_pt1 | contig 13559 bp, 14 predicted proteins | sample 16_EM_MG_FD_203088 | JGI IMG/M metagenome (GOLD analysis project Ga0307514, IMG submission 203088) | Populus trichocarpa ectomycorrhiza microbial communities from riparian zone in the Pacific Northwest, United States - 16_EM | ecosystem: Host-associated > Plants > Roots > Unclassified | place... | reverse complement strand
TTAAATACAATCAAATCAGATAACTTCTTTCTCCTCCGTCTGGGCTATGCACGCGTTGGTGGGTTCCAGTTTCAAACTTTCAAAAACCGTAGAAAGACGGAGGGAGAAGAGGAAGAGAGGGGGGGGAGAACACCAAATGCCCGGAAAGAAAGCAAAGCCCAACGAAATGGTAAACAGGGTGACGGCGGAGAGTCGGAGGTGAAAAGGAAACATAAGAATAAATAGAGCGTGATTCGTTGCAGCGAGGGAGGACAAGGAAGAGAAAGGGACGATCTAGATATAGGGGCGGTTTAGTTTCTACGCTACAGGAAGGAGAGAGGAGACGTGAAGAAAGAGTGAACCGATAATATAAAATACGTTTAGAGTGGTCTTGGGGATAACAGATTGTACATACAGGAGAAAACGGAAATAGCGTCCACGGCCGAATGCACAGTAGGAAAGCAGAAAACCACGAGGGGGGAGGAAAGCCGTGATGAGACAAAGGAAGATGATAACGGGGTCACCTGGACGTGCGACCAAAGGAATCATGGATCAAAGGCGTGACTTGTCGTGTGTAGCAGGAAATGAGTAAAGTATCGGTGGTCGTTAACTCGTCGCCGAGTCGCGTCATTACATTAAGATGCCACCACTCATCCAATTGTCAGGCTCAGCTTTGACGTCCCCACGGTAGAGGTCCATCGCAGCGAAGCTACCGGCAGAGTCTGGAGGTCCGGACCCCATCGAATTTGCAGAGTCAAGCCCGGCAGAACTGATCGTGCCGTTAGCGTGTGCTTCGTCTTGAGCCTTCTGACAGCCCTGCCCTCCCTCTGAGCGCACTGGAAAGTAATTATATGAGGATGGCTTGGGTGGAATGGACGAAACACTCACGATGCCGGTTGAGCGCATCCATCCTCTGAAATGATTTGTTGCAACCTTCACACTTGTGGGGTCGGTAATTGAAATGAAGCTGCTCGTGGCGCTTGCAGTCATGAGCTCTCGCAAACCCTTTCCCACACCCAGGCCACTTGCACTGGAATGGCTTCTCTTCGTTGTGCGAACGCATATGACCTATAACGGCGGGTAAGCACCGTTTCACGTAATAGACCGCATAACGCACCTTTCAAGTTGAAGTGTCTGGTGAAGGTACTTCCGCATCCGGGGACGGGACAAGCAAAATTTGCGTCTGTCTTTCTTCGCTTCTCGCTAGCCTCCGCCGTAGCGGTGGTCGTGACATTCGGTTTACTGACCGCGGGGAGGGTAGTCCCGGAGTTGGACCCGTGAGCGGAATTGCCACTCAAAGGAGGTCCCATGTCCATGTCTGATAGATTGCCTCCAGAGTTGAGTCGCTGACTAAGCTCCCCGATGCCCCCCGGTGGTATGTCATATGAGGAAGCCCCGTATGCCGGCATCGAGACAGGTCTGCCTCGTCCCATGCCAGCAGGAGGGGGGAGGGTCTGCATATTGGGAATAGATGGTAAGGGATCGTAGCCAAGGAGCGGTGAAGCGTTCGGGCTAGGGTATGGACTGGCACGAGAACTGCCGGGTGCGCTGTGTAGTCCCATTCCGCCAATGCCACGATCCCTGGAGCCGCTCGAACTCCTCCTGTGGTGACCCCTGATACTGGGAACAACATCTGCGGGAGGATGCAAGAATTGCTGCTTGTCCGCTGCGGCGCGAGCAATGAAGTCGGAATGGGCGGATGGTGGGTAGGAGATCCCGCCCTCGGATCTGGAATGTCGATGTAACGACACCCTTCCGCTATCTGATCGTGCCCTCCGTAAAGTGGTTGCTGTCAGGGCCATTTCTGGACTCAGGAACTGGGAGTCCGCCTGTGATTTTCCAGCGAAGGAATAGTGGTTCAGCAAACCCGGTTGAGGAGAGGGGTTGGAAAACGCGGACTGGTAGGCGTCGGTGGAGAACGAGATTCCCTGAGGCTGTGGACTGGTGGAGGGGAGGATATCGTTGAGATTGACGCTAGTCCTATTGTTTGCCGAAGAAGGATCGAAGGAAACATCCCAAGTAGGCGGACGGTTGGACGTGTCAGACTTGCTACGAGTCCTTGGTTGTTGAGGAACAAGATAATGGTCCAATGTGTTTGATTGCGAATTATTGAAATCGGAGTTGATCTGGGTATCAAATGAAAGATTCTGGGGGGCTGCTTCCGTGTTCCAAGTTGGACGGGTCGAAGCTGTGAAGAAGGGTTGAGAACACCGATATAGAGGGTACAAAGGGAGAAAGTGGGAGATTAAAGTGGAGTACAGCTTACACTCTGTTGGGTTGTTGATAAAGGGAACCGCCGTTGGCACACCCCTAGAAATGGGCGTCGCTGGGACGATATGCAACTGAGGGCCATTCATAACGCCACCGTTGCCCTGGGGAGCGTTGATCATGGGAGCCCTTGTGTGTAGATTCTCTGTGTTCATGGAGGGGGAAACATCGGGGATGACTAAGGATGGAGGGGAAGGAGGTTTCTGGGAGGGGGGACTTGGTTTGTCGGCAGGGAGAAGAGTAGTGTTCCAGTGCGGGGAATCGAATCTGAGCGACTCGAAGCCCTGGATAGGAGGGGAAGAGGGGTTGTAGTGAGAGTGGGATGAGACGGAAGAGGCTCGCGAACGAGATTCGCTCTCTTGGTCGGGAAGGCCGTTGGAGGAGGCAGGGGAGCTGTGATCAAAGGGGTTCTCAAAGCCGGCGTCCATAGCGGGTGGAGTTACTGATACATGGGGGTTGTTCATATAGTCGAGGAGGGAGGATTGGTTGTTGGAGGTGGCGTCGTATTCAGCAGGGTCGTACTCTACTTGGTCGTCGAGAACGACTATGTCTCCGTCGAAGCCGAGATCGGAATAGGCGGTACAGGGAGAGTTCTGGTAAGAACCGTTATAAGAGGGAGTTGGAGGTAGGTTTGGAGAGGGGTCGGTGAAGTCGTAGTCGAAGTGATTGTCGAGATGAGAGGCGGAGAGGGCTGGGGAACCGAAACCGCGATTGTGTTCGTTTATATAGTCGTGGCTGTCCATGGTGAAGGAGAGATTGCTGTGTAGTGAGTCTGACCCCTTCGGTTGGCTGTGATAGGGGAGATCGAGATGGTGAAAATTGGAGGCAAGAAGAAAAAAAGGATGGAGAGAAGAGGGAGGAAGGAGAAGAGTCGACGTGATTTGAAACTCCGACCCTCTACTCGCTCACAGGTAGAGGATCCGACTGACTCAATAAATTATCGTCTATATCATCTGTATTCTACTTACTGGCTTTCTTACTCGACAGTTGTCTTCTCCTCCGAAGCCACATTCCTCGTAGATCCCGTCCCCCCATCCCTCTCCAGACCAAGGTGCACTTTCAGGGTATTTTCGGGTGATTTTGCTTCCGGTGCGGGACTTCATGCTGGTTCCCGACACAGCCTCAAGTAAAGGGGCATTCGATCCGATGTCCAACACCCATTGTTCCGTCTCGAGGGATTCACCGACTACCCTGAGACCACCCTCATCGACATCCTTGGCACATAGCCCCGACCCCGATCGCTCTCGCCTTTCACGATGCCGATCCGACTGCAGTCGCAGTGATCGGAGGCGGGCAGAATGGAATCGAACTCGCCGCGAGGAATTCCTTAATGTGCCTGTCCTCATTGTCGAGAACACGCGAGAATCAACGATTAGGGGGGAAAGAGGTATCACTGTGTATGTCTCATGATCCTATCGCTTGCATCGACCTGTCTGATATCGTTCTACCGTACGCATCCCGGTTATGGATTCACGTCCGGCTCACGGCAATCGACCCCCACGGAGAAAGTGAATACACTACCCCACCCTGCATCACCGAGGCTGATCCACATTCTGTTCGTCTTTTAGCTCACAGTTGGGCCAGTCAAATTTCGTGTCGACGGATGGCTCTCGTCATCTCTTTGATCCGTCCCCCGCGACACCGCCAGTCCGTGGTGGGATATGACCATGTGTAGGCGAGGTGGGAGAAAAATCCGAGTTCTCCACCTGATGTGCTACTGGGATGACAAGCTCCCTCGAACGCTCGTCTATGTAATTCATTGGGCGTCAACAATCCACCGTTGTTATAAAGGAGTGATTTGGATCGATTCAAAAACAACGCAATTCACTCTCCTGGGCTTCTCCCATCCTTGGAACCATTCGTGGGGGGCGAAAACACTCGTGGTGGGAACTGGTACACCTGTTCTTGATGCACTTACGGGGTTTGTTCAATACGAACACGGTGAGATTCATGTCTTGAATTATCCTAGTCGAACAAAAGTCATGAAACCGTGCATCAACTTTCATCGCTCCACACCATGACTACCAAGGGATTGTTTCCAAGATTTCTGGCAGGTAAGAACTGGTCCATTTACCCCTCCACCATGTCTATTATCACATCTACAAAATGCGCCGGTAGCAATCGTTTCAGACCCGTTTAGACCATACCGGACGAGGGAAATCGCAGACGCTGACGAGCCGCTTTGCATAGATGTTCTGTGACCGATGGGCGCTGCGATGCTGATCCTTCACGTTTCATCATGGATCTTTTGAGGAGCGAGAACACCAAGGATTTATATTCGACTCAATTCGGGGTTAGTCTACATGGATGCGTACAACACATTCTGCTACTCCCCCCAGGATCCCTTTCGGCTCACTCCGCCAATAATCGGACAACCGTCCCATGCATGCACGATTCCTCCGTCCCATCATCTTGATATCTGGATCAGCTTCGAATAATTCATTACGCTCTCCCGAGATGATACCTGCTGACTCTATGACGTTCCAAGGTCCGTAGATCATGCACATGGCACGGCTCAATTGATTATTGATGAAAACACATATTTCAAGTCCAGCGATTCTCTCGGGTTTTTCTCACCACCCTACTGCGGAACGCAACGCGTAAACCCTTTGCCTCTTCAACTTTCATTTCCCAGTGACGGCCTACCTCGGAGACCCTGGGGATGATCAATCTACCCTCGAGGGATCCCTAGCGCCTACCGGTCTACCATGGGCGTCTGAAGGAGGCTATCCGGAATTGGCACCAGCGCCCCTATATATTGGGTTCATTCGCAGCAGAAGGCAGTGACGGATGACGGGATCCGGTGCAAGAGCTACCATCGAACGGGATATGTCGTGAAGCTTCTGGACTGAACGGTGAGGCTGTATAACACTGCGTACATGACACACGCGACATACGGACGATGTCAACGAGGATGTGGAAACACCGTGCAAGCGATGGCGACGGAAGCTGTTGATCTAAACGCTTCAAGCTTCACTCCGAGGGTCCGGATTTCATCGAAAAGATCCCCCGTAACGCCGTCGTTGATAACACCCGGTGAGCGAAAACCGCGTCCTCCCTCTCTTGTGTGGTGGTTACCTTACCCGTTGAGGCTGTTCTCTGCCCGATCTTATGATACTTGATCTCAAACTTGTCATCGAACGTCCTTCATTTAATCCTTTCCAACCGACTGATCACCATGGATTCAGTGGGACGAGCGGAGAACCGTATGCGATCATCGACCAGCTCATGGCAGATTGGATTAAGAGACGGTGTGCGTGTGCCTCGGGGTGTTGGAAGGACGCCGGTAGAGCACCTCTCCGGACTGCGCGAGATAGTATGAAGGGTTCACCCCCACCGGGAGCTGACACATCTTCAGGGTCCTCACACCTCGCAAGACGCCGCCCTGGGCGTCGATTAGTCGTGCGTAGGTCTTATCTCGTGTTCCACCTCTTCAGGAGGGTTGATCAATGAATCTAGAGATTAAAGCGAAAGGAAGCACCGGAACGCGTTATTAACTTAATCTGAGGCTACCGTTGGAGAGTTTCAGACCAGAGGTGGTTCCGAAACGCTAATGTCTGAGTGTAGTGTGTACAATTTCGGGCACCACTTCTCTACAAGTGGTGTGGAAAACTGTGCCTTCAAAAAAATGTTTTGAGGAGGGAAACCAACTCAAAAAATGCGCTTGGGCCAAAGAGTTTGGAAAATTAGGCTGGTCACAAGGCAGGGGACGATTTTTGTTGGGTTTAACAGGGCATTGGCGCCCGCGGTCGGATGTCGAGAACTGTACGTAGGAGTATTATTGCGCTCAACTGATCACGGATGCTCAAGCCGATTTTATTCCAACGGTTCGGTGGCGTAGTTGGTTATCGCATCTGTCTAACACACAGAAGGTCCCCGGTTCGAGCCCGGGCCGAATCACTTTTTCTTCCATCTGCTCCCGTTCGGTCCCGCGCGCCGACCAAAAAACAAAAAACGTACAACTGACGTATGCCGTATCCACCTCACATGAAAATAGGTTTACAAGTACCCACGTTCGTTGGAAGTTAGCGTCCCCTAAACCTGAGCTATACCGACAGGGCTGTGGTGTGAGGCGAGGTCGCAAATAGGTTAGCAGGTTAAACTATAACATAATGCGTACAGCGTATATATACATAAAAACATAAATCCCAAAAAAAAAAATAAGGGCAAGAGGTCGAACTTGGAGTAGGTAAGGTTCAAGGACCTCCTGGGGTACTTCCCATGGTACTGCCCACCGGAGTGTTACCCATTGAAGCACCTCCCATAGAGGCAAACGCATCAAACTGAGTCCTCATCCTCTTCGTCGCCGAATCCATCGCAACGCTAACGCTCTCCCTCCTCCTCTTCAACCCCATCCCACTCACAATGGTTCCTCCACTCTGAGGAGGAGGCAAAAAGTACTTCTCGATCCTTGGTCCTTGCGATCTCTTCTTCCCTGGACTTCCCAGCCCAACGATCGGACTCGAGTGAACGAGGGTGTCCATGCTGAGAGGCGCGATTCCGATGGATGGATCGATTTCTAGATTCCTTGGAGCTTTCTTCTTGTACTGGTCGTCAGTTAGTCCATACTCATCCGGTCGCAGTGACGGATATGGCACAGTAGAGAGGGGTAATAAAGGGGAGGGAATAGAAGGGGTGAAGAGAGAAAGCGAGGATAGAACGAGCGACTCACGGTCTCCAACTCAGGTTTGCCTCTCCATTTACTGATCGCTTCCAAAAACCGGAGCATGGCACGCTCTAGTGGTTCAGTGGGGTACTGCCAGGAAATATCCTCGAGGTGGGTCGAAAGGTCTGGGCATGTGGGTTGGACGTCGTAGAACTAGAACATCAATGTCAATATGAACACTCAAACGTTCGTTGGGTAAAAATCACGGCCTCACCCTCGAAAGTCGCTCCTCCATATCGTACTCGTAATCCTGTTCAGGAGTCTCCTTCGCAACCTGCTGTTCCACCATCCCCAACGAGTTTATCGAAGTCGCCCGTTGACGTAACGACGGGAACAAAACCTTTGCAGATTCCGTGATCGTTGGGAAGTCATCCGGGTCGAACTCCTCGTACGGGTTGTGATGGTTATGGTTGTGCTGGTTATGCTGGTTATGATGATGATGATGATGATGGTACTGTTGGGTCGAGCTTTCAACATCACCGCCTAACGAGGAGTTGGGAGAGTCTTCGGTAGGGATGTTCAGCACTTCCGGTCGCAGTCCCAACCCAACCTTCATCAAGGTCTCCAATGCACCGAGACCTTTCCATCCGCCGCACACATATCCCTCTAGCACGGCCCTCGTCAACAAACCAGCGCAGAGGGCATACCACTCTGACGAAGGTCGCAAAGCATACAGCTGCATCTGAATCTTTTCGCCATTATCACTCCCGGATCCCGGCCCGTCGGGAGAAGAATTATCCCGTTCCCGAGGAGGGGAGAGGGTCGGGGAGCGATGATCGAAACTGCTGGTGCTGACTTCTCGGCCTTTGCCCTTCTGAGGCGAAGGTGCTTGGTTCTGCGTATCATTCGTGTTCCACTGAGGTGCACCCACGGATCCTCGCTCGTCAGCCTCGAGGCCCAGTTCCATGGCAACCAAGGCACTGAGCCTCAAAAACCTTTGAATGAGGTCAACGAGGTTGGTGGTCCCATGGTACTTTCTCCGCAAGAGCGTGTCATCCTTCTTCGGGCCGGAAGACAACCCAGAACCAATCCCGCTCCCGTCTTGCCAACCGGTTACGGTGTTGGGATGACCAGCGGGGAAGGAAGTGACAACCGGTTTCCGGGATGCCTGACGGGCACCCGGAGGAGGCACGCATATCGTGCAAGCGGTGTAGAGGTGACGAGGACAACGCGGCGCGGGTGAGGCGGACGGATCGATACCGGCGGCGTAGAGTGAAAGGGTTTGTGCTGATGGAGTGGCGGGTGGATGACGATGTTGACGTGCAAAGTGATTGGCATGCTTCCGCAGATCACGTTAGCTTTGTGCCATGGTATCATTATAGGCACTTACTGAAAGGGAGGAGGGGATCTCCGAAATCAGAGAGGAGATGGGGAGGAGGGGGACTACTCCTGGGGGTAGATAGGAATTGGGGGCTTGCACGGGTGACGGAGGCGATTCTCGAGCGAAAAAGTCGTTGATAAGAGTAGCTAATGCAGCTCTCAGTCGTACGCCATTCGGAAGGGTGTGGGGATGTGAATTTGTGCCGATCGGTGTCTGTTTCTTCGATTCGGGAGAGCTCGGAGATCTATCGGCGTCGCCTGGATGAAGAGGTCGAATTTCCGGAGGTTGATGGAGCATAGAGGCGACGACTTTTTCTACACTTTCGCTGCGAGTTCGCAAGGCTTTTGCAAGTTGGGGATCCTTGACAGTCAGCCTAGCATCCTCATCATCTACGGACCACCCGGAGTGATGCCTGAGGACAGAAGCACATTCGCCATCGCTTGCGGCTTCATCTTCCTCCTCGAAGTTCTCCGGTCTCTCCCGATGGATGTAGTTCGGAGAGGATGAACCTCCTGTACGATCAGTCATACCGAGCTCGGCCCGCGTCTGTGCGAACCTGGTGCGACTATGGACCCATAAGAGGTGGTCTATTATCAACGTTCTTGTGGATTTCTCCCGTGGTGGGATGGAATGGAGGTGATGGGCGTGTTTGTGTGCGGGCGCTCTGAAGACGGGTTGTGGGTTTGATTTCCCGGTGACCGATGGCGTTGCTGCGGTGGGGCCATTGGTAACAGGTACAGGAATTGCGGGGGTATGGAGTAGAAGGGGTGTGCGGATGGCGGGGAGCAGCGGGGTAGCCCCCGTCGGATAATAGGGCGTCGCGTTCTGTGGGATGATCATAAAAGGGGGGTGAGACATATTGGCGGACGCCGATGCCTATACCGGCGATCGTCGGGAACACGGTACTTCGTCGACGTTGTGGACGACGATGGGAGGAGGAAAACAAGGTCGCAGGCCGGTTTGCGGTAGATTTCGGCTAGTTAGGATAAGTAATGAGGGAACCATCATTTGTCTCATTGTATTATCGCCGAAGTTTACAGGATTAGAAGCGAATTCCGACCGTAATACCCCCTTCCGTCATCACGGGTGCTGTAGCTGTGGACACGGTAGAGGTAAAATGGATATGCGGGGAAAGAACCGTCTCACTTATCTTGAGCTTCTCCCCTCGCCATCTAATCTCAAAATTTGATAAAAAGGTCACGCTGTCCGCATTTCAATGACGAAGGTTCGACAACACTCACATTCGACCGGTTCTCCAGTCCATTCCCATTTCTCAAGCTTTCCGTCAATTGCATACGCGCTTTGATGCTGCGTCGCGTTCATGTGGCATGATCGTACCAACGCGTCGCATCAACCGTCCATCCACTTGCCCTCGTCATGACCACAGAACCAATTCGCGACTATCTCGAGAAACAGCTCTTCATCGAGAACACAGTCGTGCGTTGGCCCGAATTCCGCCGAAGTTGCTCACCGACGAACACCAGACTTCCCTTTAACAGGTCACATATCGGCTCCTGAGTCGCGAGTTGGGGATCCATGTCAACGACGCAAGATTGTACGCCTGGGTTGATGATTCCCTGCTTATTTACTGAACTAGGCTATCTAGGGAACTTCAGAGGTACAGGAGCATGCGGAAGGACGTGCATGCTACATACATCATGATAGGAACTCCGCCGTCGCGATATGGCTTCGACAGTGACCCCTTTATGGAGATCGACGAAGAGGCGGCTAGGAGATGGGAGGAGAACACAGGTGGTGAAGCGGTCCAGGAGCGACTAATGCTCCTCGTCTCCGAGGACGTGCTCGAGGGTGTGTCATGAATGCGGCATTCCGCTCTCGAATTTGACTAATCATCTCGTACACGACAGAGTCAAAATCCAATTTTTACATCATAGACTCTATAGACGTCTACAGCTTATCAGCGGTCTATCTCATTGTGCGTACCCTCTGCTCATATCCATCCAAGGCCACCGCTAAGGGGATTGATTTGCCCTTGTAGGACCCCGACCTGGTATGTAAAGAACAGGACAGGGTTCGAGAGCTTGATACCCAAGACAAGACTGGAGAATTGGCCAAGAAAGTCGGTCTGATTGTCAGTCGCAGCGTAAAAAAGGTGATCCGAGTCTCGAGTGTATGCGCCGGGGCGCTCATACCTCAGGTTCTCAGAGGAAACCAATCAAACGCAACCTCAAAGGCAAGGGGAAACTGGGAGCTGCGTCGACCACCTCGAAGCAGCCTACCATCAAGAAGGATCCCACCATCAAGAAAGATTCGACCATCAAGGCAGAGCCAACGAAAACTGCCAAGGAGTTGACAAAGGAGAAATCGAAGGCTCCCATAGAGAAGAAATCGACCAAGGCTGGCACGCTCGACTGGAGCAAAGCCAAGTCCAAGGCCGAGAAGGAGAAGGAGAGGGCTGATGAGTTGAAAGCTAGGGCGGAAAAGGAAGCCAGGGAGGCAAAGGCGAAGAGGGAGAAGGAGAAGCCGAAGCCGAAACAGGTGGAGGAGAAACCTGCAGAGGTAACCAAGGTGATTGCCATCTGTGTATTCGCCTCTACATCGGGGACTGACGAAGCTTATAGAGGGGAGTAAAACGAAAGACCAGAGCCCTTGAGGAATCGGACTCTGAGCAATCGGCAAAACCTCCTTCGCCAGAGCCTCCCAAGGGTGCGAAGCTCAAAGGAAGGGTCGTCGTCTCGGATGACGAGGAATCCGATGATCCCAAACCTCGCAAGGGCAAGGGTAGGGCCAGCGCTCAAAGCTCAGACGTCGAGGAACTTGGACGGAGCGTCCGGGTTATGATGGACATTGACGATGGTAATTTTTCGCTTGTGATGCCAAGAAACTTATGCCAAACCTTACTCTAGACGAGGTCGAGAGAGTCACAACCGCCGTCCCCACCAAACCACTCCATAAATCCAAGTCGAAATCGAAGGTGGTCGAAAGCTCCGACGAGGAAGAGCCTCCCGAACCTGGAGGTGTCGAGGAGGATTCGATGTACGTCGATGACGAGCCCGCTGAGGTCAAACCGAAGAAAACGAAAAAGAAGGCGGAGAAGAAGGTCGTGCATGTTGGAAAGAACGGTTTGAAGAAGAAACGAGTCGTGAAGAGCAAGATGTCCTTGGACGCGAAAGGCTACATGGGTACGATTTCTCTTATAATTTAGGGCCTTGACACTGAGAACCGTTTACCTCCAGTGACCGAGGACTACTCCTCATACGAGTCCGTTGACGAAGAGGAACCCGAAGAACAAGAAAAGCCGAAAAAGAAGCTAACCTCCAAACCCTCAGAATCCAAACTCAAATCAAAGGCCTCTTCGATCAAAGAAACTAAAGCTCCTTCGAAAGAAATCAAGAAACGGGCTTCCATGGGTGGCAGTGGCTCCTCGTCGAAACACAACTCGGGACAGAGCAACCTTATGAATTTCTTCGGCAAGAAACCTTGAAACGCGTTTCCTTTGGCACAGGTCGGCATACTTCGATATCAGGTGATATCGTATTCAACCGTTAAGCGAAGGGTTTTAGAGGTGGAGATTTGATGGATGGGTGTGGGTCCGCGTGGAGTGCGATGCCGATCCATCATCCAAGCGGTGGTTGGATCATTGCGGCTATTCATGCCCCCACCTTTTTCTCGTTCAATGTTCACCTCGTGCTGATGCTATGGGCTGGCGCTTTTCGACTCGGCTGTGATTAGGGGGAACAAAAGACTAGGTTACTGCCTAGATACACATATATACAGCCACCGGAAGGGGATGAATGCCAATGTCCTGCGATAATGCTTACACGAGCTAGATGTATACGGATGCGTGAAAATGTTGTGATGTACCTCTTCAGGGTCAGAGAAGGTCCCAGGTCTAGACACTACGTAGATACACTCCTGGCAGCAGAAACCGGATGAACTGGAAATCGGGGGACACGAGGCCGATCCCACGTGATCAGGGGTGGAGAGCCAGGGGACCCCATCGATGATGATCCTTGAACAAGCGGTCGACCCTCATCGCCAAATTCGCCGCTAGGGCGTACGTTCGTTGTTCGACTCGGAGATATGTCTTCGTCCTCTTCTTGAGTCGCAGGTAGGTACTCCATAGTCCTACTGGCGGACCGCATGTGATACGAAGTCCTCGAAACGGGTCGCTTCAGAGAGTTGTCAGGTGCATCAAACTTGATCTGTGGAATTCCCATACTGTGGATTTCTCTCCGTGATCAGTGATACCCCGCTGGCGACGAGAGAAATGTCAGATATGTATGTTTGGGTTCTGGGAAGGACCACGAACCCATGAATAAAAACTGGAAGTGCTCGGTCGTGGAGAGCTACTTCGCTGAAGCACCAAATTGATCCTTGGATCAAGTTCCGGGCGGACGACCGGCCGTGAATTGAGCGATGCAAGCATCGTGATTAAATACACTTTTCTGGAGGGGAATAAAATCCGTCGTTCAGTCCTGATCGATGAGAAACACGATAGATCAGTTACACTCACCCCAGCGGGTAGAAGAACATATAGTGACTTATACGGTCCGATCAATCAGGTCCTTCAATGCGCTGATATACGAGATATAAAACTCACGCTCCATGTTTCTATGAAAAAAAAGAGTCAACAACGTGCTGTCGGAACAAACTGAATCACGCGGGAGGAAAACGGACCGCTGCAGCTAATGAAACGAGAAGAGCCAACGACCAAATGATCGTCACAAGACCGTTGTGAATGCTCACTGTAGTTATTGTAACGCATTCGCGGTTAGCCTTCGGATCGCCTGGACTGACTTGGGAAAAAAAAGGGAGCGCTAACTCACTCATTTTAATCCTACGAACCAAATCTGCCGCAGCACCCAAATCATGGCTTGCGTGATGCCTCCGCTACAAAACGCAACAAAGAGGGTCACGATTGTCGGTTAATTTCATCGTGGTCGCACTAAATGTTGTTGCAGATTACGAGCGGGTGTTGAACGTACCAAGATTATCGTGAGCGTAGCGGTGATCACGATATCGCAAACCACCGAAGTACCGACCCATCCGACGATCACACCATTATAGACCCAGAACCCGGTAAAGTATCCGACCTTTACGGTTAAGATGGTATACGCTATTCCGCCAGCTACGAAACGAGGATAGCCTTAGAGTCAGGGTTCTAAAACCCCACGAGCGGGGAACGATCAGGGTGGGACAAGGACAGCCGACGTACCGAATTGGGGAATGGCGAGGACCACGATCACTGCGAACATAATGAGGTTGGTCGAGAGGACCTTTATCCTCCAAGCGAAGAATATTTGAACGCTGCTTGCAATCAGGCCCTGTGGTATGCGAGAACGGGTCGGCATCCCTCCGGCA
>Ga0307514_10004078_pt1 | contig 13564 bp, 7 predicted proteins | sample 16_EM_MG_FD_203088 | JGI IMG/M metagenome (GOLD analysis project Ga0307514, IMG submission 203088) | Populus trichocarpa ectomycorrhiza microbial communities from riparian zone in the Pacific Northwest, United States - 16_EM | ecosystem: Host-associated > Plants > Roots > Unclassified | place... | reverse complement strand
ATATACATATAATTCGCACCTACTCATACTATAGCACTGCAGTTAGATACAAGTGTCGCAGCACCCCTGGCATGGGCCCATTTATATCTCTTACCGCACGCTTTCAGGGCTATTTTCGATGTCATCTTAATTCATACCCTTACCGCCCGATGTCGGCCGGGGACGGTGGATGACTGCCGGGGACGGCAAAGTCACCGTCCCCGGCAAGTCCCCGGCCGTGATGCCGTCATTGTGGAGTAAGGACGGGGCGGACGGCCTTGGCGCCGTCCCGTCCGTCCTGGGGAAATCCCGGACGGCCCACCGTCCCCGGCCGTCCGACGGGACGGTTGACATCACTCAATATTACACTCCATCTAAAGTGGCAAAGCTCTAGTGGCATTGCCAGTACTGACAAAGTTATACCACATGATTAGTGTTGTGGGATTATATTGTGAATCAAACAAAATGTAAACTACATGTACACCGCATCTATTTTACACCACATCTCACACCACGGTAGTTTACTTTATAATACACCTCACCAAAAACATTTCCCGTGGGGGTCAGTAATGTTATCGAATGAGAAATTGAAATTAATGTGTTGGCATGAGATTTGGCCCGGTGGCTTCGGTGGCGTTCGCGGGCTGATATGCCCATCGGCCTAAGGCTGCGGACATGTGGCCGGTGGCTTGTAGCCCCCATGGGCCTCGCCTGCCCCCATGCCAAGGAGGAGGCCAAGCGTCGGCGCTGATTCTCGGCATCGGGCTCCGGTTGTCATACTCGGCAAAGCCGAGTATGGTCTTTCTTTGGTATATAAGTCTATTGTTTTCCTTTCTTGTATCGGTAGACAATTGAGTTTCTTCGTTCTTTCTCTTTTGCTCTCAACATAATTTGCAACCAAGCCCGCACCGCTCTCCTAACTCTCCTCCACGTCCACAACCACTCCGGTCTCCTCACCATCGCCTCCTCTGCCGGCGCTGGCCTCATCGTGCCCTCGGCATGCTTATTATTACTCCTAAACACATTACATACCGTCTCCATCGTGACCCACTCCAGGCCGTAGTGGCAATGATCCACTGAATGAAGTACACATAAATCTGCAGCACCTATTGGCTACCACACACATCAGGGTGGACGGCGATAACAAACAAAGGCCATGTTGCGTAGTTGCTGTGATGTATATCGGCTATGAATGTGTTAAAATGGCAGTAGACTGCGGTTCATCAAGTGTTGCACCCAAATAGGTTCAGCATAAGGTCTCTTACATGATAGATATTTCTCAAATCATTTCACAGTTTTTGGTTAAAGCCTTGCAGAATGAAAACTCTAAATGTCATACATTTCTCATGCCCATACACGCCCACCCACCGTGAACAATCGAATATCACTTCCGTCCCAACTCATCATAAAACAAATTCGTCCAAAAAAGTCCACTGCGAGAAATTAGCAACTAAATAGTAGGCTATGATTAGAATAAGCCTATACCAAATAATATGACTCGCTAGAGTTCTAAAGTTAACGTGTGGTGTATACAACTCTCACACTTCCGAGAAATTAATTTGGGTTAGCGATTAGTTCCTAAGGTTATATAACTGGTAACTCACAGGTTTCTAAACAAAGTAAGGATGCCAATTAGTGAATATAATCACATCCTAAGAAGGAACGTACGGCCTAACGAATACAGTCAGTAGATTGATTCAACGATACTTAACAAGAAAGGAGACCAAGGAGAATCTGACAGGCTGTAAGATTAAGCCGTGGGATTAAGGTTAGCTATGCATCATCAAGGCAGTAATCAAGTATCCAAGGGAATCTTACTGGCTGTATAATCAAGCCGTCAGATTCAGGTTAACCAAAGCATCATGTGACAATCAAGAATCCGGGGGAAATTCACAAGCTTAGGGATAAAGCCATGGGATCCAGGTAAGTCACGTATGATCATATAGCCATCAGTTATCAAGAAGAAACTCACAGGCTGTGGGAACAAGTCATCGGGCACAGGTTACCAACGTATGATCACGGCACAAATCAAGGATCCGGGGGAACTCACCATCTGTTGAGTCAAGCCATCGGCCTCAGGTTAACCATGAATCATGGCAGCCACCACGAATCCAGGGGAAACTCACTCGCTGTGGGTTCAATCCATCGGGCTCAGGTTAGCCACGCATCATGGCAGCCATCAGGTATCCGGTTGAACTCACTCACTGTGGGATCAAGCCATTGAGCTCAGGTTAGTCACACATCATTGCAGCCATCAAGGGTCCAGTAGAACTCACTCGCTGCGGGATCAAGCCATCGGGCTCCGGTTAGCCACGAATCATGGTAGCCATCAGATATCCGGTTGGACTCACACGCTGTGGGATCAAGCCATCGGGCTCAGGTTAGCTACGTATTATTAAAGCCATCAAGGGTCCGGTAGAACTCACTAGCTGTGGGATCAAGCCATCGGGCTAATGTTAGCCACGTATCATGGCAGCCATCATGTATCCGCTTGAACTCACTAGCTGTGGGATCAAGCCATCGCGCTCAGGTTAGCCACGCATCATGGCAGCCATCAAGGGTCCGGTAGAACTCACTAGCTGTGGGATCAAGCCATCAGGCTAATGTTAGCCACGTATCATGGCAGCCATCATGTATCGGCTTGAACTCACAGGCTGTGGGATCAAGCCATCGGGCTCAGGTTAGCTACGCATCATTGTAGCCATCAAGGGTCCGGTAGAACTCACAAGCTGTGGGATCAAGCCATTAGGCTAATGTTAGCCACGAATCATGGCATCATCAAGTATCCGGTTGAACTCACTCGCTGTGGGATCAAGCCATCGGGCCCAGGTTAGCCACGCATCACGGCAGCCATCAGATATCCGCTTGAACTCACGGGCTGTGGGATCAAGCCATCGGGCTCAGGTCAGCCACGCATCATGGCAGCCATCAAGGGTCCGGTAGAACTCACTGGCTGTGGGATCAAGCCATCAGGCTAATGTTAGCCACGAATCATGGCGTCATCATGTATCAGGGTGAACTCACTAGCTGTGGGATCAAGCCATCGGGCTCAGGTTAGCTACGCATCATTGCAGCCATCAAGGGTCTGGTAGAACTCACTAGCTGTGGGATCAAGCCATCAGGCTAATGTTAGCCACGAATCATGGCGTCATCATGTATCGAGTTGAACTCACTTGCTGTGGGATCAAGCCATCGGGCTCAGGTTAGCTACACATCATGGCAGCCATTAAGGGTCCAGTGGAACTCACCGGCTGTGGATCAAGCCATTGGACTAAGGTTAGCCACTCATCATGGCAGTCACCATGTATCCGGATGAACGCACTAGCTGTGGGATCAAGCCATCGAGCTCAGGTTAGCTACGCATCATTGCAGCCATCAAGGGTCCGGTAGAACTCACTAGCTGTGGGATCGAGCCATCAGGCTAATGTTATCCACGAATCATGGCGTCATCATATATCCGGTTGAACTCACTCGCTGTGGGATCAAGCCATCGGGCTCAGGTTAGCCACGCATCATTGCAGCCATCAAGGGTCCAGTAGAACTCACTGTCTGTGGATCAAGCCATCGGACTAAGGTTAGCCACGCATCATGACAGCCATCAAATATCCGGTTGAACTCACTCGCTGTGGGATCAAGCCATCGGGCTCAGGTTAGCTACACATCATGGCAGCCATTAAGGGTCCAGTAGAACTCACCGGCTGTGGATCAAGCCATCGGACTAAGGTTAGCCACGCATCATGGCAGTCATCATGTATTCGGATGAACTCACTAGCTGTGGGATCAAGCCATTGAGCTCAGGTTAGCTACGCATCATTGCAGCCATCAAGGGTCCGGTAGAACTCACGGGCTGTGGGACCAAGCCATCGGGCTAATGTTAGCCGCGTATCATGGCAGCCATCATGTATCCGCTTGAACTCACACGCTGTGGGATCAAGCCATCGGGCTCAGGTTAGCTACGCATCATTGCAGCCATCAAGGGTCCGGTAGAACTCACTAGCTGTGGGATCAAGCCATCAGGCTAATGTTAGCCACGAATCATGGCGTCATCATGTATCCGGTAGAACTCACTCACTGTGGGATCAAGCCATCGAGCTCAGGTTATCCATGCATCATTGCAACCATCAACGGTCCAGTAGAACTCACTGTCTGTGGATCAAGCCATCGGACTAAGGTTAGCCACGCATGATGACAGTCATCATGTATCCGGTTGAACTCACTTGCTGTGGGATCAAGCCATCGGGCTCAGGTTAGCCACGCATCATTGCAGCCACCACGAATCCGGGGGAAACTCACTCGCTGTGGGTTCAATCCATCGGGCTCAGGTTAGCCACGCATCATGGCAGCCATCAAATGTCCGGTTGAACTCACTCACTGTGGGATCAAGTCATCGGGCTGAGGTTAGCCACGTATCATGGCAGCCATCATGTATCGGCTTGAACTCACTAGCTGTGGGATCAAGTCATCAGGCTAATGTTAGCCACGTACCATGGCAGCCATCATGTATCCGGTAGAACTCACGGGCTGTGGGATCATGCCATGGAGCTCAGGTTAGCTACGGTTCATGAAGTATGCAAGGGAAACTTACGCGCTGAGGGATCAAGCCATCGGGCTTAGATTAGCTACGCCTCATAGCTGCCATCAGCTATCCGGTAGAACTCACTAGCTGTGGGATCAAACCATCGGGCTCAGTTAGCTACGCATCCTAGCAGCCATCCGGTATCCGGTAGAACTCACCAGCTGTCGGATCAAGCCATCGCGCTCAGGTTAGCCACGCATCATGAAGTGTAGTAGTCAGTTCATTGAGGATGTCAGTGCGCGAAGTGCCCAGTCAACCCACGGAGTGACTGGGCTCCATGAACTGACCGGTCACTTCATGAAGTCTACCACACTCCATGAACTGACCAGTCACTTCACGGAGTACACGGCTGTGCTCTCAAATATGACTAAAGGTCGGTCTAATTAAGTCGGCGAGTATTTGTCCAATCACAAAGTGATGTATACATGTACAGTGCAAAATTCATCGCGCTTTCAATTCCTGGTCCTTGATGTACGATATCTTTAAAACTGATAGAGCAGCTTTCAAAGAACACCTATAAAACGCCGCAAATCGATGCTTTTCCACAACCATTCCAACAATATTAGAGATATGGTAAATTGGAGACCAGGAGTTGAAAGAGCAATGGATTATGCATATTGAATGCATAGATGAAGTTGGCGATCAGAGTAATTGGTAGCTTTGGTTGAGTATAATTAGGACTGGTCAGTTCACGAAGCGTTGATCTGACTGGTTCATCCACGGAAGGTGGGACTCCGTGAACAAACCGATTACTCCGCGGACTGACAACTGACTAGAATATCATGTATCCAGGGGAACCTCACAAGCTGTAGGATCAAGCCACCAAGCCAAAGTTAGCCACTCATTATGCAGCTATCAACTACGTAGGAGCAACTCACAATCTATATGATTAAGCCATCGGGCTTTAATTAGCCGTGCATCATGGTAGCTGTTAAGTATCTAATGGAAACTCACCGGCTGTGGGATCATGTCATCGAACTATGGTTAACGACATATCTTCATGTATCCGGGGAGACACACTCTCTATAGAATTAAGTCATCGGGTTCAGTTTAGCCACGCATCATGCCAGCCATCAAGGATCCGTGGGAAACACACCCACTGTGGAAGCAAGCCATAATGCTCAGGTTAGCCACGCATCACCGTAAGCGTCCAGTATCCGGGGGAAACACACTCTCTATAGGATTAAGTCATCGGGTTCAGTTTAGCCACGCATCATGGCAACCAGCAAGGATCCGTGGGAATCACACCCGCTGTGGAAGCAAGCCATCAGGCTCAGGTTAGCCACACATCATCGAAACTATCCAGTATCCGGGGGAAACTCACAAGCTGTTTGATCAAACCATCGGGTCCAGGTTAACCATGTGTCATCATGGTAGCCATCAAGTATCCAGGGCAACTCACTACCTATGGGATCATTTGCCGAGCTTCTAGTTAGTCACGCATCAATATAACAAGAATGGATCTTCTGAGGAAAACTCACACTGTTGAATGAAGCCATCAACCCTAGTTTTAGCGTTGTATCATACCAGCTTCGTGAGAGAAACTTGCATGCTGAACGATATAACCATTGTGCTTGTATTAGCCAGAACCAATTACAGCAGTGAACACCATGCATAGTACTTACTCGCTATTCAATCAAGCCAGGTTAGCTATCACAATTACTCAGGAATGGCTGAAACTTACTCTCTGTCCAACGAATCCACCAGAAGTATGTCAATCATACATTACGAACCTACAATAATCGAAGACTCACTTCCTATAGAATTTATTAGTCCCATGTTGTAACGCCCGTCACATATGTGCTAGGTGTGAACTAACTGGCTGTTTCATGGACCTCAGACACCATTTAGCTATACATTCTGTTCACAGACGTTTAGCATGCAGAAACTCACCGTCTACACAATGAAGCCATTTAGCTCCCATTAGTTATTCATCATCGCTGTTGGGCCAGTGAGGAAAATAACTGACTGTCTAAGTCATTGTTTCTAGGTTAGGGATGCATCAATGCAGCAGGGAGTGGGAAGGTCGCACTCGCTATTGAATGCAGTTGTGCAGCTTGGGTTATCTTCATTTCATCTCCATAGATGATGACACAGGAGAATCTCACCCCCTAAAGAGTGGAATGATTAAACCTGAATCAGCTAGTTGTTGCCACTATGGGCGATGATGTGGGAGGCTCACATTCTTTTTGATGCGCCATTTGGGTGAGGTTAGGGAGATAATGCCTTGATATCAAACATCTAGGAACAACTCACGAGCTATATTGCCGACCATCAAACACGGATTAGCACACACTCTTGCAGTTACACAGGGTTGAGAGAAACCCACATGCTATCCGATTGTCCCAATCGGGTCTACTTAGTAAGCTGTCACCGCCTTGTGTTGGAGTAACTCACTGGCTATTGAAAGTGCCATCGAGTAAGATTCGCAATCCATTATCACAATGAAAAGAACTCACTCTCTATTTTGTCGAGCCATGTTCCTAGTTAGCCACCATTATCATTGCAAGGCGACCGCACTAGTAATACTCGCTTGCTGTGCATTTAATCTAAAGTTAGCAATGCACCTTGAAGATTCGACTATTCACGGAGAAACCCACTAACTATTGGACCACGCAACCAGGTGCAGGTTAGAAATTCCATTTCGCTCTAGGAAATGCTTAGGATATGGTGCTTACTCGCTATCACGTTTGTCGGACTTCCGCTAGAAACGCATTAAAGTAAGACAGAAGGATCAAGGAAAACTCACTATCTGTGGAATTCAGTTCAAGAAGAAACACAGCAAGCAAAAGTTTAACTGTGCACTTTCTCGATACAGCGTAATCGAAAAAAAAACCTACATTCTATTAATCAAACAAGCGGGCTAAAATCAGCCATCCAAGGTCGCGATGCTACATAATTGTAGCAACTTACCGGCTAATAAGGTTAGCCATTAGCCGTCAGTTAGCTGTGAACCTTGCCGGTAGGATCCAAAGATAGAGAAACTCACCGGCTGTGAGTTCAACTCATTTATTGGGGTCTCTGGTTAGCGGTAGGTGGCCAGTTACAGGTCAACATGGTGAAACGCACCCGCTATTCGGTAAAACCATTATATTTAGATTTGCTACATTCTAGTAGCTATAGCAAAACTCACCGGCTGCGTGACAAAATTATTGTAGTCTAGTTAGCCAATGGATACTATAGTAGAAACGCTCATGCAGTAACTCACTTGCTATCCAGTTTGGTTCAAGCGGCGGTTAGCCATAATCCTCACCAGCTTAAAATCTAAACTTAACATCTATAGCTTACTCACTATTGAACCCACTCAGTTTAGTCATGCCATTGTTAGTATCTCTAAAAGTTGGCAGAAACTTACATGCTATTAAACGAAGCAATCAATTTTCTAATTTCTCATGTATTATTTGGCGAGAAACAGCCTAGGAAAACTCACGGACTATGCAATGAACGCATTATTAGACATCCACCGTGATAGTATCATACGATCAAGAACTTAAGAGCATACCACTTCGCAATCGCTAGTCGCAGAGGTGTCAGCCCTTCTTTGTCCTTCGCAGCTCTGTTGGCTCCCTTTTGTAGCAGTAATTGTGCAATTGCCTCGTGTCCATTTTTTACCGCATGATGCAAAGCTCGCTGCCCTAGGTTGTCCTGAAACTCCATATCAACACCTTGGTCAAGCCATAATCGCACCGTAGCCTCAAGGCCGTTCCCTGCAGCAATGAATAAAATTCTTTCCAGATGAGAGTCACAAATTAGCAGCAATGCATAAACCACTCGGGATAACTCAATGTTTGCTGCAGCGTTCAGAATTTTAAATTTGAAGTCTATTTCCGCGTCTGCCGTCGAAGATCGAGTCTCGCCGGTTATTTTAGGGGTAACGGTCTGCTCGGCTAGTCCGAGGCGAGAAGCCTTCCGCAGTAATGCATTAGTCATTCTGGTTAACTTAGTTTTTGCTATGGCTTTATGGGTGGCATATTTGAACTCCGAATCAGTGACTTGATTGGCGTTAACCAGTTCGGTTTGCCCGAGATGGGAAGCGATCCAGGTTCCCAAAAAACGAGAACATTGGTTGTCGATCAGTTGATTGATGAGAGTAGAAACGAGCTGTGATGTATTTTCCTCGTTTGCACAGCTTTCTAGATGTTCTTTGAAGTTTTCGAGTGCGTAGTTGATGAATGGCCATTGATCAAGATACTTGGCATAGGTTTCAAAGTGATTGGGAGCCCAAGCCTCCATACTTGGAAAATCATCCTGGATTGATGAGTTTAGGAAGCAAAGCTGTAAATATCGAACACAAGTTGTGGTTATCGTTATGTGGGCAGCTTTCTGGCCGTTTGGTCCACTCATCATGAACGGCGAGTTTACTGCATCCTGTTTAGGGTGCAGAAAGAACTCTCGAACGGTTTGGTGCATTGCTTGAATAGTTTTGTCTGACGCAGGTACCTTAGCAATGAGCTAGTTGGAATTTCATGCATCAGGGAAGTACCTTTATGGCCTTTTGTCTCCAAAAAGTTGCCTCCACAGTGCATAATCCTTTTCTCCATAGTCGTTGTATCCTGTTCAAAGAATTCATGATAAGGTAAGAACAAGGGATCCGAGTCTTCTGGGATAGCCAAAGCGTTATACAGTTCTAAGACTGTAAGAGGACGGCGCGCAAATAGAACGAATCGGAAAATCTTCACTCCATCTTGGATGTCCTGATCGTCATACGACTCCAGCCTTTCGAGCATTTGGTTGTATAAGTCATTAAGTTCCTCATAAGGAATTCTCTTCAGAAAATCAAAGATAGCCTCTACATTGCGGCCACGTTCGACGTAGGTTAGTAGTTCTTTCCGAACCAAATCTACCCATACAAACACGCCCTGTGCATGCGTCGTGATATATTCCGTAATTCGGCTAAGGATATTGCCGGACAGTCTGAGCTCCAGTCTGAGGAAATCGTTGGTAAGTTTATAAATGTCTTGCTCGTTCTCTTCTTGTAATGTTATAACATGATGTTGTTCCTCGATGCGGTGTCTGAGCTCGGGCACAGGGCGACTTGCGAGGAATACCTTTATGTGGCAAGCATTTCCCTCGGAACAGAGCTGACATAGCAATTTTATGATTGCCCGTCGGTCAGTTCCTTCGGATTCGTCCACAGCGTCAAGGATGAGGTAAAGCTGTTTCGGTGCCGGATGGTTTGCGAAAGACGATAGGACTTTCTTCAGTGAGCGGTAGGACCATTCTGAGGGATTTCCATTTCGAAACATCCGGAATTCAGGCTGAAAATGAAAGAAAAACGACTCGTCCTGTTTAAGGATACTGTGGAGAACTGACCGCAACATATTCTCGTGCGTACGTTCCAGTTGGGTTCCCCGCTCAGTGTAGAAGTAATGGGCTATGATTCCCAAACTCGCAGTTGGTTCTATTTTCGCCAGGTTGTTGTTGAAGTATTTTGTAAGGGTGCTTTTCCCGCTGCCTGGCTTTCCTTCGATGTATAGCAGGCTGGAGCCTTCTGATGCCGACCATGCTTGATATTGGATATGCGTCCAGAGCCATTTCAAAGAACCACTATGCTCTTCTGAAATCTTATCATAGCGTGTATCGTCATGGCCAAGAGACGCAAGACACTCTGCATGGGCTAGTTAGCTTGATTCGAGGTTAGGGAATGGGGCATAATGTTTATCCATACCTTTGCGCTCCTTGTCGTATTCAATACACGGTAGCCAATTAACTAGTTCCTTGATATCAGAATCTAGTAGGCTCGTGATAAAAGCTTTACACTCTGGGGTTTCTTTCGTCTTCTCCAAGTATCTGTTAACGAAGCTAACCCCCTCTTTCCCGAGTCTATCGATTCTGTCGATGATGAATGACATATATTGGATTTCTTTTAGGTCGCCAATTGCCTCCGTTAAAGCTTCCAAAAGCTCGCCATGGACATCCGGATTCTGGTCAGGAGCATAAGCTGTAATACCGCATCTGCAAGAACACGATACCCTATTGGGACGCGTGGCATGTTATCAGCGGGCACATGGTGTGACCATGTTCACGCTATCATAAGCAGTGCAGTCATGGTGTTGAAGAATCGGTGTACAAACCCTCAAAGACGACTATAAATAGATGGCATTGCTCTGGCAATGAAAGAACGCTTAAGCAGCATTCCACTGTTAACAATCAGAACACCGAAGACGATCTTATAATATCATTAAGAATTCTATCAATTTTTCCAAAAATTACATCTCTTATACATACCCGTGACTGGGCAATCCATGCCTGGACAGCATTATACACCAGCCGAGGACGCATTGCAGATGATAGTCGAGATTTTTCGCAATTTGCTTTCCGAATTGAAAGAGAATCATTCAACCAACACCTGCCGTGTGGTACTTCTCTCCTGGCAACTCGACAATATCGATTACCTGTGGCTGAGATACATCAACACCGGTGGGGTACCATTCTAGCATTTTTCCGAGGAGTGGGTGTTCGACAGAGAAAATTAATCTTCGTCTAGATTCGTGACGGGTTGTGGCATCAATCTGATTTGGAAGCTCTGGTGTTACGGGCCAGAGGTTGAGTCTTCGGATAAGACGAGGAAAGAAAGAGTAACTAGATAGGAGGTTGTACTTAACTTAATAAATGTTGTATTGATTATTGAGATTAAGCACCCCCATAACACAAGAACCGTGTCGAGACATTGGACCAAATATTTGATTGCGCTGCAGTCTCGGAATCCATGCCGGAAGAGAACATGCCCAGATGGCAACAACAAGAACAGCAAGGGCATCATGTCTGACAATGTGTTATGTGAAACTTGAACTTAGACATCTCTCAATGCCTTTGCATCAGTAGTTGGAATGTCTGCCGATCTTAGTCGGTCGTGCCTATCACAAATTATTACCTCACCCTTAAGGTTATTCAGCTTGCATCTTAGATTTAATCAGCGACCAACCTATACAATGCCAACGTAGAATTTGATGCGTCAGCTAGTACTGAGTACGAGTCTGACGTTGCAATGCATACTAGCTCAATCCAATCAGCAGGGTTGCATCAGGCCTCTTGTCATCAGCCAACGTCATAATTTCCTCAGTAACGTGATACTTAGGCCGAGACCATTCTCTTGAGCCAGGGCGTGCAATGGTGAGTCCTATCGCCTAAGGCGATACGCCAGAGATCCCACATACTCCCATATTGACCAAAGACTGCTATGTCTGGTAAGAAATGTCCCGCTAGATTAAGGCATAATGAATGTGGTTGAAAACTATGAACACGGCCGGAAACAAGTATCTCCCCTAAGGCATCATGGCGGCATCATCTTAAGTGAATCTGCTAAACATCAATGTTGTTTATTCAATCGACACGCGATTTCTATGTATCCCCGCTAAAGGTCATAGGACTGGCTCACTTGCAGTGCCATGAAAAGGTGTTATGCATGTCATGTGCCTAGACCTAGAGTAACTCCGTTAGATGTATTCATTGAGCTGCTGCAAGTACCATTATCGCTGTTAAGGGAGGACCCCTAACATCTTGTCCGTTGGAATCCACAGTCTAACTTGCGATTTCCGATCGTATCATAGTCACGACCATGCCATATCGTAGAGCACAACTTCGTGCGTGATCAGGTTCCAACCAGCTCTCCCCCAATTTTCATTTATTCCGTTGGCATAGACTCCAACTGATTCATCTGATAGTGGTTAATACTCCTGCATAGCCTTCATTGCCGAGTTGAGTTGTCGGTCCATATATCCATATATGTTGATCAATTCGTGAGTGAGTAGTTCCATATCTTGCCAGCTTTGATTTACCTTGTTTCGTCGATTGCACGCCCACTTGTATGGGTTGGTATTCTCCCTTTGTCGTGCAGTTTCATCTATGTGGTCTTTCCAGGAGTCGAGGAAGGAAATCGCATACTTGACCCGATCAGGACCCCCATTGTGGAAGAGGAGTTTGTAAGAATCGAAGTTTGACGGTAGTGACTCAAGTAACTTATCTAACTGTCACTCCACCGCAGTAGCCCACAGCGTCTACAATCCTGAAGATATTCAGTTGAGTTGGCTTGGTAGTCTCGTTCCATTCGGTAGCCCGACTGCAGTTGAACTCTGCAACCATCCAGCTACATTCTTCTTTCCATATGGCTTGTTGTTCAAACAGTTGTTTAAGAAGCATCCAATTCTGTGCCATCATCACCGTATTATCACTGTCAGTGATCATGGACAAGACATCATCGGTACGCGTTTCGGACTCAGGATGGGGTGGCTCATCATCGGCTTTTTCGTCTTCATCACTTGGTACGTCTTCATTTTCCTCGCCGTGATCTTGAGCATTGCCTTTGCCCCCATCACAATGATTCCACCAGTCCGGACGGACCCGGTCTGGGGTAGGGCTCAGTCCGGTCCGGTCCAACCAGAAGGTCGGACTGGACCGAGCCCCAGACTGGCAGTCTTGGACTGGACGGGCTTGGTCTGGACCGGTCCAAACAGGGTAGTCTTTATCAATTTCAAAGTAGATCGAAAAACTAAAGAAGTGAGATGGTAAGCCCTGAAATCCTAACCCAGACACAATGTCATTGCATAACAACCGCCCGCTGCTAGCAATCACCACCACAAGAAACGCAACCCACCCCCCCACTGCTTGCAAGCACTACCATGAGAAACCCAAACCATACCAAACAAAACTAATAGATGTGCATACCAGTGAATTCAACCGTCCCGTCCGTCCGGGAACTACTCAGGACGGGACTAGATGGTGTCATGCCGTCCGTCCGAGGGTAGGACGGAAACGGTGCCGTCTTTGTGAGGCAAGATGGGGACAGACGGAAAGAACGGCCGGCGACGGAGAAGAGCTGTCCCTGGTGTTGACTAGGGATTTGGCCCGGTGGCTTCCTTAGTCTTCGATGCCGGTGGACTCAGGCATGAGCAATGATTCCACCAGTCCAGCAATGGATCAGTCCAGACCGGAACCGTCCAGTCCAGTCCAGGTCCAGTCCAAGAAATTCTTTGGACTGGGATCGGACCGATCCCAGATGCTGACAGACTG
>Ga0307514_10004077_pt1 | contig 13573 bp, 18 predicted proteins | sample 16_EM_MG_FD_203088 | JGI IMG/M metagenome (GOLD analysis project Ga0307514, IMG submission 203088) | Populus trichocarpa ectomycorrhiza microbial communities from riparian zone in the Pacific Northwest, United States - 16_EM | ecosystem: Host-associated > Plants > Roots > Unclassified | place... | reverse complement strand
CTTAGTCCATTAGTTCACTAGTTCACGAGCCCTTCGTCCACGAGTTCCTAGTTCACCAGTTCATATATACATACATACTAGCCAGTGCGCTCCCTGGAGTCTCCTAGTCCCAGTCCCCCGCTACACTATTACATTACGTTGCGTCTGCAACCACCACCGGGTGCAACCACCAGAACACCATGTCCGAGTCACGATTAATCTCCCTGAGCCCCGAAGCCCTCCGCACCTGCAACCACTGGGTAGCAATTACGAGCCCAGAGCAGGTCACTGCCGAACTACTCAATAGTACCAAAGACATGATGACAAACCTCAGCACCCAGGAAGACCAGAATACTATTTTCAACAACGCTCTCGATGAAAATATCCAGGTCACCGACACCATTGAACAACTACGAGCACGAATAGCCACCCTGGAAGCTACCAATACCAACCTGAATACAGCAGTCACCAACCTAACTGCGGCAGTCACCGCAGTGCAAGGACCATGAAGGGAAGAAATTCCCAGACCTAAGGAGTTCGATGGAACCCGATACAAGCTGCAGTCATTTATTATGCAGTTACGCTTGCACACTGCCTCCCTCACTGATGAACAACAAAAGTTACGCCTAGCGATCAACTGTCTGGAAGGAGAGGCACTTGATCAGGTTAGAATGTATGTCCAGGGAACTCAAGTAAATCTTGCCAACCTGGAAGCCCTGATTACGATATTGAACAATGCTTTCGGCAACCCCAATAGGGTGGCTGAAGCAGAACATAAGTTGAATACAATCATGCAGGGATTCCAGGACTTCTGCAGCTAGCATGCCGAATTCCAGAGGTATGCTAGTGAAGTTACCTGGGAAAATGCCGCCAAGTGGTCATCACTGAGAAGAGGCCTATCATATGAGCTTAGAAAGACTCTAATCTTAGTTCGTCCTCAGCCTGCTACCATGACAGAATTTATTCAAGTCTGCAATGATATAGATACGCAGACCCGCCAGTTAAAAAGTGAGAGCCACAGGCCTCAACAGCAACAGCAACAGCAACAGCAACAACAACGCCGCCCTGCCCCTGCCCCTGCACACGCTCCTAGAACACAAGTCGCCCCTGCACAAACTGCTGCTGCAGCTGCCTCTATAGCCAGCGGTACTGCTCCAGGTCCCATGGACCTTTCTGCTACCCGCCATCGCATATCACCAGAAGAGAAGGCCCGTCGAATGGCTGAGGGCAGATGTTATCGTTGTGGTGGCCTAGGCCACATGGTTAGAGATTGTCCCTTGGGTTTACGTGCTGCTATGGGTTTCCTTGCTCCTGTTCCTGCTCTTGCTTCCACCTCCACTCCCGTCCCGCCTCCAGAAGTTGCTGCTTCCACTGCCCCAGAAGGGCAGGATTTTCAATAAACCTACAACAGTAAGATCACACTGCTGTAGGTACAGTGTCTCCTTTGTCTATGTTAAGTATTTCCTCATTGTCTCTACAGTCGAATGTGTTGGAAGAAGATAGAATGGATGGGAATCATATTGTTATTTCAGTTGAGTTGAATGATGGAATCCCCTTACCAACTCATACATTAGTAGAGTGTGGAGCAACGGGATATGCTTTCATAGATGAAGAGTTCGCCCGTGATCATAACCTCTCTCTGTTCAAGCTAAAACAACCCCACTCCTTAGAAGTCATAGATGACCGACCAGTGGAATCAGGCAATATTACCCATCTTATGAAAATGGAGATGAATATTAACAATCATAGGGAGACTATCCTAATGTTCATCACTAAACTTGGCTACTATCCAATAGTACTAGGACTCACTTAGCTTCAATGCTATGATGTTAATATCTCTTGCACAAAAAACTCCTTAATCTTCGATTCAGACTTCTGTCTCTCCCACTGCTGCCCCAGAAACGCCGTCACTATACAGGGCATATCTACAAACGCTCCTGAGAAAATCAATATATCTATGATAGCTGGGTCAACTTTCATCTGTACCATCAAAAAGGAAGTAATCGCAGCATTCAAAATGACCTTATTCAGAAAGGAAAGGCACTGGACATTCAAGTTATTCATCCCATTCCAAGTCATGCAGCACCTGAACCGGAATGGGTAGATGATCCTCATTATCATCCTCCCACAGATGACGATGTAAAGCAGCTAGCAGAGCTATATCACAGCCTCACCAATCTACATAGGAAATGGGATCCAAAGGGTCCTATGATAGACCCTTTACCAGAAGGAATAATTCAACTCACTGCAATGATAACAGACTTAGTAAGGGATAATCCAATGCCTTGGATAGCTGGAATGTATCCTAAGATACCAAGGAAGCCCTCACGACTCTCCGCCACATACCTGGCTTCCAGATCCACTCCTAAGAAACTCGCTAGATACCTATCCAGAACTGCAAGTGCATTAGGACTTCCGAGACTCAGTACGAGTCTATTTAGGACCAGCAATCCCATGCTAGCTCAGCCTGCTCCTACCCCATCTACCACCGCAACTCTCCTGCCTACACAACATCCTGCAAACTTTCCAAGCAGCTCAGCTAGATCAGGACCTACATCATTTGGGTTTCAGAAAACGCCAGATATTACCCTGAACCCCGGAAATCAGAATACGTCATAACCAATACCCCTGCCTCAACAGACACATAATGAGCCACCGCCAGGGGGTCCACCAAGAAGGGTATCCTTACCACTTGGTAGCGACTCCCTAGGTGACTCATCCTCTTCTGACTTAGATGTGGCATTGCCTGATAATCGACGTACTCCCAGGGGTCGATCTAGAAGATCCCAGACTGCAGATACTACACGCACCTCTACTAGTTCCATGCTAGGATCTAGTAGCTTGAAACTTCCCAAATTGGCAACAAATGATGGCAGAGGCATCTACAAGACTGCTGCTGTATTTGATGCTTGGGTTAGAGACTTGAGAGATCATCTCGAACTTGCAGAGATGGATCTTGAAAGTAGTTATGCTATGATATGGGTTGGAATGCATCCAAAAGATGGTACTAAGATACTTCACACGCAGTTTAGAGCTAATGAAGATACAAAGCATGTGGGAGTTGAAGAATTCTTGAAAGCTCTCAGACAGTATTGTATCCCCTTCACTAGTAAGGAAACGCTTTGGAACGAGTTCCAAGCAATACGCCAAACGATCAATGGCAGAATGCTGCCTATTCAAGATATTGCAAACAAGATTAAGCCATATCAGATGCAACTACCATGGATTTCCAATTGGCAATGTTATCACGAATTGCTCGAAGCTATGGATGCTCCGCTGTTACAAGCTGTTCGACCATTCATAAATGAAGATATGGATTGGAAGAAGCTTATTGAATAGTGTGAGATTCATGATTCCGTTAGAAGAATTAACAGGCATTCGTCACATAATTCTTCTAGACCTCACCAAAAACCTCGTCCGCAATCTAAGTCTTACATACCTATACTACCTTCGAATTCCTCTTTCAAACCTAATCACAGGTTTGATAAGAACAGGAAGCCTGCCCCAACATTATCCAGATTCACTCCCCTGACTCAGAAGGAGCGTGAGGAACTTACTCGAAAAGTAGGCTGCTTCTAGTATAGGAAAACAGGACATGTATTAAAGGATTGCCTAGATAGGAAAAGAAAGATCTCCAGTACAGTAGGCACTCTCGACGAGGAATCCCCATCTGACATTAAGACCGCAGCTCAATCTATCATACAGAAAGCTGCCTTGCCAACCACGAAAGGTCTAGGTACCTCACTGGTCCTAGATTCGGTTAAGGAACACCTACTTGTGACTACTAAAGTTAACGATCAAATTGCAAAGACCTTGGTAGATCAATGGACTGCAAGTGCAGATCTTATCAGTTCCACTTTCTGTACACTGCATAAGATTCCCCTGTATAAGATGAATCCAGCTGTCATATTGCAGATGACTATGAAAGGGTCGAGAGGTTCTCTCACTCATTATGTCATAGTTCAACTCAACTGGCTAGGATATCTTGAAGAATAAACCATGCTTGTTGCCGCTCTTAAAGACTGGGATATTATCCTAAGATCTGTTGCTATTAGGGATATACAAGCTGTAATAAACATGGGTACCATGACAGTTTTAATTCAACCCCCTGAAGAACCATGCTTCACACTATAGTAATGGATCCCAGTCCCAGCTACGAAAACGACAAGGAAAAAGATGCAACCTTCTTTCCCTAAGCCTGTTTATGCACAATCCGTGAACCAGATTGTGTCTGCAGCCACTACACTGAAGGAAATCATCAACTCCTTTGATGAGTTTCCAGATGTATTTCCAAAAACAAAGAACCTCGAGTTACCACCATTGAGACCAGGTATGAACTATCGAATTCAACTCAAAGATCCAAATCTTGAGATCAAACCTCGCAACCTCAAGCTAAAGTACAAGTTCCTTCCACAGCTTTTTGAAAAGCTAAGACAGGAATAGAAGTCAAGTCGAGTTTACAAGCCTAATCCCCCTGACACTAGCTGCTCCACTGTCTTTATGATACCCAAAATTGACAAGCCTGATGAAGCAAGGTTCTTGCATGACCTTGTGGCTCGAAATGATAATACCTATGATGATCCACCAAATATCACTGATCAATCTAACATCATTAATGCAGTTGCTAATGCAAGGTGCCACTCCAAGATTGACCATAGTGATAGATATCACGGCTTGCACATTGTTCCTAAGCACGAGAAGCACACTGTATTCAAGACACTCTTTGGGGTATATCGAACTCGAGTCATGCAACAAGGTGATAAGAATGCACCTTCGACATTTCAGAATGCTATGAACACCCTCTTCCAGGACGAACTCGGAATCTTTGTCTACATTTATATTGATGATATCTTCATCTTTAGTAAGACTTACAAAGAGCATGTCAACCATGTCTGACATGTACTGCAGAAGTTACGAGATAATCAGTTTTATACAGATCGAAAGAAGTCTCAGTTCCTACCTGAAGAGCTAAGCATTCTCGGATATGTGATTACTAGAAGAGGTATACAACCAGTACGAGGTCAAGTTAGGAAAATACTCGCCTAGCCTACCTCTTCTAATATCAAAGAACTCAAGTCGTTCCTTAGTATGGTTAATTACTGTTCTCAGTTTGCCCTGCAATTAGCTACTATAAGCAGCCCATTAACTGTAATGGCGGGATCTACTGTGAACTGGGATTGGACCCACATACATCAAAAGTCATTTGAATTAATTAAGCAGACCCTATCTACTGACACAGCAGTTAGGCTACTGGATTACGAAAGTGCAGAGCCTATATTCCTTGTTTCTGATGCCTGTCTTATTGGCACAGGAGCATGGGTTAGTCAAGGACCCAGTGTTTCGGAAATTCGACCAGCTGCATTCCATTCAAGGAAGTTCAATTCAGCACAACTAAATTACTTGACCTTTGATAAGGAACTTTTGGCTATTGTCGACGCATTAGAGCACTTTCGACCTAGGCTATCAGGATGCAGATTTACAATTCTTACAGACTACAAACCCTTAGTGGCATTCTCCAAGCAAACCGAGCTAGTGAGTGGACAAGTTAGATGGCAAAATCTGATCAATTCGTTCATGTGTACTATCCAATACATTGATGGATACAAGAACGTGGTTGCAGATGCCTTCTCTCGAGTCTTTACAAACCCAGAGGTTCTCCCTACTCTGTTAGATTTTATTCCTTCAAAAATCGACTCTCCAGAACCTCCTGCCTCTACGAATCTCAACCCTTCTATATCTGCTCCTGCATACTCCGCAAATAGCCCTCTACATCCACTAACAGCACCTACCCCTATCGTCATGTTTGCAGTATCTACCACTTGATCAATGGCAAAGAAGGCAGAAGGGATACCTTGCTGTCCTCTTCTCGAAATTCAGATCCCCAAGTATCAGGAGACAGATTCTACTCTTGCTATTGCTGTTCAAGCTGCCACTTCTGCTGTTCCGGACTCTCCTCTTCCCACTCCTACTCTTGCTCCCCAGTCTGCTGTGCAGACTATCAAGCAACTTGTGAAGGCTAACCCAGAACGTTACCAGACTAAGAAAATGCCGTTGCCTAGATATGACCCCTCAAACGAAGCATCTGTCGAAGCTGCTGGCTGGCGAGCACAGCACGCTATGATGCATTACACAGCTTGTGACGACCCTACATGTGTTATTTATCGATCTTCTCATGAATATAGGAAATCTTTCACCACATGGAACCACTGTCAGTACTGCAACAACTATGGACATTACACTGGCTTGTGCCCTGTAAAGATTCACGATGACGAGTATACGGAATCCCCAAAGCTCCCTTCGGAACGCCTGCAGCCTGGCGTACCAGGCTGGGTCTTGCAAATGGAAAGGCTTTCTAACTTGTCAGATGTTTCCATCGGTCTTCCAACTACCCCTCCACAGTCTACTACTCGTACTGGGGCTCCTACGCCACCCTTCGACCTCGATTATGACTGTTCCACTTCCTTAGAGACTATGAATTCATCTCCTCCATCTCTTGTTACAAAGTTGGCTCCTTGTCCTCGCTCTCCAAGACCCAACTACTCCTCTGATCCTGAAAATCTACCCTCTTACTTGCCAGTTCCTGAAGCATGAGAATACGTATTCCGCCCTAGGATCGTGTTCAACGATGGTGCCAACGAAACTACTGAAGAACTCTCATTCAAGTTATTTAATTCTGCTGATCCAGATATAGAATCTCATCAGATTCCTATTGATGGAGAGGGAAACAAGTCATGGGAAAACTTGCGAGCTATGGCCAAGGAGGACTTGGATGACTTTGGAAAATACCTGAGTGTTGATAAGATCTCTGACCCTGAACTTGTTGCTGCATTGCAATAGTGGCACACTATGCTAATTCAAGGGTATCTTCATAACAAGCTCTTCCAGAAGATACTCAAGCAAGCAAAGAGTTTTGGGCAAGGACATATACTCTGAAATGGAATTCTGTACTTCACTATGGATAATCAGGTACGACTATGCATACCTGACTCTACAGACTGCAACGTACACATTAAGAATGTCCTACTCGATCGAATCCATACGTCTTTAAGCCATGCCTCACACAGCAAGACCTATCACGCACTTGCTTCTCACTTCTATTGGCAGAATATGGCAAACGATACCTTCGAATATTGCAGGACATGTAGTATCTATCAGTTAACCAAGCAGTCAACTCAACGCCCTTTTGGACTGCTCAAACCTCTGCCCATTCCAGACACTCCTTTCACTCATATCTCAATAGATTTCCTATTTCTACCCCAAGTTACCAACAAGACTACGCAGGTTTTGTATGATCATGTTTGTGTAATTATGGATAGGTTCTCCAAGTATACGATTATTCTTCTCCTTCCTTTGAACTATGATGCCATGTATCTAGTTATGCTTTATTATCAGTCTGAATATCCTTTCTTTGGCTTGCCACAGGATATCGTTATAGATAGGGACGTCCTTTTTACCTCGCTCATTTGGAAAAAGTTCTGCATAGAGAACAACATCTCCCAGTCCATGTCTTCTGCTTACCACCCCGAGATAGATAGGCAATCCGAGATTGCCAATAAGTCTATTATAACAATCTTGCATTCCAAGTTGTTAGAGCAAGGACTAGACTGGCTGACTGCTGTCCCCTCTGTGCAAGTGGCTATGAATACTGGTATTGATGCGTCTAGGGACGCCTCTCCACACACTCTTTGCATTCATTTTACTCCCAAGTTCGAAAAGGGAGTCGTTGTCCCTGCTGCCTCCCTCCGTCCTGACATAATATCCAACGCTCTTTGGGATTCTGTCAAAACGAAGCTCGTCCGCAGCCGTGTTGCAATAACACAACAAGCCAACAAACGCTACCGTCCCTCCCCACAATACAACATTGGAGACCTCGTCAAAATCTCCTCCTCCTGCTTCCCTAAAGAGACTCAATTCAACAAACTCGAGCCTGTCCTTATGGGACCTTACAAGATCTTCCGTTGCATGCCCGAAACTGACAACTATACTATTGAGATCCCTTTTGCTACCTCTGGTTTCATTACGGTTCACACTTCTCTTTTGGCTCCCTGGTTGGACATCAGCAAAAAATAACTGACGTCAGGACGCCCTGCTGGTGTCTCTGGATGCCAGTGGTTTATTGGGTGTCTTTTGGGCATCGTGGGCGTCCCGTATAGACCTGTGTCTCCTGTGTGTCTCCCGGGTATCTCCCAGTGTCTCTCGGGCGTCTCCTGGTGTCTCCAGAAGCCAGCGATCCAAACCACGGCGTCCCCAAGTGGCAGAACGTGTCCTGGGCGTCCTGGGCATCTGACGGCCTAGAGACAGAATATATTTTTTGCTGATAGAGAATCCAGATGATAAGTCTCCCTCCAGGACACATACACTTCCGGGTCCTATTACTACTGATGCTGAAGCTCCTAGATACGAACTCGAACGTATCATTAAGCATCGTACTCACAAGAACAAACAACAGTTTCTCATCAAGTGGCTTGGGTATAGGCATGAGCACAACTCATGGCAAAATAGGGAGGATATCGACAAAGAGGCTTTGAAGGCCTATTGGGACAAGATCAACTGGTCTGGCAGGGTACAGACAAGGCATGCTGGAAGGTGGAACCACCCTCAGGTGTGAGTTTCTTTATCTTGACCTTGGGTTTCACAATTGGTTTGGGTTTTGTATTGGAATATTGGGATTTCCGCATTTTATTGTTTTAGGCTGGTACCTAAGTTTCTATATCTTTGGGGATGAATCTTGTACTTCTACACACGTTTTGTGATTGGGTTTTCATTTGTCTATCCCTCTCTTATTGTTGTTTGAACTTTGTGGGACTTCCTATTTGGGTTGGGTATGTCCTAATTGGGTAGTAATTATCTAATGAGGGGAGGATGTAAGGAATCTGGGTTTTCCCCAATTTCTTATCATGTTATTTCTGCTTATCTCCTTACGTTTATGCCTTTCTTACAGCGTTATAATTGTATCATAACTTGATTAAGCAAGTATGAGCAATTCTTGGGTTTTTTGAGTCTTTATGAGTCATCTTGTATACCAGGCTGGAGCCTAGGTTTCATGTTGTTATCTCTACATCAGCTTACGCTCCTGATGACGTTTTTGTTATTTCTTTATGACTCTTAGCGTTGCTCATAATGACGCAGTCATTATGATTGCTGTTGGACTTATCTGGTATGAGTCTTGTACTTCTGCATTTGGACGTTCCAGTTCTCTATTAAAGAGGCTGTTTTCCACGCTCCATTATGCCTTTCTTCTTCACTCAATTTCCTACCTATCAGTTTAGTTAGTAACAATCAATACTCGCTATTCTGGTCAACTTCTTTTTCCCGAATTCTTGAACTCAATCACTTCTCGAACTCTCTATATCTCGAGCGTCTGTCTTGAAGCCTTTGTACTCTTAGCTAGACTCCCGAGATCGTACCTACTTAGATAGTTAGTAGTATCCAGCTGGCCTGAGTACTCGCTGTCTAAATAGGCCACCATTTACAGGTACCTAGTTTACTGCTAAATTCTGGAGAGCCCTCTGCAAGGCACTGACAATCCAAGCGCTCTTGTCCACATCCTTCCACCTACAGACAGATGGCCAGACAGAGCACAGTAATGTTATGTTAGAACAATACCTCCGTGCCTATGTTAACTACCTGCAGGATGACTGGGAAGTCTGGCTGCACCTACATCAGCAAAAAATAACTGGCATCAGGATGCCCTGCTGGTGTCTCTAGATGCTAGTGGTTTATTGGGTGTCCTTTGGACGTCCTGGGCGTCTCGCACAGACCCGTACCTCCCGTGTGTCACTCTGGTGTCTCCTAGTGTCTCCTGGGTGTCTCCTAGTGTCTCCAGAAGCCAGCGATCCAAACCGCGGCGTCCCCAAGTAGCACAACGTATCCTGGACGTCCTGGGCGTCTGACGCCCTAGAGACACAATATATTTCTTGCTGATGTAGCAGAATTCGCAGGAAATAACCATGCTTCTAAGACTACTGGCATAAGCTCTTTCTTTACTAACTATGGTCAGGACCTACTGTGGTAGTTCGATATCAGGCCAAGCAAACAACCCGAGGAGCAGCAGGCAATTGAACTGGCATCAAAATTGCAAGAAATCATGGAGCACCTACAGGCGGAAATAGCCAGAGTACAGATGGCCCACCAAGAACAAGTGGACAAGAGGAGGAAGCCAGCGCCAGCGTTCAAGTTAGGAGACCAAGTCTAGTTCAACTCAAAGAACCTGTCTACATAGCGCCTTAGCAGGAAACTGAACCACTGATACATAGGCCCCTACAAGATTACCAAGGTCATAATCCCCTATGCCTACGAAATTGACTTCCCAGCGACTTTGAAGCACCACAGGGTACAGCATGTTTCCCTACTAGACCCAGCGGATATCGACCCTCTGCCTGGATAGCACAACCCGCCTCCTCTGCCAGTAATTGGGGATGGCAAAGAGGAACACTATGTGGAAGAGATCCTGGATGCCCGAATGCACCGAAGGAAGTTGCCATACCTGGTGAAGTTTGTGGGAGATGACCAGACAGAATGGAAGGCAGCAGAGGAGGTGAATGAGTTAGAAGCTGTTGACGTAATCCACCAGCGCTACCCTGAAAAGCCAGGACCGCTGTCTGAGAACTAGGCCTCAAGAGACATTGGCCATAGAGGGAGGATACTGTCACGGCCCTAACCCTGCGGGCCAGATGCAAAGGCATTACATGTCAGCAATGCGATACGCATTAGATGTCAGCAATGTGATATGCATTTGATGTCAGCAATGCGATATGCATCTCATGTGTTTATGTGAAGGGATATGAGTGTACTGAATGTGAGGAAGATGCTGTCTATTAAAGACCTGCCTACGCTCTATTATCCATTCTCTTCCTCACGCAACGTCCTGTATCTAACTCTGTATACAACATTACCTACTAGCCCATGAGTTTTTAGTCTATTAGTTCACTAGTTCACGAGCTCTTCGTCCACGAGTTCCTAGTTCACCAGTTCATATATACATACATACTAGCTAGTGCGCTCCCTGGAGTCTTCTAGTCCCAGTCTCCCGCTACGCTGTTATACTGTATCAGCAACAACTGATATTTGCATCCCATGCATCTGATTCACAGAGTACTCAAAACCAGAACTGAACAACCAGATGCCACAGGATGCCAACCTTTTCTTTTTTCCTAAATGATTAATGGCATTCGTACTATATAGAATATAGTGGTAGACCTAGTAAATTTTGCAAGTCCTCGAAAACCAAAAGGAGCAAAAAAAGCGCTATTCCCCATACAGTTTAGTGCTTTTTCTGCTATTTTGGAAATGGCCTCAATTCTACAGACAACTATCCCTCTCCACAGCATTTCACCTAGCTACAAAAATCAGAGAAGAGACAATCTGGCTTCCTCTTAAATCTACAACCTTTTTCATATCATTACCTTACAAACTCAGTTTTGAATATTTTTTGTATGACAATCACTTTTGATGTGATTTCGCATTTTACCTGTACTTACCTAAGTCCAACATATGAAGTAGGTACTGTATATACTCCGTAGTCCATGTACATCACTGCACCATGCATACCATGTCTGGTGCCTGCAGTATGCGATGTCCAGTCCCTGCAGCATGTACGCCCAACTATTTTTTATGCGGAATCTAATTTTGTTGAACAAAAAAAAATCTATAGGCATAATGAAGAAAATGCAAGGTACAGTCACATTCAGAAAGCCTTCTGCCTATCAAGACTATGGCTAATGTAGTGCAAATACAACCTGCACACCCACCTGAAATGAAATACGGATTTCACATAGCCTAGGATTCATGATATCCTATTGGCCATGCATTAGTTTCTAGCTATAGTACGGTATATATTACTACCAGATATCTATAATTCCTTTAGCATACATCTCTTTACAGACTCGAAAGAGATGATCTTTAAGATATTAAAACATACTTATGTTACCAGCCCATACGTCATATACATATGTCACCAACTAGGTCACCAAAGCTCACTGATATTGGTACCTGTCCCCAGCTAGGTCACCAGCCTTGCAAGCTCACTAACGTTGGTACCTATTTCTCAATACCCAAACAGTGCTTGCCTTCTTGCCTTTTTCTACAGTACATTCATGACTCCAAATAAATGCCTCAAAATCCTTAGCAGGCTAATCCTTTCTGTTCATTGCTCAAGTGAGTCATTTTTCTGCAAACTCTGTATTAAGGAGTGGATGCATTCTTGCTCTCCATTTCTGAATTCCTTTCCTACGGGGAAGGGTATAAAGTTTTGTAGCCGACACCTTTTGATCTGGAAGTACTGCCGGTAGAACGAGCTCTTTGTGGGTTTTTGGGTTTCTTTCACAAATTGTACAATGGCTTCTTCTTGTTCTGGCATTAGGCTAAGCGGGCGTTCACTACGAGGTGCGTTCTCATATGTACCTATTAAAAAATTCTCTTCGTATTTCATTAACAATTAAGGATTGCTATTAATCTACCTCGACTTTCATATCTACCTAGAAAGCTCTTTACTCTCTGCCTGTTTCTTCCAACAACTACTGCAATTTGAGCAACTGGCATTTGACATATTCAGAATGCCAGAATCTTGCCCTTTTCTAGATCAGATATTTTACGCGGTTGCTTAGTGGGAGAGATACTGGCTGACATTGCTGATAAACCGACTATAGTTAGAAGAGCGTGGTTTCTTGGCAATGCTACTGGCTAGCATAGATACTAAGGTGAATTGGCTAGGGGTTTTAGAGTTAGAGGTGGACTGTAAGAAAGACATGAACATGACGAGAAGAATACAAGCATATCTGAGCCTCTCACCTAGTATCAGGTCCTTCTAGGTTATAGCCCGGATTCACTTTCCGCAGCTCATAACTATTTTTTTTTTCGTATGAGAGGCCTGTTTCTACAGCTTACTACTGGGACCCCTCTATATATCTGTGATGTCTGATTCTATTGAGACGAGCTTAACAAAGGTGAAAAAATTGAATAGAGCCAATTATCATGAGTGGAAAGTCAACATCAAGATGCTCCTGATCCTCAAGAAGTTATGGGCTCTAATGAATGAAGCCAAGCCCTCCAACGATAACAATCACCAAGATGAAGTGAATGAGTGGATAGATCTACAGGAGCAAGCTCTTGCCATTATCCATTTGAGCTGTGAACGGGATCAAGCATGGTTGATTTCAGATGCACAAATGGGAAAAGAAGCATGGGAAACACTTGCAGAGATATATGCTTCATCAGACATGACGAATATAATGAGGGTCGAGGAGGTTTTTGGCAAAGCTCAGAAAGACTCCAAACAGTCAATAAGCCAATGGATAGCTTATGTTAAAGGTCTTGCCAATCAACTGCATAAAGTAGGGATAGATATCACAACTGCTAGGATTGCAAATCGAATACTAGCTGGGCTAGGCAAAGAGTTTCAAGAAGTAAAAGCTGCTTTACGAGCTCGATCTGGCAAATTGATAGTGGAGGTAGTTACACAGCATCTGCTAAATGCTGAAATGGAGAATAATGATAACAATGAGTTGCAAATCATTGGCCCGAACACTACAGCGTCCAGCATTATAATCGTGAATACAACTAGAGTTCAGGCTGTTGGCAACTATGAAGTGGAATC
>Ga0307514_10004076_pt1 | contig 13576 bp, 19 predicted proteins | sample 16_EM_MG_FD_203088 | JGI IMG/M metagenome (GOLD analysis project Ga0307514, IMG submission 203088) | Populus trichocarpa ectomycorrhiza microbial communities from riparian zone in the Pacific Northwest, United States - 16_EM | ecosystem: Host-associated > Plants > Roots > Unclassified | place... | reverse complement strand
GAGAAAGATGTTTAAATTTCTTTCCAACTATTTTTTTAATTTCGTGCCTTTTTTCTTCTCACCAATTATTTTTTACAATCGACATAATTTTTTAATTTTTTAATATATTATATTTACGAGATTTACGTATTTTTCTCCCTTTTACTTCTTTTTGAAAGCCAATTTTAGTAATTTTTTTATCCTCTAATCAATAGGCAACATTAGAAATATGGATAGGAACCATTATCTCTTTTAGTTCACTCTTTTTTTTTGTTTCAGGAGTAGATTTATCATATTTTTTTTTATTAACTTTTTTTAAATAAACTAATTGTTTTTTGAGTTCTAGTTGTGAAATATAATCAACAATACCACGATATTTTCCCGTAATTACTTTGACTAAATCACCATTTTTTAATTTTGTTTTTATCATAATTATTATATTATAAAACTTCTGGAGCTAAGGAAAAAACTTTCTTATATCCTCATTCATCAAATTCAGCTAACAAAGGAACAAAAATACGAGTTCCTATTGGTTCTTTATTTTCTTTTTTTACCAATACTGCGTAATTTTTACTAAATTTTATCCAAGAATTACTACTACGGTGAAAATATTTTCGAGTAGTAACAATTAAAGCCAAAACAACTTGTCCTTTTTTGATATTAGCATGAGGATCGGCCTTTTTTACGGTAGCAATTACTAAATCACCAATTCGACTATAACGACGATTAGAACCACCTAATTTTCGAATTACTAATATCTTTTTGGCTCCCGAATTATCAGCCACTAATAAAATCGATTCATTCTGTAACATAATTATTTTTTATTTATTTTCTTTTTTGATAACTAAAAATCTCTTAGTAGCCGAATAAGGACGGCTACTTTTAATTGTCACTAAATCTCCTAACTGTAAGTCTTTTTCTTCATTATGAGCGCGGATTGTTTTTTTTCTTTTAATAGGTTTATGATATTTAGGATGGATTTCGGTAAAAACTAGTTCTACTTTAACTGTTTTGGAATTTTTTAAACTAATTACTTTACCCTTATAAGTTTGACTCATATATTATTATTTTTTAGTAATTTTAGTAAGAAGACGGGCAATTTCCTTTTTTAATTGTTTTATTTGATGAGTTTCAGTTAATTGTCCCATTCTATTTTTCATTTCTAGAGCCTCTAGGGAAGAACGGAATTTAATTAATAATTCCTCTTTTGTCAATTGGGACTTTTTATTCTTTGTTTCTTTATTCATTTTTTACTCTTTCTATAACTTTACATTTGATGGGAAACTTGTAACTAGCTCTTTTTAATACTTCATAAGAAGCGATTTTTGTTAAACCTTTAATTTCGAAAATAACGGTTCCGGCTTTTACTACTGATACTCATTTTTCAACTGAACCCTTTCCTGAACCCATTCTCACTTCTAGTGGTTTCATAGTTTTTCCCAAATGTGGAAAAATTCTAATTCATATTTTACCATTTTTCTTAACAAAAGGACTAATTACTTTTCTTCCGGCTTCAATTACTTTATTACTAATATAAGCTCCTTCTTGAGCTTGTAAACCAAATTCGCCAAAACTAACCTCTTTATTTCCTTTAGCTAGACCCTCATATTTTCAAGAGTGATTATAACGAAATTTAGTTTTTTTTGGTTGTGTTGGCATAATTTTTATTAGTTTGTCAAATTTTTCCTTTATATAGTATAGTCTTGATGCCGATAGTTCCGTAAGTCGTGACAACTTCTGAAAAACCTATTTCAACATTGCTATCAATAGTACTAAGGGGCATTTTCCCTTGAACAAATTTTTTTGTCTCGGCAATTTCTTTGCCATCTAAACGACCACTTAATTCTATCTTAATTCCTTTTGCTTCCCTATCTAATGATAATTTACTTAATATATCCCTTATTATCAAACGATAAGAAAGACGTTTTTTTAATTGCCCAGAAATCAAATTAGCTATTGACTGAGCATGACCATAAATATTTTTTACTTCAATTAAATTTATTTTAACTGATATTTTAACATCATTAATCCTAGAATAAATATTTTTCATTACCTTTTCGATTTTTTCGTTATTTTCTCCTAAAACCAAATTAATTTCTGGTATATAAAGATAAATAAAAATATTGTTCTTATTATATTCTATCCTTAACTGAGTAGTATCAGGAAAAACTTGCTGAAGATAATCACGAATTAATTTATCTCTTTCTAATCAATTCAATTGATCTTGTTTATTTTCTGGAAAAAAATAATTATTCCAAATTTGATTATAACCCAATCTTATTGCGTAGGGACTAGCTTTCTGTGCCATTATTTAATTTTATTATTTTATTAATTATTTTAGGGGTTTTTTAGTTAAATGTAAATTAATTAGACAATATCTTTTTCTTATTCTGTCGGTCCTTCCTTTAGCACGATAGATAGCTTTTTTTTGTATTCTTCCTTGATTTACTTCGATTTTATTAAGAAAAAAATTAGATAAATTTTCTTCTTTTTTTTCTAAACTTTTGGCAACCCCTTTCAACAATTTGTGAAGAATTCTTCCACCTTTTTTAGGTAAAAACTCTAAAATTTTTAAAGAATAAGACAACTCTTTTTTTCTAATTAAACTGGCCACCAAATTCATTTTTTGAGGAGAAATAGCAATTTGTGAAGTTTTAATAATAAACTGTTCCATATTATATTATAAATTTTAATGAGTTCCGGCTTTTCCGTGTTGACCTGAACGGCGTGTGGGAGCAAACTGACCAATTTTATAACCAACCATATCCTGGGTAACTTGTCGACTAGCAAACCCTTTGCCTCAGTGAATTAGTAAAGTATGACCAATCATTTCCGGAGTAATGACTGCAGCACGAACTCAAACTTTAAAAGCGGTTTTTTTATTTTCTTTATTAGCTTTCTCTATTTTTTCTTGTAATTTAGAATTAATATTTAAAGGCTTTTTTAACGAACGAGACATAATTTATTACTTAATATTAGCAAAGGCCATATTAGCCATAGCTTCTTTATGAATATTTTCTTTCTTTTTTCAAGCTTCGCCGGTTTTATTATAAGCATTATTGATTTCTTCAGCAAGGTTTTCAAACATTGATTTAGAATTTTTTTTTCCTCTTGCTCCCTCTACCATTGAACGCAAACCTAAAGTTGCGGCTCTTTTTTCTTCAACTTTAACTGGAATTCGCTGATTAGATCCACCTATTCGACGACTACGAGTTTCCAAGCTAGGTTTAACATTTTCCAACGCCCCATTCAAAATAGTCAAAAAAGGCGAAGAAGTATTTTTTTCAATAATTTGAGCAGCTTGATGAATTATTTTTGAGGCTTTTCTTTTTTCGCCATTTCTCATTATTTGGTTGGTTAATTGAACAATGATTCTTTCCTCTTCTCTAGCGGATTTTATTCTGGTTCTGATTATTTTTTTCTTACGCATAACTATTTAACTTTTTTTGTTCCATATAAAGAACGCCCTTGTTTTCTCTGTTCAACTCCTTTGGCATCGTGGCATCCTCTTACCACGCTATATTTTAATCCTAAGTCTTGAGCTCCGCCACCGCTAATTAAAACCGAAGAATATTCTTGTAAATTATGTTTTTCGCCCGGAATGTAAACAGTAATCACTTTTTTATTTTTAAGAACGATTTGTGCACAAGGCCGATTAGCAGAATTAGGCTTTCGAGGTTTTCTAACCATTACTTTTTTTATAATCCCTTTCGCATAAGGTTTTTTTTTCGAAAGAAATATTTTTCCGTTTTTCGAGTTTCTAGTTAATTTTAAAACTAGTTTATTAACTTTCTTTTTTTTTGATACTCGAGCATTTCTAACTAATTGATTAGTAGTAGTCATATAATATTATATTTTTTAAGTTTACTCTTATTTATAAATCTTATTTTAATAAATTTTTACTGAAAAATATTTAATATATTACTTGTTTTTGCTAGTTTTAGTAATCATTAATTCAATACTAATTTAATCTAATTATATAGACAAAAAGTAATAATTTATATTAATATCCTCAATCCTGGACCCATAGTGGTGGAAAGAGTTATAGTTTTTATAAAATCTCCTTTTGAACCAATAGGACGCAAATTATTTATTTTATTACGCAAAAATTCATAGTTTTCTTCTAATTTTTTATAATCAAAATTATTTTTTCCTATTACCACATGAATATTACCACCTTTATCAGTTTTTAATTCTTTTTCTCCTTTTCGAAATTTTTCAATTTCTTCCAATAATTTTTCAGTTAATAAGCCATTTTTTTTATTAGGATAAATACCTTTCGGACCTAATAACTTTTCTAAAACTTTAACTTTACTTTCGCTATTAGTATGAGCCAATAATTTAGTAAAATTTCAATGAGATTTTATTTTTTTTACTAAACTTTTTAATTCACTAATAGTTAGTAATTTAATATCTTCGCTTTTTTCAAAAATATCAATAAAATTACTTGGTAAATCATCTTTAACTATGGCAATTTTTTTAGTAGATAAAATAACATTAGGCAAAATTACTTTGCTTTTTAAAAAATTTTTTTGATTAATTCAATTTAACAAAAAACTTACTTTAATATTAGTGTTCTTTGTATTTTCATTGGAGTTCTCTTGGAGAAATTTCAAACTTTCTGACAACGAATAATGTTTATTATTAGTAATTTTATCTTTTATTTCACGGTATCTTTTAGATCGTTTCATATTACATTAAATACATTTTATTATACAGAAGTTTTTATATTGTTATTTTATATTCGTCTTTTATTGATAAACAAGGATTTAATTCTCTTATTTTTATTTAAAATTCTTGACAATTTTTAATTATTTGTCAACTAATATAACCGATAAAAAAGAAAAATAGTGATTAATAAAGCAATTAATCGAGGAATATAATTCCTTTGGTAAAGGTTATAATTCTACTGGTGGAAATCGATAAGTTTAAGTTTTTAAATATAGTTTTGTAACTATTTACTTCTGATTAGATATAACAATAAATCCTAAAAGAGAAGATTAAACGCTTATTTATTACTAATTTAATAGTAGTATTCGACTCTTTAATGTTATTAGTTGCTCCCATAATTTTCTGGTTTTTTGGAAGAACTGGAAAATTTTTTACGGAAGAAAATAATCTCAGCTCTTTCCGGTTTACTAAGTGATAATCTCCTCAATGATTTTGACATTCAAAAATATATCTTTTTATTAAGAAAATTATTTTTTTCTACTTAAAATATTTAACTTTTAATTGAAAAAGAGAACAAAAACTTAAAAAATAAATAGTATGTTCTCTTTATATTTTAGTTTGTCATCCAATTTTCTTTTTATTGCTTTTTATGAAAATAACGATTGTTTAAATAGCATTCAAAAAGAAAACACTCGTTTACATTCTGAAAATTTTTTAATAATTTTACAACAAATTTTAGAAAAAACTCATCATTCTTTAAAAGATATAAATGAGGTTTATTTTACTTCAACTCCCGGAGGTCAAACTGGCTTAAGAGTTAGCCTGGCATTTCTTTCTACTTTGCAAATTCTTAATTCAAAAATTAAAATTTATCACATAAATACTCTTTTATTACAAGCTGGAAAGGATTATTGTATTAGTTTATTAACTATTGATAATCGAGAGAGTAAGTATTGTTTAGCAGTTTATCAAAATAAAAAATGCATAGTAAAGACAGAAATTATTTTGAAAGAAAATTTAGAAAACTTAAAACAAAAATTTCCTAATTTTTCTCTTAAAAAAGATTTTCATAAAATTGATTTTTTAACTAATTTTCAAGAATTAAAAAATGATTTTATTTTGTTAAATAAAATAGATGAAATTGAGTTTTAAAAATAAAAAACGCTCTTCTTATTAAAGACAGAAATTTTTCTTAAAATTTAAACTATTAAAAAGTACAAATTATTACTTGTTTCTAAAATTTTTTGGTAGTTTTTATTAATTATTATTATGTATACTTTTCAATATATTTATAACCACGTTAAATAGTAGTTTATTGCTATGTCAAACAATAACTAGTTACTTAACTAAATCAGTATTTATTATTTGTCCAATATTCTATATGAATTATTTTATTAACTTTTTAAATGATATTCTTATTAATTATTAGTAAAAAACTGGCGATAAATTATGAAAAAGTATTTATATCAGTTTAAAAAGTTGCGGGGAAAATTGTTAGGGTTTATTAATAAAGCTTAATAATTAATAGAATATAAGTAAATAATAATGTTTTGTTAATAAATTTGTTTATAATTAAGTATTATTATTAAAAGTATTAGCGGTTAATAATTAAGCTTAATTTATTAATAGTTTATTAAGTAAGCTAGTAATTAATAATAAAAACTTTGTTTAAATCTTTTTTGTTAATTTGGTTAAGAATTTAAACTAATGAGCTTTTAAGTATTTTTAGTAAAGAGTTTTTATCACAGTTTTTAAGGAACTTTTATAAGTAGTTGTAAAAAAATTAATTTTTTTTTTGTTTTCATCTTTTTTTCTTATTCTATATCTATCAATGCTTAAAATTGGATTTGCGATAAATAAAATTATAAAAATAATAAATAGTTTCAAACTCTTTTAGATATTTATATCTAATCCCTTACTCGGTAAGAAATCAGTACTTTCGTTCTAATCTTACTTACAGCCAACTAAGTAAAATTAAATCTTAAAATCTAGCACTTTAGTCTATATATTTATTTTACTTTTTTTTAGGCTAGTATACTGTGCTATATACTGCACTATATACAGATTAAGTCTATATTTTACGAGGCTTAAAAACTCTATATGAGTAATTTCTGACAAGAGTTAGAAAATAAGAAAATTTCCAAAGAACAAGTAGCAGAACAACTTTTAAACTTGTTAGGCAAACCAATTAATCTTACTCAACAAAACCTTTTAACGGAATTATGTAAAAAAGTAAATGCTTACTATTTTGCTCAGGAAATCCAAAACACCACAGTCTTTTCTTTAATCGGAACAGTTAAACAAGTGAGTGATGTTATTGAAAAGCAATTTAAAGAAGGCAAGAATAGGGGAGAAACCTTTTTTGTTTTAAAAGTTACTACCGAAGAAGGAGAAAAGAAACTCCAAGCTAAACAAGAGAATTTACCAGTTGAAAAACTAAACCAAATTAAGCAATTAGCCATCTTAAACCAAAATTTAGTCTTTAAGTATAAGAAATGGATTACTAATAAGCAACTTTTAGACTTTTATCCCTATCAAAAACCTCATGATAAACAATAGTGAATTAATGATAAAGAAAGACTCTGTCTTTTCTTTAAAAGGAAAAATAAACTCGGACAAAGCACAATTGGGGAGTATGTTGGATGGTCGATTGACTGTAAATCAGCAGAGAGCTTTGCTCTCGCTAGTTCAGTCTGACCTTCAACTATACTTACCCCATTGGCTTTATTCGCCCTTATATAACACGCGTAAGAAATTTTTTAACTAATAATAATGACTAATAAATTAATTAACTGACCAGAAATCTACCAAGACCCAGCCTTATTCCATATCTACCTAACTGAAAGAAAAAGAGGTAAAACAGACTGTAAAGCTTGAACCTTTTTAGAACAAATCACAGTACCTAACTCTAATATAAAATTTGCCTGACTAAGAAGACACTGACACGACAGCTTGGAATGTACCAAACCATACTTCCAAGATTTAGTTGCTAAGTTTTGTGAGACTAATGAGCAGGTTAAGGTTTCAGCCTTTGAAATACAAGAACAAGGCTTATTTTATCAGGGCAAGAAACGTATTTACTTTTTTGATTTATTTAGTTTCAGAAAGGCACGAGGAAAGATTGCTCGTGGCACTAACTTCTCCGAGATTGTTTATGAAGAAGCGATACCAATCGATCAAGAAGTCTTACCACGCGAACAATGAAAACTACGAGACTTTATTCAGAGTTTAAAAAGAAATGAGGATCAACCTTTAAAAGTAACCTTCTTAGCTAATCCCTATATTTTTAGCATGTATTTTTTAGATCAATTTCAAAATATTTTTGACCTAAGAAAAGAAGCTGAACAACTTGCTAATCAAGGTAGGAATGATGGTATTACTGCATATAGTAAAGATAAACAATGAATGCTTTATTTAAACTTACTGCCAGGAACACCTGACCCTCATAGTTTAGCCTTAGAGGAAAAATTAAATCCTTCTTTACGCAATTGAGATGATTTTATGCTGGCCATTAAAACCAAGCAAGATAAATATAAAAAGTATCAGATTATCCATGCGATACAAGATTTCTATTTTGTGGAAGTGGGAGAAAGAGAGAAGCATAAAAAGTATGCTCTGATGCACTTTACTAAAAACCATAAAGAAACTGATAGCCAGTTAGTAAACTTTTGTTTTGATTGAGAAGAACAAGCCAAAAGTAAACTAAAAAACTGTGTCTTGCGAGAAAAGAAAGTTTTAGTTCCCAAATGAATAAGGATGTTAAAAGAACAAATGCTTTACTTTACTGATTATCGTAGTAGAGATTGATTTTTAGAGTTAATAAAACATAATGGTTAGCAAATATTTATTGAATACCAAACAAGAAGGAGAAGCCTTAGAAATGTTAAAATCATTAGACAATAAAAGCGTTTCATTAGTCTTTTTTGATCCTCAATATGAAAAAGCGGGCAGTGTTATGTTTGTTGATTATCCTTTGCATTTTCAAAGTGAAAATCAAATCATAGTAATATTAAAGGAAATTGAAAGAATTTTAAAGCCTAGTGGATTTTGCCTTTTATGAGTTAATAAAGAAGTTTTAAAATCAGACAGAGTTCAAAATTGACTAATAAAAACAACGAAATTAAATATAGTTGATTTTTTAGTGTGATTAAAAAGAAAAATTGGTATGGGCAGTTATTTTAGAAGTAGTGGTGAATATGCGTGATTATTGCAAAAAAACCCAACTAATTCTAAAAAGTTTACTAATAGATGCATACCTAATATTTGAAAAGAGGATATGATAGGTGTAGCTAAACGAAAGCATCCTCATCAAAAACCATATTTTTTAATCAGAACCTTAATTGAAGCTACAACCAAAGAAGAAGAATTAGTAGTTGACCCCTGTGCTGGTTCTTTTGTAGTGCTAGATGCTTGCCAACAAACTAATCGCAATTTTTTAGGAGTAGATTTAACTATTAATGATTTACAAGAATATAACCAAGAGAAAGCCAAAGAAAAAGGTTTAGTAATTGATGTTAGGGAAAATAATGAATAAAATAATTGCGATTGATCCCTCAGGAACAGGAACTACTGGAATTTGTTTAATTAATGACCAAAATATTGAATTTAAAGAGTTTAAGGATATTCGCTGGAAAAAACACTATGAATTTATCATTTCATTAGTCAAACTATACAATCCTAATTTATTGCTGTTTGAGAATACAAATTTTATTAGTAATCGCACTAGTGATAGTTTAAACTTGATTAGATTGTTGGGAGCGATTAAGTGTTTAACAGTAAATGAACGAAGTACTGATTCCTTTAATAAGGGATTAGAGGTGAAAAGTGTGAATGTTTTAAAGGTGAAAGAAACGAGTAAAGCATTATTTGCTGGTAAGATAAAAATACCAGGTTTAGAATACTTACCAGGTAGAGGAAAAGGTTGAATGTTTAATGGTAATAGAGTTAGTATTCACCAATTAGAAGCGTTTATTGTTTATTGATTATGAAAAGGAAAGTAAAATGAATATTATGGTTAACATTCAAGATTGAATAAATCAAAAATATCCTAATAACAAAGCTGGAATTAGGGAATTATACCTTAATGAACCCAACTTAGAAGGAGAATTAGAACTAAAAGATTTTTCAAAGCTTGAAAAAATATTAATTTCTTATTTTTTAGATGAATCCAAAATAGCCCTTAAAAATAAGCTTGAAACTATTAAAATTATTAAACTAATTAACGCTCAACAATATTTAGATAAAAACTATCCACTTAGCCAAAGAAAAACTATTGAAAAATTAGATTTGGTTGACAAAGACTTAAATGGTTCCTTAGTTTTTGATGGTAGCGAATGAACTAGTTTAGTCGAAATAAATGTTGAATTTAATAAACTAACTTCCCTCACTATTACTAACTGTCAGCAATTAACTAGATTTGATTGTGCAGGAAATCACCTAACTAACCTCATCCTAACTAACTGTCCTAATTTAACTGAAATAAAGGCTTATTATAATAAACTCACTGATTTAAATGTTTTTAGTCAGTTAGTTAATTGCCAAGAATTAGATATTAGTGATAATCACTTCACTAGCGACTTAGCTTCCTTAAAAAATTTAACCAACTTACGAGAATTACAAATTAGTGACAATCAAATCAGTAGTAGTTTAGCTTCATTAAAAAATATGACTAAACTAGAAAAAGTTGATATTGCTAACACCAATCTCACTGGTTTAGAATGTTTACCGGAGAGCTTAGAAAAAATCTGGAGTCATGAAAACCAATATCCCGAATTAGAGGAATATGTAAAATATGATGTAGAGAGTGGGTGAGAATATTGTGATTATCAGTTATGGAGAAAAAATTGAGAAAGAGAACAACAAATAATTCTCTTGCAACAAGAACGATCTCGATCTAGTTTTACTAACCAAAAAGAAAAAATTGATTATTTGCAAGCTCGGATTAATGAACTAACTAACTTAATCAAAACTCAAAAAGAAAAGATTATTAATATTTTTTTAAGATTATCACCAGAAAAAGAATTAGTGCAAGAACTAATTACTATTCACTTAGAAGCTACTAGATACAAAAAACAAGCTATTGATTCGGAAGATTATGATGAAATAAGTGAAGAATACGAAGATAAATGTAAAGATATTAAGAAAGAATTAAGAACTAAACTAGATAAAGATACTATGAATAAAATTCGAGGCATTCTCACCGACTGTGAAGAAATAGTCAGCCAAGAGTTAGAATTGGAAACTAAATTAAATGATAAATCTAGATTAATTGAAACTCATAAGCAAACAGCTAACCAAATTCAAGGAACCGAAGTAGCAAAAATTATTGAATCCGAAGAACAAATCAACCATCAGCAAATCCAATTAGCTAAAGAAGTAACAGCGATTAATATTTTTATTAATAACAACAATACTAGTAGTAGTAATAATGCTAATACTATAAATGACAATAGTCGGATTTATGATAACGCTCGGCATAATGAACACCATCAAAGCCAATTTCATCAAGAAGTTCCTCCTAAGTCACCAAGATAATATTGTTAAGTAAAGGTGAATTATTTATTTTTGTTTACTAATAATCTTTCCTTATAAATTTGCTTTACTTTTTTATTGGTTAATAGAAAAGAGTTAATTATTGTGTTGTTTTGTTTAGATTTATTAAGAGTAGGGTTTATTTATCCTTGTTTTTATTACGAAAAAATAATCAAACACCTATTCCAATTCCAATTATTGCTAAAACTGAGCCAATAATTAATAAAGGCGTTCAGTTAAAGTTATTGGGATTGCCATTACTTGGTTGATTAGGATTATTATTACCAGGATTATTTTCATCACTCCATAGTTTGTATTCAAATTCTGCAGCTTGAATACCTTCTTGATTAAAAGCAGAGCTATTATGATGTTGATACATGAGAGTTATTCCTATTCCTTTTTTATTCAAAAAATTATCTTTTTCTTTGTGTAAATTTCAACATAATTCACAGTAATGATTAGATCTTATCAGTCTATGATTATCACTGCCATCTTTATTAGTTGTAATAGGATTTTGAAAGGTATCAACAATATAAACAGGGATTTTTCGTAATTGCTTATTTAGAACTTCTAACTTTGTTTTACATTTATCGCACTGAAAAATTGCCTTATCTTGGTTAATAACTGACATATACTTATAAAATAATTTTATAAATCAAATAATATCAATGTGAGATCAATTATTAATCATTGCACTTGGGTTAACTTTTTCAGCTGCCATACTTATATGAATGGTTTATTGTTGATATCAAGGGTTCAAATATATGACAGCTAAATGTCGCTTTTGTAAGGCAAAATTAGAAAGTCCTGATGAAAAAACAAAGCTTGTTTGTTGAAATTGTCAAAAGAAAAATAGTTAATTAAATTTCTTTTTCTAAAACATTTATTCAATATTTGATTTTCTCCTTTTCTTCTTTACTTTTGTTAGGATTATTCAATTCCTTTTTTATCTGTTCTATTTCTTTAATTAATTCTTTGTTCATAATAGTTTTGCTATTCATTTTCATCTTCAGGTTTTTCTCCTTCATTTTCCTTTTTCTCTTGTTCTTTGCGTTCAGCTTCTAGTCTTTCAGCTTCTAATCTCTCTCGTTCCTTTTCTAACTCTCGTTCACGTTCTTTCTCGTTTTCTTTCTCAGTTTCTTTTTCGTTTTCCCGTTCTTTTTCGCGCTCTTTCTCCTTTTCATCTTCTACTTCATTCTCTCGCTCTCAAGGTTCTTTTTCTAGTTCAGTAGTTTCTCTTTCTTGACCAGACCCCACTTTTTTTAATATTTCTTCACGATTTTCTTCTTCATGAGTTTCTAATTTTTCATCTTCTACTTCATTTTCAAGTTTTTCTCTATCTATTTCTTGTGATGCAGTTTGTTTGAGAGGTTTAGTTTTTACAGTTCTAGTTATTTTTTCTCCTTCTACTCGAACTGTCAAATTAGTTCCTGACAAATTAATAATAGCTTTATTACCTGGTTGATTATCAGTTTGTTGACTTTCGCTGTTATATCCAATTATCTGATAAGAATAATTTCCTTCGGGCAAAGGAATACTTCTTTCACCACTATTTCTATCGTGTCAAAAATATCAATTAGAACTATCTTCATCTCTTTTCATATGTTCAGAAATAGTTTCTATTAATTGAGGTAAGTAATCAGTGTTATTATCATCTCTTAAATAAGATTTTTTTCTAACATAAACAGCTGTAATATCGGGAATAACAGTATCCCCACCAGTAGCATCTTGACCTCTAACTGGTTCTATAACTTCTTCTATTTCTTCTTCAGCTATATTGATATTTCAAGCATTACCTCCAATCTGCATATAACTTCCAGCATGAGAAAAATTTAAGTTAGGATTTTCAAAATCCTTTCCAGTGGTTAATAAATAACCTTGTTCCATTCTTTGTTTTCAAAAGTTTTGATAATCACTTTCTAAATAAACATTTCTTCACTTATAAAAACCTTCCTTTTGTGTTCAAGAGCCTAGTTCTTTTCATTGATAAGATAAATTAAGTACTGGAGATTTATTATTAGCTCAGCAAAGATTATTATAAAGAAGTTCAGATATATCTACTCGATAAAATCAAATTGGATCAGTTAAACGATTAAAGAATTCTCCTAATGAATAATGAAAATCCATAGTATCAGAGCTAAACATAGCAGGTTCAGTACTTTTATCTTTTTTATCTTTAGAAGTAGATTTAAACAATCTATCAGTTTGAGAACTTTGATCAGAAGTTGGATCATCTCCTGATTTAATTAGACCTCCTTCTTGTTCAGGACTATTTCAGTTCATCCCGTTTGCATATCCTCCTCCTGTAGCAACTAATTTAACACTAACTTTGGTGTTAAAACCTTTCATTATTCTAGCTGGATTAGTTCAGTCTTCAAAAGTTCCTTGAACGTTT
>Ga0307514_10004075_pt1 | contig 13581 bp, 15 predicted proteins | sample 16_EM_MG_FD_203088 | JGI IMG/M metagenome (GOLD analysis project Ga0307514, IMG submission 203088) | Populus trichocarpa ectomycorrhiza microbial communities from riparian zone in the Pacific Northwest, United States - 16_EM | ecosystem: Host-associated > Plants > Roots > Unclassified | place... | reverse complement strand
CCAGTACCTCGTTGATCATCTCGGGATCGAGCGCGGATGTCGGCTCGTCGAAGAGCATCACCTTGGGGTCCATGGCAAGAGCACGGGCGATCGCGACTCGTTGCTGCTGTCCGCCGGAGAGCTGCGCCGGCATCTTCGCGGCCTGGTTCGCGACCCCGACCCGGTCGAGCAGCTCCATCGCGCGCTTGTTCGCGTCCGCGGTGGAGCGCTTGCGCACCTTCGTCTGGCCAAGCGTCACGTTCTGCAGCACCGTCTTGTGCGCGAAGAGGTTGAACGACTGGAAGACCATTCCGACGTCTGCCCTCAGGCGAGCCAGAGCGGCACCCTCGTCTGGCAGGGGCACCCCATCGATCGTGATGGAGCCGGAGTCGATGGTCTCGAGCCGGTTGATCGCCCGGCACAGCGTCGACTTGCCAGAGCCACTCGGCCCGATGATCACGACGACCTCGCCACGGTGGATGGTCGTCGTGATGTCCTTGAGCACGTGAAGCTCGCCGAAGTTCTTGTTCACACGGTCGACGACGACGAGGGGTTCCATCTAGTCACCCAACCACACCCCCCGCTTGGGGGTCAATCAGCGTTCTACCAGCCAGCCGTGCGCAGCGAATCAGGCGCGTTGGGCGAACGCGCTCTCGTAGAGGCACACGGATGCGGCCGTGGCGAGGTTCATCGACTCGGCCTTTCCGTAGATCGGCACGGTGATCGCGCGGTCGGCCAGCTCGAGCAGCTCGTCTGGCAGGCCGCGGGCCTCGTTGCCGAAGAGCCACGCGGTCGGCGCGGCCAGGCTGGGCCTCGCGCTCAAGAGATCCTCCCCCTTGACGTCGGCGGCGAGCACCTGGATGCCGGCCGCCTTCACGCGCTCGAGCACCACACCCAGCTCCGGCATGATCGCGACGGGAACGTGGAACAGCGAACCGGTCGTGGCGCGCACCACCTTCGGGTTGTACAGGTCGACACTGCGGCCCGTGAGAATCACGGCATCGGCACCGGCTGAGTCGGCGGCCCGGATGATGGTGCCCGCGTTGCCCGGGTCACGCACCTCCTCAAGGATCGCGATCAATCGCGGCTCCCCGCCGAGGATGTCCTTGAGCGACGTGGGAAACTGCCGCGCCACCGCGAGCACACCCTGAGGGGTGACGGTGTCGGCCATCGCCTCGAGCACCTGCTCCGTGACGAACTCGATCTCGAGACCCGCCTCACGGGCGGCACGGCCGATGTCCTGGTAGCGGTCGAGTGCTGTTGGCGTGACGAAGAGCTCCTCGACGAGCTCCGGACGGTAGGCGAGAGCCTCGCTTACCGCCTGCGGGCCCTCCAAGAGAAAACGCCCGGTCTGTGACCGGGCGTCTCTCTTGGCAAGTTTTGCCACGCCGCGAACTCGTGGAGAGCGCGGGTTGTCGATCATGCCGACAGTGTAGTTAGAACAGGTTACGCAACAACCTTCGGCGCGCTGGTGTTCTCCGGAAGGGCCGCCTTCGCCGTGGCGACGAGGGCCGCGAACGTCGCGGGCTCGGTGATGGCGAGGTCGGCGAGGATGCGACGGTCGACCTCGACACCGGCAAGGCCGAGGCCCTGGATGAAGCGGTTGTAGGTCAGTCCGTTGGCACGCGATGCAGCGTTGATGCGCTGGATCCACAGGCGACGGAAGTCGCCCTTGCGCGCACGGCGGTCGCGGTACGCGTAGACGAGGGAGTGGGTGACCTGCTCCTTGGCCTTGCGGTACAGGCGCGAACGCTGGCCGCGGTAGCCCTTGGCGCGCTCGAGGATTACGCGGCGCTTCTTGTGAGCGTTTACCGCTCTCTTAACTCTTGCCATTTCCTTGTTCCTTTACGTTTCCGTCGGCGCTACAGGCCGAGAAGCTTCTTGATGCCCTTGGCATCGGCCGGGGCCAGCACCTGGTCGTTGTTGAGGGCGCGCTTGCGCTTGCCCGACTTGACCTCGAGGTTGTGGCGCATGCCGGCCTGCTGCTTCTTGATCTTTCCGCTGCCGGTGACCTTGAAGCGCTTCTTGGCGCCGGAATGGGTCTTCATCTTTGGCATAGTGCTGTTCCTTACTTGGTGGACTCGGCCGCTGGCGCAGCAGGCTTCTTCGGAGCCGGCTTTGCAGCCGCGGGCTTGGGAGCTGCGGCAGCGGTGGACGTGGGAGCCGCGGGTGCGGCAGGGGTGGCTGGCTTCGCTGGCGTCGCCTTGGGAGCAGCAGCCTTCGGTGCGGCGGCAGGCTTCTCGGCGGGCGTCTCCACGGTCTCGACGGCCGGGGCCGCCTTTATCTCGGCGGGCTCAACAGTCGGCTTCTCGACGGCGGGCTCAACAGTCGGCTTCTCGACGGCGGGAGCTGCGGCTGGCTTCTCCGCAGCAGGTGCTGCGGCAGCGGGTGCTGCTGCGAGCGGCTCGCGGGCCGGCTTGCTCGCCGCACGACGCGCGTCGGCCTCCGCCTTCGCGGTCGCCTTGCTCTTGTGCGGACCGATCACCATGACCATGTTGCGGCCGTCGATCGTGGGGGTCGACTCGACAGAGCCGAACTCCGCGACATCCTCGGCGAAGCGCTGGAGGAGGCGAACACCCTGCTCGGGGCGCGACTGCTCGCGGCCGCGGAACAGGATCATTGCCTTGACCTTGTCGCCGGCCGCCAGGAATCCCTCGGCGTGCTTGCGCTTCGTCTCGTAGTCGTGCTTGTCGATCTTCAAACGGAAACGCACCTCCTTGAGAATCGTGTTGGCCTGGTTGCGACGGGCCTCTTTGGCCTTCTGGGCCTCTTCGTACTTGAACTTGCCGTAGTCCATGATCTTTGCGACCGGCGGCTTGGAATTGGGAGCTACCTCAACCAGATCCAGGTCTGCCTCCTGCGCTAGGCGCAGGGCGTCTTCGATACGGACAACACCGACCTGCTCGCCATTGGGGCCAACAAGACGGACCTCCGGAACGCGGATTCGGTCATTGGTACGGGGATCGCTGATGCGAGTCTTCTTTCGTCGTAGTGCTGTGGCCACGCTGGCGGCGCACGCCGCGTGAGCGACAGCGAGAAACCAGCGACACTGCGAGACGGATGCCGCGCAGCGACAAAAGGTAGGAATTCAATGCACCCGATATGTCTACCTGCCCGATCGCCCACGGAGTGGACGGTCGAACTGGCGGGGTGTACTTACCCGATAACCTTGTTCTTGCAGATACTGCAAGCGGTCATCAGGTGGGAGAATCTCCACTTTCGTACCGGGGCAAGCCCCGGAGCCTGCACAAGAATAGCAGACACTGCGCAATCTATGCGAAGGAACCCATGAGCGAGCCCTACAGCCACGACCACGACGTCGACCCGGAGATCCGTGACATCGGCGAGGTGCCCGCCATTGAGGTGATCAACACTGTGGCGATCCACCTGCTGAGCGCAACGGCGGTGAAGCTGGGTCTCGGCGAGGAGTCGGAGCCAGAGGTCGACCTCGACGAGGCACGCAAGCTCATCAACGCGCTCGCCGGCCTCGTGACCGCCGCGGCTCCCGAGCTCGGCGACCACCATGCCCTCGCCCTGCGCGACGGCCTTCGCACCGTGCAGCTCGCCTTCCGCGAGGCGTCGAGCATTCCCGACGCCCCGGGCAGCGGTCCAGGCGAGAAGTGGACCGGCCCGGTCAACTAGCTCCGCTAGCTGAGCTGGAAGAAGCTCAGGATGCTCGCTGACGCGTCGTAGCCCTGGGTGTCGATGCGCGGCCACGCGTGGGTGCCGTTCGTGATGGAGACGACCTCCAGCATCCTGTCGTTCATGCAGCCCTCGTAGGTGTCGGTTGTGATGACGCCCTCGATCGCGGTGACCGGCTCGTCGTCGCACTCGTCGCGGTCGCGCCAGAACGCGGCGGAGTCAGCGACCGACACGTTCTCCCACTGGCCGAAGCGGGCGGCCGTGCGCTCGTTCGACTCCCCTCCGTCGTACGGCACGGTCTGGTCGTCGATTCCGTGGATGATGAGCACGCTCATCGGCGCTGGCGCGTCGCACACCGACAGGTTGAGGGCGCCACCGACGATCGCGATGGCCGCGAAGCGCTCACCGAGCTCACACGAGAGCCGGTAGGTGAGCATGCCGCCATTCGAGAAGCCAGTGAGGTAGACGCGGGACGCGTCGACGGGATGCTGCGCGGCGACCTCGTCGATCACCGCGGAGATGAACGCGACGTCATCGACCTTCGTGCGCTGCGGCACGCCGCAGCACGCCCCCGCATTCCACGAGAACTCGCCAGGCACGTTCGCGGCCTGCGTACCGTTCGGGTAGACGACGATGAAGTCGTCGGCGTCGGAGTAGTCGTCGAAGCCGCTCGCGAGCCGTGCGCGGTCGGCATCGCCGCCGGCGCCGTGCAGCATCACGAGCAGCGGAAGCGGCTTGCCCGGCCTGGCATCCTCTGGCACATGGAGGATGTACGAGCGTGCGACCCCGCCGACCTCGATGAGGTTGAGCTTGACGTCGCCCGCCGGGGAGACCCGCGAGTCGTCCTGCGGTGCCGGCGTGCAGCCCGCGAGCACGGCAAGCGTCAGCAGCGCCACGAGCGCTGCGGCTCGCACGCGCAGAATCATGGAGTAATCCTAGGCAGGTGTTGCGAGCTGCACGCGCATCGAGTCGACGCGCTCCGCGATGACCTGCGATGCCGTCCACCGCGACTGCATCCGCCCCAGCAGGGACTCGAGGGCGGCCTGGTCGAGCCCCGGCGCGAGTTCCAGCCGAAGCACGAGCTCGGGGCCGGCCAGACGCGCGTCGGGATCGCCCGACTCCAACTGAACCGCGGCGACCGCCGGCTCCCCCTCTGCGGCCGCGACGAAGGCGGCCAGCACGGCGGGGTCCTGGTGGCTCGGCGTCCACGGCTGGTTGCCGGCGATCGCCCACAGGGCCGGTCGACGGATGGCGAACTCCGTGGCGGAGGTCGGGTCGAGAATCACGACGTCGGTCTGCTCACTGGCCGCGGCCACGGCGACGCGCTCGGCATCCGCGGGAACCGGGCGCGCCGCGGGGTTCCAGGTTCGCATGCTGTCGACGCTCGTGAAGACGGGGAGCGCGGTGCGGCCGTCGGGACCCTTCACCGTCACGATGGCGAGCTCCTGCGACTTGTCGACGGTGTGGCCGTGGTCGTCGATCCCCGCCTCTCCGAGGTGGGCGATGAGCGGGATGAGCAAACGGGAACCGCGGAGGGCGGCCACCACCTCCGCCTCGCCGACCTCGTGCGCACGAAACCGCCGCAGCGCCTCGATGAGCACGGGGGGTGCGGAGCCGTCATCATCGCTCGAGGTGTTGTGCTCGAACTGGCGGCCAGCCCAGGGCTGGCCGGCGCTGTCGCTAGTCGCCGGCGACATCCAGTGCCTCGGCCAGCGTGAAGGCCTTCGTGTAGAGCGCCTTGCCGACGATCGCGCCCTCGATGCCGAGCGGCACGAGCTCGCGAAGGGCCGCAATGTCGTCGAGGTTCGAGATGCCGCCGGAGGCGATGATCGGTCGGTCGGTGCGCTCCGCGACCTTGGTGAGCAGTTCGAGGTTCGGGCCGGCGAGCATGCCGTCCTTCGCGACGTCGGTGACGACGTAGCGGCTGCAGCCGGCGCGCTCGAGGCGGTCGAGCACCTCCCAGAGGTCGCCGCCCTCCTCTGTCCAGCCGCGGGCGGCGAGCGTGGTTCCGCGCACGTCGAGGCCGACGGCGATGGCCTCGCCGTACTCGGCGATGACGTGGGCGGCCCACTCGGGGTTCTCCAGAGCGGCGGTGCCGAGGTTGATGCGCTTGGCTCCGGTCGACAGCGCGGCCTCGAGCGAGGCGTCGTCGCGGATGCCTCCCGACAGCTCGATGTTGACGTCGCGCGGCGTGTTCTTGACGACCTTCTCAATCACGTGGCGGTTGTTGCCTCGGCCGAAGGCCGCGTCGAGGTCGACGAGGTGGATCCACTCGGCTCCCGCGTCGATCCACTCCTGCGCCGCGTCCTGCGGGCTTCCGTAGCTGGTCTCGGTGCCTGCCGCGCCCTGGGTGAGGCGCACTGCCTTGCCGTCGGCGACATCCACCGCGGGAAGGAGGACAAGCTTCGGGGTCGTGTTGAACTCGCTCATGATCTGCTTTCTAGGGTGCATAGGGCCACGCAAGGTTACTGCGTGCCCGTCGTTAGAGGGTGCCGAGCCAGTTGCGCAGCAGCTGGATTCCCGGCTCCCCCGACTTCTCCGGGTGGAACTGGGTGGCAGAGAGGGGTCCGTTCTCGACGGCGGCGATGAACCGCGTGCCATGCTCTGCCCAGGTGACGGCTGGTGCCGTGAACGGCGGCTGCGGGTCGAGCGACCACTCCTGCGCTCCGAAGGAGTGCACGAAGTAGAAGCGCTCGTTCTCGATGCCGGAGAAGAGACGCGTGCCCACACCGGGCTCCACGGTGTTCCAGCCCATGTGCGGCAGAACCGGGGCGTCGAGCTCTGTCACCGTGCCAGGCCACTCCCCGAGACCGTCGGACTCGTTGCCGCGCTCGACACCGTGCTCGAAGAGCACCTGCATCCCCACGCAGATGCCAAGTACGGGCTTGTCGGCAATGAGGCGCTTCTCGATCATGGCTCCGCCGCGAACGGCGTTGAGTGCCTCGATGACAGCACTGAAGGCTCCGACACCGGGAACGAGCAGGCCGTCGGCCGCGGCGACGCGGTCGCGATCGGCTGTCAGTTCGACCCGCGCGCCGGCTGCCTCGAGGGCCTTGGCCGCCGAGTGCACGTTGCCGGAGCCGTAGTCGAGAACGACGACGGATGGTGCGCTCACGACTACAGCGCACCCTTCGTCGACGGAATACCGCTTACCTTCTCGTCTCGCGCCACAGCGAAGCGGAACGCCCGCGCGAACGCCTTGAACTCCGCCTCGGCGATGTGGTGCGGATCGCGGCCGCCGAGCACGGTGACGTGCACGGTGAGCCCCGCGTTGAAGGCGATCGCCTCGAAGACGTGGCGAACCATCGAACCGGTGAAGTGCCCGCCGATGAGGTGAAACTCGAAGCCGGCTGGCTCGCCGGTGTGCACGAGGAACGGACGGCCGGAGATGTCGACCACGGCCTGCACGAGCGCCTCGTCGAGCGGCACGAGGGCGTCGCCGAACCGAGAGATGCCGCTCTTGTCGCCGAGTGCCTGCTTGATGGCCGTGCCGAGCGCGATGCCGATGTCCTCCACCGTGTGGTGCACGTCGATCTCGATGTCGCCCTTGGCGCTGACCTCGAGGTCGATGAGCGAGTGCTTCGCGAACGCCGTCAGCAGGTGGTCGTAGAACGGCACGGTCGTGTTGATCGTGGAGGTTCCGGTGCCATCGAGGTTGAGACGCAGATCGATGCTCGACTCGCTCGTCTCACGCTGGATACGCGCGGTGCGCTGGGTGGTCATGAGGCAATGTTAGCGAGAGCCTGAAGGAACACCGTCGTCTCCGCCGTGGTGCCAGCGGTGACGCGCAGGTGGTTCGGGATGCCGACATCGCGGATAAGCACGTCTCGGTCGAGCAGCGCCTCGAAGGTCGCGTTGGGGTCGTCCACTCCCCCGAAGAGAACGAAGTTGGTGTGGCTCTCGTGCGGCTGGTAGCCGAGCGACGGCAGCTCGCGGATGATGCGATCCCTCTGCTCCCGGATGTCGTCGACCATGGCGAGCATGGCCGGCGCGTGCCGCAGCGCCGCACTCGCCGCGGCCTGAGTGAGAGCGGAGAGGTGGTACGGCAGGCGCACCAGCCGAAGGGCGTCGGTGACGGCAGGGTCGGCGGCGAGGTAGCCCACGCGAGCGCCGGCGAAGGCGAAGGCCTTGCTCATGGTGCGGCTCACCAGAAGGCGCTCGCGCCCGGGCAGGAGGCTCATGGCACTCGGGATGTGATCTGGCGTGAACTCCCCGTACGCCTCGTCGACGACGAGGATGCCCGTGGCAAGTGCCGCGTACGCCGCCTCAATCGTCGCGATGGGCAGCGGCGTGCCGGTCGGGTTGTTCGGTGAGCACAGGATGACGATGTCGGGCTGCTCGCGCTCGATCGCCTCGGTGACCAGGGCCGGGCTGATGCCGAACTCCGCCTCCCGCTGCGCGCGAATGACCCGCGTGCCCGTGCCGTCAGCGAGGATCGGGTACATCGAGTAGGTGGGCGGGAAGATCAGCACGCTGCGCCCCGGACCGCCGAAGGCCTGCAGGATCTGCTGCAGTACCTCGTTGGAGCCGTTGGCAGCCCAGAGATTGTCGCGGGTCAGTCCGTGGCCGAGGTAGTCGGCTAGTCCCTCGCGGAGCTGCGTGAACTCGCGGTCGGGGTAGCGGTTGACGGTGAGGATCGCGGCGGCAAGGGACTCGACCATGTCGCGAGCGACATCCTCAGGGATGGGATGCGTGTTCTCGTTGACGTTGAGGGCGACGCGAACCGCCTTCTGCGGCGCACCGTAGGGGTGCTTGCCGCGCAGGTCATCGCGAATGGGCAGGTCGTCGAGAGAAGTCACGGCATCCAGCGTATTCGGCGTGGGAGTGCGTTACTGCCCCGCTCGACTGCCCTTTGGATGAGGAGACGTACGGGCCGGTGAGCTAGGAGACGTACTGGCTCGGGATGGCGAGCTGCTGGCCCGGCTGGATCTGCGACGACGACATGCCGTTGAAGGACAGGATGTCGCTGATGACGTCACGCGGGTCGGCCTCTGGCGCGATGTCGGTGGCAAGCGCCCACAGGGACTCCCCTGCCTCGACCGTCACGTACTCGTAGGAACCCCCGGGCACCGCCACGTCTTGAACCGCGTTCGCACCACCGCCGTTGAGGGCGAAGAGCGCTGCGGCGATCACGACCGGAATGGCAGCGAGAGTGGTGAAGACAGCGCGACCGCGCGCGGTGAGCCGAAGGTGGGTCGTGGGACGCGAGTAGCCGAAGTCCATGCCAACTGCAGTCATTGCCTTCTCCTAACGGGGGTTTCGTATCCGGCACTCGGCCGGGAGTACCGGATACGAAGATTTGTTCCGAACATATATTCGATTGGCGTCGATTTCAAGTCGATATTCGAAACTGTTCGAATATTTCTTTGCACAACACTCGAATATGTCTTTGGTTTTGCGCCTATGAACGGATACTGTTTCGAATGTCTGGTTGTCACCCAACCAGCGACCACTGACATTGAAGGAGCGGCCGATGGCTGATGAGGAGCGCACGAGACGACGCACGAGTCTCAGCGATAAGCAGCTGGCCATTCTCGATGTCATCCAGAAGTCGGTCACGTCGCGCGGCTACCCGCCGAGCATGCGAGAGATCGGCGATGCCGTCGGGCTCTCCTCGCTCTCGAGCGTCACCCACCAGCTCAACCAGCTCGAGCTCAGCGGCTACCTGCGCCGCGACCCCAACCGCCCGCGCGCCCTCGAGGTGCTCATCGAGATGCCGTCGATCGACGAGGATGCGCCATCGGAGTCGAGCGCGCCGTCCGTCGGTGACGCCGCGATGGTGCCGCTCGTCGGCCGCATCGCCGCCGGCATCCCGATCACCGCCGACCAGCAGGTCGACGAGGTCTTCCCCCTCCCCCGCCAGCTCGTCGGCAAGGGCGAGCTGTTCATGCTCAAGGTCGTCGGCGAGTCGATGATCGACGCCGCCATCATGGACGGCGACTGGGTCGTCGTTCGTCAGCAGAAGACCGCGGAGAACGGCGAGATCGTCGCGGCGATGCTCGACAACGAGGCGACGGTCAAGGTCTTCCGCCAGCGCGACGGCCACACCTGGCTGCTGCCGCAGAACTCCGCGTTCGAGCCGATCCTCGGCGACTACGCCGAGGTGCTCGGCAAGGTCGTCGCTGTGCTGCGGTCTCTGTAGCGCCACAGCACGGACAGCACGGCGACCACCGCAATTGCGCAGCCCGCGGCCGCACAGAAAGCGAAGAACCACACCCCGCCGCCCAGCGGGTTGCCGCCTCGAACGACAGCCAGGGCCCACAGGGCCGCCATGACGAGGAACAGGGTGGATGCCGCCAGCAGCCAGCCGAACACCCGCTGCCGCTGCGTGATCCGGGTCGCAACCGCGATCCGTGGTGTACGGCCAACCCAGCGCCACGTCCACCAAGCGATGATGACCGCGCCCGCGACGGACGAACCCGCGTGCAGCAGCCGCAGGATCGTCACGGGGCCGATCGAGCCGTACATCCACGGCCACTGGTCGGCGAGCCATCCGCCGTGGGTCGGCAGGTCGAGCAGAAGGTGCGTGAGCACGCCGATCTCGAGGGCGACCAGAATGAGGGCCGCGTGCGCGAGCCGGTTGCGCACGGGAGCAAGGGGCCGCATTCGCTCGCGCAGCCATGCCGGTGAGTAGTCGAGTACCGGCCCGCGCAGCAGGTACACCCAGAGCAGCAGCGCGACGATGCCGATCGGCAGGTCGATTGTGATGATGCCCGGCCAGGAGTGGCTCGCCGACCGCGTGAGGCCGATCGGCACGAAGTACTGCAGGTCTGGCGCCATCGAGCCGATCACGAGGGCTGCGGCGGGCAGCGGCGTGCGGGCGAACGGCAGGATCGCGACGGCGTGGCTCGGCGTGAACGGCATCCAGTCAGTCTTGTCTGGCGCTGCGGGATCCCGCGTCCGTCTCTGGGATGACCGCGTCAGCGGTCGCGCACTATAGCTGGTAAACTTGGTGTCTGCTTCCGCGCGGCCGTCATCACGGCAACACGCCAACTCAACAGACAGGGATGCCCACATGCAGTTCACCATCGGAGAAACCCTTGTCTACCCGCACCACGGTGCCGTCACGATCACCAAGCTCGACAAGGTCATGGTCAAGGGCGAAGAGAAGACCTACATGACCCTCGACGTGCACACGTCAGAGCTCACCATCAAGGTGCCGATCGACTCCGCCGAGCTCGTCGGCGTTCGCGATGTCATCGACAAGGCCGGCGTCGAGGCCGTCTTCGACGTGCTGCGCAGCGAGTTCGTCGAGGAGCCGGGCAACTGGTCGCGCCGCTACAAGGCCAACCAGGAGAAGATGGCGAGCGGTTCCGTCTACCGCGTCGGCGAGGTCGTTCGCGACCTATGGCGCCGCGAACAGGACCACGGCGTCTCCGCCGGCGAGAAGCGCATGCTGCTCAAGGCCCGCCAGGTGCTCATCTCCGAGCTCGCGCTCGCGCAGAAGGTCACCGACGAGGAGGCCTCAATCGTTCTGGATGAGGTACTTCAGGGCACGAAGGCCGCCTAGCACCTACACGAAAGGGCCCCGCTTCGGCGGGGCCTTTTACGTGGGGGTGCACCCGACCGCGTCGCGAGCCGGTTTCGGACGCGCGAGCCAGTCGTGGCTGGCTCGTCTGTCCGAAAGCGGCTCGCGAGCGGGGCGAGGCCCGACCGGGCCTTCAGTAGCTAGGCGTGGGCGGCGCGCACGGCCTCGGTTGCGGCGACGACGTTCTTCAGCGACTCGACCGTCTCGGCGTAGCCGCGGGTCTTGAGGCCGCAGTCCGGGTTGACCCAGACCTGGCGCGACGGGATCGACCCGAGAGCGGTCTCCAGCAGCGACGTGACCTCCTCGACGGAGGGAACGCGCGGCGAGTGGATGTCGTAGACGCCTGGCCCGATGCCACGTCCGAAGCCGCTCGTGGCGATGTCGGGCACGACCTCCATCTTGGATCGGGCCGCCTCGATCGAGGTGACGTCGGCATCCAATCGGTCGATGGCGTCGATGACAACGCCGAACTCCGAGTAGCAGAGGTGGGTGTGGATCTGCGTCTCCTTGGCGACACCGGCGGTCGCGAGGCGGAACGATCCGACTGACCAGTCGAGGTACGACGGCTGGTCGGCCTTCTTGAGCGGCAGCAGCTCGCGCAGCGCCGGCTCGTCGACCTGGATGATGCCGATGCCTGCTGCCTCGAGGTCCTCGATCTCGTCACGAAGGGCGAGGGCGACCTGGTTGGCCGTGTCGGCGAGCGGCTGGTCGTCGCGCACGAAGCTCCAGGCGAGGATCGTCACCGGACCGGTCAGCATGCCCTTGACGGGCTTCGACGTCAGCGACTGCGTGTAGCGCGACCACTCGACGGTGATGGGTGCCTCGCGCGCGACGTCACCCCACAGCAGCGACGGGCGCGTACAGCGGGAGCCGTAGGACTGCACCCAGCCGTTCTGCGTGACCGCGAAGCCGTCGAGGTGCTCGGCGAAGTACTGCACCATGTCGTTGCGCTCCGGCTCGCCGTGCACGATGACGTCGATGCCGATCTCCTCCTGCAGATCGACGACCCGCTTGATCTCGGCCTTGAGGTACTCCTCGTACTCGCGCTCGCTCAGCTCGCCCTTGGAGTGCTGGGCGCGGTACTTGCGAATCTCACCCGTCTGCGGGAACGACCCGATGGTCGTCGTCGGCAGGAACGGAAGGCCGAGGGCCTTCTCCTGGGCTTCAAGGCGCTCCTCGTACGAGCCGCGGCTGAAGGCCTCGGGGGTCAGTGCCGCCGCGCGGGTTCGCACCGCGCCGTCACGCACGCCGGGGGCGTCGTGACGGTCCTTGAGGGCTGCGGATGCGGCATCCAGTTCTGCCTGGATCGCGGCCTTGCCCTCGGTGAGCCCCTTGGCGAGTACGGCGATCTGCGCAACCTTCTGGTCGGCGAACGCGAGCCAGCTCTTGAGGCGGTCGTCGAGGAAGGGCTCGTCGTCGACGTCGTGCGGCGTGTGGAACAGGGAGGTGCTGGATGAGACTGTCGTGGCCCCAGCGGCGACCAGCTTCTCGAAGGCCGCGTCGAGGTCGCCGCGCCAGATGTTGTGGCCGTCAATGACGCCACCGACGATGGTCTTGTCGGTTGTTATCGAGGGCACAGCACCGCGAACCAGATCGACGCCGATCGCCTCGATGGGCGACTCCAGCAGCACGGGCAGAGCGTCATCGAGCGAGCCATACGGCGCCGCGACGAAGATCTGCGGGCGTGCCGGCACAGCCGACAGCAACTCATAGGCGTGCTTCGTCGCGGCGAGCACGACCTTGCGGCCGACCTCGATCGACTCGGAAACGAGGGCTGGCTCGTCGAGCTGCACCCACTCGGCGCCGGCGGCGGTGAGGGCCGCGAGCAGCTCCGCGTAGACGGGCAGCAGGTCGTCGAGGCGGTCGAGCGGCGTGAAGTCGCTCGGCGCGCCCTCCGCTGCCTTCGACAGGAGCAGGAAGGTGACGGGGCCGACGATGACCGGGCGGGTGCGGAATCCGCTCGCCGTGGCCTCGGCGACCTCGCGGATGAGGCGGTCGGAGGCGAGGTGGAAGTCGGTGTCTGGGCCGATCTCTGGCACGAGGTAGTGGTAGTTCGAGTCGAACCACTTGGTCATCTCGGCCGGAACGTCCTGCCCTTCGCCGCGCGCGATGGTGAAGTAGCCCGCGAGATCCACGGTGCCGTCTTCGCGCACGAGGCGCTGGAAACGGGTGGGGATCGCGCCGACGGTGACGGCGGCATCCAGCACCTGGTCGTAGAAGGAGAAGGCCTCTGGGATGCTCGAGTCGGTGCGACCGAGGCCGAGGCTCACGAGACGCTCACGGGTTGCCGCCCGGAGAGTAGCCGCGGTCTCCTCGAGCTGCTCTGCGGTTATCGTGCCGGCCCAGAAGGCCTCAACGGCCTTCTTGAGTTCACGACGGCGGCCGATACGGGGGTAGCCGAGGATGGTTCCGGTGGGGACTGAGGGGGTGGT
>Ga0307514_10004074_pt1 | contig 13582 bp, 14 predicted proteins | sample 16_EM_MG_FD_203088 | JGI IMG/M metagenome (GOLD analysis project Ga0307514, IMG submission 203088) | Populus trichocarpa ectomycorrhiza microbial communities from riparian zone in the Pacific Northwest, United States - 16_EM | ecosystem: Host-associated > Plants > Roots > Unclassified | place... | reverse complement strand
TCGTCGTCATAACCGGTGAGGATGAGGCAGTGCGTCTCCGGCAGCTCTGACCGCACGTCGCGACAGACGTCGATGCCGCTGCCATCGGGCAGCCGAACGTCGAGCACGGCGACATCGGGTCGCGTCGCACGGATGCGGGCTCTGGCCTGCGCGGCCGTGCCAGCCTCGCCGACCACCTCGATGTCGGGATGGGCGTTGAGCAGGTCGGTGATGCCACGGCGCACGAGCTCGTGGTCGTCGACGAGGAAGACGCGGATCATGATGGCCCCTCTGAGTCGGACTCGACGGGAACGGTCCAGCTCACCCGAGTGCCGGTCTGGTCCGAGTCGAACTCGAAGCTGCCGCCGCGCAGCAGCGCGCGCTGCTCGAGGTTGGCGACGCCGCTCCGACGGCCGCCACCGGAGGCGCCGCGCCCGTCGTCGGTGATGCGCAGCTCGACATTTGCGCCCTCGAGCGCGAGGCTCACCGTGGTGTTCTGGGCCTCGGCATGCTTGACCACGTTCATCAGGGCCTCCCGCGTGACCGCGACGATATCGTCGGCGAGTCCATCGGTCAGCACGAGGTCGACGGGGCCGGCGAAGTGCACGGTGGGGGTGTGGGCGAGGCTGGGGGCGGCATCCTTCACGAGCGCGAAGATCGCCTCGCGCACACCGGACTTCGACGCGCTGCTCGGCGACGACAGGGCGAAGATGATGGTGCGGATGTGCGAGATGCTCGCGTCGATCCCTTCCACCGCCTGCATGATGCGCTCGGTCGCGACACCGCTCGACGCGATCGCCTGCAGTTCGAGACCCGTGCCGAACAGCTGCTGGATGACGTGGTCGTGCAGGTCGCGCGCGATGCGTCCCCGATCCTCGATCAGCTCCATCCGCTGCCGGTCGGATCTCGCGGCCGCGAGCTCCATCGCGACGCTGGCCTGCCGTGCCAGGTCGGCGGCGAACTCGAGATCGCCGCGCGCGAAGCGGTTGTCGATGCCGAACCGGGCGGCGACGAGCACCGCCATGGTCGAGTCGGGCAGGGGGAAAGGGGCGGCGAGCGCGCAGGTCGGCTGGTCGCCGATGCGCTCGTCGAGCTGCTGGGGGCTGGCGGAGGTGAGGGCGACCTCCGCGGCGGTGCCAGCGATCGGGTAGCTGCTCCCGGTCATCCGCTCCTCGTCGATGCCGCGGGCGATGGCGACGCGCATTGCTGTCGAGTCCTCCGTCGGCAGTAGCACGTACACGGCGTCCGCCGCGGTGAGATGCAGCACCCGAGTGCACAGGATCGCCATAGTCTGGTTGTCGTCGCCGGCGAGAAGGGCGGCGGCGAGCTCGGCGGATGCGTCTGCCCACGCCTGCCGACGCTGCGTCTCGGAGTACAGCCGGGCGTTCTCGATGGCGATGCCGGCGGTGGCTGCGAGGGCGGTGACGAGCTGCTCGTCCTCTACGGTGAACTCCCCGCCGACGTGGTTGCTGAGGTAGAGGTTGCCATACACCTCGTCACGCACCCGGATCGGGACACCGAGGAAGCTGTCCATGGGCGGATGTCCTTCCGGGAATCCCACCGACAGCGGATGGTCGGCGATGGTTGGAATGCGAATCGGGTGTGGGTCGTCGATGAGTGCCCCGAGGAGCCCGTGTCCCTGTGGCAGGTGCCCGATGGCCGCGATCTCCTCCGGGGTCATGCCGATGGTGATGAACTGTTCGAGACCGCCCTCGGGTGAGACCACCCCGAGGGCCCCGTATCGTGCCCCGACCAGCTCGACGGCTGCATCGGTGATGCGCTGCAGGACGACGGGGAGGTCGAGGTGCTCGATGATCGCGCTGTTGGCCCTGAGCAGTGCCCGAAGCCGCCCCTGCGTGCCGAGCACTTCTCGTGCGCTCGTCATGAGGTCGTCGAGGGCCTTGTCGAGGCCTCCGCGCGGCTCGTCCGGAAAGCTGAGTGGCATGCGACCGTCTCGGTAGTGGAGCCGTGGCGGTGGTGCTGGCCCCGTGAGTGGAGCCTACCGCCGCTGCCGTCTGCCACCGAGGGTCGCTAGCGAAGCCAGGACTGCGTGCGCACCACCGGCATTGAACGCCACTGGCGACCGAAGCCCCACGTGTCTCCCGCCAATGTCGCCGCTACCGCGATGAGGGCGAGCGCGTAGATGATGTGGTAGTCGACGAGCGGGTTGTTAGACCCGGTGTTCGGGGCGAACGGCCACTCGGCAAGGTACATGAGCACCATGAGCACGGTGCCCGCGATCGCGGAGACGCGAAGGCCGATGCCGAGGATGACCGCGAGACCGATGCCGAGCATCCCGGCCATGAAGAGCCAGTCGGTCAGGGGGCTCGCGATGCTGGCGAAGAAGCCCTTAAGCGGGCCGACGACGGCGTCGCTCTTCAGGAAGCCCTGGCTCGGTGCGCCCCCGTTGATCCAGGCACGCTCGGCTGGCGTGGAGAAGCCGAGGCCGAAGGTCTTGTCGAGAAAGGCCCAGAGAAAGATGAAGCCGGTGCCGAAGCGAAGCAGGGCGAGGGCGATGCGCCCCGCTCGTGCGCTGCTCGGGTGCGCGTCGACGGTCGTCGACTCGGTCGACGTACCGCTGCGAGTGAGCGTTGTAGTCATGTCAAACCCCTTCGATGATGACCGGCGAGCTGTCGGTCGGTGGTGGTTACACCGCAACTCTCCGCTCGTGCGCTCCGCGGGGTTAGGGCCGAAGGTCCCCAGCTGCTGTCACTACAGCGCGTCGAGAAGCTGCAGCAGTGGCTGGGGCAGATGCCCCTGCGGAAGCGCCGCCGCGAGCGCGCGCCCGTACTTCTCCTTGCGTCCGCCGATGGTGCCGAAGAAGCGGTGCAGCAGCACTCCGAGCGGGCGGTTGCGCTGTGCCGGCTGGTTCTGGAAGACCTGGAACGCGGCTTTGTCGCCCACCGCGTTGATCACGTCCATCACGCCGACGTAGCCGAGCGCTCGAATGAGCTCGCCCTCGAGGTCGGGGTCGCATGTGAAGATCGACTCGACACCGGCTCGTTCGAAGTGCTCACGTTCGGCAATGTCGCACAGGCCGAGTATGCGCACCCCCGTGAGAAGGGGAACGAACCGCCGGATGCTCATTGCGCCGCCCATAGGAACGATCACCACGTCGCGAAGGTCGGCCTTCACGATCTGCGCCGCCGCCTCGACCGCGGCGAGGTCGCTCACGCCCTCCACGAGCACGACGGTTCGCAGGGAGCCGGGTAGCTCGACCGAGCCACCGCTCGCCGCGGCCCGCACGATCGCGGTGCGCAGCTCCAGCATCCAGTCAGTGTCGCTCACCGAGCACGCGGACGCCAGCAGCCGCCCCTAGCCGATGTGGAAGCTGCCGACCTCGGTGACTCCGTCGCTCTCGAAGAGCGGGATATCCCATCCATCCGGATACTTCGCGTCCCGCTCCGTCTGCCAGGCCAGTGCCTCGGTCGGATTCTTCGGCTGTCCCGGCCAGTCCGGGCCGAACGCGTCGAAGTCGACGGATCGCACGTACCCGAGCACGGGCGCCCCGTCGTCGTCCGTGCCAGAGGCTGACTGCAGGTCTGGAGTCGGCCGGCCGTCGCGCACGACGCCGAAGGTCTCACCGCGCGCGTTCACCCCGAGGTCTGTCTCGATGTAGTTGAGAAACTGGAAGGCGACGATCCCGCTGACGTTCTCCGCCGCGCCGATGTAGAAGGCGTCCTGTCCAGCGACGAGCTCGAAGTCCATCCATCCGGCCCGATCGAGGGCACCCTGCTTCACCCGGACATCGCTCGCACTGCACCCGGAACTCGGGTTGTTGCCAGCGGGGTCGAAGCCCCAGCTGATGGTGCCAGCCGTGAGGCACGCGACCGAGACGCGCACGTGGGTGGCGCCCGCAGGGGCAGCGGGCAGCGGGATCGTCTGTGTTCCCTGAACGGTCACCGTCGTGAGCTCTCCCAGCATCGAGATGATCGGCTGGCCGGGAAGCACCCCGGGGGGCGCGGGCATGTCGGACCCGGAGATGACGACGGGGGAGCGGGCGAAGGTGACGGCTGCGGCAGACACAGCACCGCCGATGAGGAGCCCGGACGTGAGCAGCGCCACCCCCATGAGTCGCCGTCGGGCGACGGGCTGCAGTCGCGGTGGATGCACCGTGGCAACAAGGCCGGCTCGGATGGCTGCACCGCGTTCTTCGTTGAAGGTCATGACGTGACTCCCAGTTCGTTTGCGAGGACGCTGCCAAGGCGCGAGCGTGCCCTCGACAGCCGGGTCTTCGCGGCTCCGTAGCTGATACCGGTTACCTCACTCGCCTGCTGCAGGGTGAGGCCCTCGAGCGCGGTCAGCACGATGAGCCGCTGGTCGGCAAGGGGAAGGTCGGCGATTGCCGCGAGCAACTGCCGCACCCTCGGCTCGAGGTCGAGACGGGCGGCCACGTGGTCGGCATGGTCTGGCTGCACCGCCGGAGACGGGAGCGCGGCCAGGAAGCGGCGGTAGCGTCGGCGCGCGCGGTTCGCGTTGCTGACCACATTGCCAGCGGTCACAAGCAGCCACGGCAGGAGCGACTCGTCGACGACGCGGGCACTGTGCCGCCGACGCCAGAGCTCGAGGAAGGCCGCGGCGGTGAGGTCCTCCGCCTCGCCACTGTCGTGCACGAGTCGGCGGATGTGCGAGTGCACGCGGTCGCGGTGGCGGTCGAAGAGTACGCCGAACGCTCGCCCGTCGCCCTCGAGCACGCGCGGCCAGAGCTGCGCGTCCGGTGGTTCGAGTGCGTCCATACCCTGATCATGTCCGGTTGGCCGATCTGGTTACAGTCGCCCCGTCGGAGCAGCGCAAGCCCTGTCGCGACGGAGCACGCGCGGGCATCATGGGCAGATGACCACATTCGGCCTCGAAGAGGAGTTCATGCTCATCGACCCCGGGTCGCTCGAGCCGGTGCCGGAGGCGCGGGAGATCCTCGACTCACTGCGTGCCTCGACGGGGGCCGACGGCACAAAGGAGTTTCTGGCCTCGCAGGTCGAGCACTCCTCCCGGGTCTTCTCCACGATCCCCGAGGCGCTGGCGGAGCTCACGGAGTTCCGGCGCCGGCTTGCCGAGACGGCTGCCGAGCGGGGGCTGGCTGCAGCCAGTGTCGGCGTGCCCTTCCAGACGACGCCGTACCCGCTGCTCACCCCGGGCGATCGCTATGAGGAGGTCGAGCACGAGTTCCGCTCCGTCGTGGCTGACCACCAGGTGAACGGTCTGCACGTGCATGTCCACGTGCCCGATCGCGAGTCGGGGGTGCGCGCGCTCAACCGGGTGCGACCGTGGATCCCGGTGCTCCTCGCGCTCAGCGGCAACTCGCCGTTCTGGCGCGGGGCCGACACCGGCTTCTGCAGCTGGCGCAGCATCATCCTTCGCCGGTGGGTGACGGCCGGATGCCCGCCGCACTTCGACGGCGCCGCCGACTACGACCGCAGGCTCCACTCCCTCGTCGGAGTGGGGGGAACCGTGGATGTCGAAACGGTCGCGTGGAACGCCCGCCTCTCCGAGCACTGGCCCACCCTGGAGTTCCGGGTGTTCGACGCCCAGCTCGAGGCGGAGGACTCCGTGCTGCTCGCAGCCGTCGCTCGCGGGCTCGTCGCGGTAGCTCTCGACGATGACACCGACGGCGACACGCCACCTCCCGAACTGCTCGACGCCTCGCTGTGGCACGCGGCACGAGACGGCATCGGCGCAAACCTCGTGCACCCGCTCACGGGCAGCCTCGAACCAGCTCGAGTTGTCGTCGAAGCGCTGCTCGACCACGTGCGGGATGCGCTCGATCCCGACTCCGATGTCGGGTTCGTGACCGCAGGTGTCGACCGCCTCTTTCGCGAGGGAAACGGAGCTGCCCGACAGCGTGCTGCGCACGCTCGGGGAAGCATCATCCGTCTCGGGGACCTCACGGAAGTCCACTGACGGGTGTCAGCCAGCGCTCGGATTTCTCTCAGGAAACTGCCATGCCGCGCCCCCCGGAATTCGCTAATTTATAGGCCATTGACGAACGTCGGTCAAGGGGGCTCGACCTACTTTTACGCCGTCGATATCCTCTCAACGGATTCTCTTTCCCCAGACCCTGGAAGGCGACATTTTTGGGAACGCTGTACTACGGAGATGCGCGCGTCGCGATTCCGATCGACGATCGGGCGCTGACACACCTTCGCTTCGTCATCCTCACCAAGTTCCGCCGCGGGGAGTCCTTCGGCTTCTCCTGGGCGAAGACTGCCAATGAGGGCAGTGGCCGTGCCACCGTGTGGCTGCACCCGTCGATCCCGCTGCAGTTCGAGTTCGATGGCAGTCGCAGCCCCTCGCTCAACCGGCAGTGGCTCGAAGACCTCACGCGACAGGCCGCGACGAGCGGCGGCCTCGTGGTGACAGAGGAGCCGAAGCAGGAGTCGGGCGACGGCGACGAGATCGTCGCGGCCTGACTAAACCCCCACCCCACTCGCAGCCAGCGTGCCTAGCGTGGGGTCATGGACAAGACAAATGACCAGGGCAACCACGACCCCGAGACCGAAGAGGACACGGCTTCGGGCGGGCCAGCGGATCCGCCCGACGAGGGGTGACGGCGCGGCGTAGTCTGGCTCCCAGAAATACACTTGGGAGCAGGAGGCCACCGTGGGAACGCTCTACTACGGCAATGCTCGAACGCCGATCCAGATCGAGGACCGTGCGCTCGCGCACCTGAAGTTCGTCATTCTGTCGAAGCTTCGCCGCAACGAGGGCTTCGGGTTCTCGTGGTCGAAGGGCATCGATGTCGGCAGCGGTCGGTCGACCGTGTGGGTCGCCCCATCGATCCCGCTGCAGTTCGATTTCGATGAGCCCGCACGCCCAGCCCTTAACCGCGCCTGGCTCGAGGCGCTCAATCGTCAGGCGGCGACAAGCGGCGGACTGACACTCGTCGACGAGCCAGCGGAGTCGGAGACGGAGCCGTCCTAGCCGGGATGCCGCCCGTGGCGTAGTCTCGCCGCATGAGCGGCCAACGGCGGGCGTTTGCACGGTTGGCGATCGTCGTCGCCCTGACAACGGCCACCTGCCTTATTACCGGCTGCAACGCGAATGCCGGATCCGCCCCCGAGGCGCTCTGCGATCTCCCCGCGACCGGCAGCCTCGAGCGCGTGGTCGGCGGCGGCTACGTGTTCACCTATGCCAACGGAACGACTGCGCGCATCGCCTTCGCCAACGGATCGTGTGTCATGGATGTCAACCCGTTCCCCCTGCAGCACATTGAGTTCGAGAGCGAGTGGGAGCTCGGCTTCGTGTACGACTACTACCTGACCAAGCTCGGACCGTGCCTCAACGGCTTCGGCTTTCCCGTGCTTGCGCCCCCCGACCGCGCCGAGTTCATCGCCTCTGGCGGGGACTGGTCGCCGTATGACGCGGTCTTCACCGGAATGGTGAGCGGGTCGACGATCGCGCAGCTCAACAGTGTGTGCCCTCGGGTGCCGCCCGGCATGTTCTAGCGGCTAGGACATCGCGTCGAAACGGGCGAGCGCGTCGGCGTCGCGCGCGTTCGTGACAGCACGTCGGGCCGCATCGAGAGCCTCGATCGGGTCTGCCTCCGCCTCGGCGATGGCGAGCTCGCGCTCTGCCTCCGAGAGCCTGGCTCGCGCTCCAGCGCTCACCCGCCGGCCCCCGGCACCGATGAACCCCTTGGCCGCCGCGAGCTGACTGCGCGCCGACACGAGCGTGCCGGTGAGCGCGAGGCGCGCGTGATCGAGCCGCTGCGACTGGTTGCGGGCGGTGGCCAGCGCCGTGTCGAGTTCGGCGACGGCGGCGTTGAGCTGGTCGAGCGACTCGATCGGATCACTCGGCCGGCTGGCCGCAGCGATCGCGGCGAGCGCCTTCTCCACCCCGTCGACCGCGTCGACGATCGCCGCACCGCTGTCGGCGTCGGGTGCCGAGTCGCGCTGCGCTCGCGCCTCGGCGAGGTCGGCTCTCGTCGAGGCGACGAGGCTCGTGACGGCCGCAGCCGCATTGTCGAGCTCAGCCTCGAGGGTGTCGATGGAGTCGAGGAGCGCGGTTGCCCGCGCCACGGCGGTACGGGCCGTGGCAACATCCCCTGTTACGGCGTTGACGCCGGCGGGGGAGAGCTGGGTCGTCGCCGTTGCGACTGTCTTCGTGGCAGCCGCCAGCTGTCTCCTCGCCTCGGCGACGGCATCCGCGTGCTCGTCCGCCACCTGCGGTCGGTAGTCGGCGGCGAGGCGAGCGAGGGTCTTACGTGCCGGGGCGATGCGCTTGGCGGCGGCGGCGACCGCGGCAGAGAGGTCGCCGAGTGCCTGCGGCGCGGCCAGCTCGGCGGCGCGCCGTTCGGTGAAGGTTCCCTGCTGGTCGTCGAGCAGGCGCTGGGCACGCTCGCTGAACGCGATGAGCTGCAGTGCCATCTCGCGTCGACGCGTGTCGGACTCCGGGAAGGCATCGTCGAGCTCCTTGCGCAGCCGGAAGGCGCTCGTCGCGAGGCCCGTCGCCTCATCGACCGCCTCCGCGAACTCGGACGTTCGCTCCTCACCGAACTGGGCAACGGCGAAGCCGAGCTCGTTGCGAGCGTCGGCGAGGGAGTCGTCAAGGCGGAGGAGCGCGACGTTGGCCCTGTCGCGAAGGGCAGGCAGGCCAGAGGCGCTGCTGGACTGCGCTCCCTGCCGATTGCGGAACAGCAGAGCGAGACCCGCGACGAAGCCGGCGACGACGATGATGCCGACAACGATCGCGAACGCGACGAGTGAGGTGGTCATCGCCAGCAATCCTACGGCGGCACGACTGGAGGTTTGCGGCGTATCCTCCCGGGTTTTCGCGGCGAGTGCCCTTAAGGTGGCCTCGTGTGGCGTGCCAACCAAACGAACGAGTTCGACCCGGACCATGGGCCGGATCACTCCGATGAGCCCTCGCATCTGGCGACCCCTGCCCAGGTCACGAGCCCGCAGGCGCTCAGCATGACGGGGTCGATCGGCATCGAGCCGTCGAATATCGCCGAGCCCACCTGGCTGCGCTGGCACAGCGAGCTCTCGAGCATCGGCGGGCCGTCGTCCCTCCTTCACTTCGTGGATGCACCGCGCACCCGCATCGAGCTCGGCGCCACCCACCCCGGCGGCATCGCCCAGTTCATCACCGGCAAGACCACCCTGCTCTCCAACCTGATCCGCGATGACCTCGCCCTGCGCAGCGCCAAGCTCGCCGCCGGCCTCATCGCGGCGAAAGGCCTCGAGCTCGCGTCGACGCGAGGCATCGACTCCGTGCACCTCGGCATCGGAATCGCGGAGTGGAGCAACGCCGACGAGCACTACCGCGCGCCCGTGCTGCTGCGCCCGCTCGCCATCCGCCGCGCCGGGCGCGACTTCGAGGTCAAGCTGCGCGGTCGCGCCATCCTCAACCCCCGCCTCGCCGAAGCGCTCAAGGCGCAGTTCGGACTCGAGCTCGACGCGCACGCCTTCGTGGCGCTCGCCGAGGCCGACGGCACCTTCAAGCCGAACCCCGTCATCGACCGACTGCGCGGCCTCACCTCGCACCTCGACTCGTTCAGTGTCAGCCCGCGCCTCGTGGTGTCGAGCTTCGCGGATGTCGCGAGCGCCATGGCAAAGGATGCCCACGACCTCGAGCACCCGATTCTCGACGCCCTCGCAGGCAACCCCACCGCCAAGTGGACGGTCGAGGAGGCCTTCACCGAGGTGAAGGCGATGGGCGCGGATGTGCGGCCACCCCAGACAGACACGCTCCTGCTCGACGCAGACAGCGAGCAGGAGAACGTCATCGCGCAGATCGCGGCTGGCAACTCCATCGTCGTTCGCACCCTGCCCGGCACCGGCAGCACCCAGACCATCGTCAATGCCATCGGCGCGCTCGTCGGCCAGAACAAGCGCGTTCTCGTCGTCGGCGCGCGGCGGGCCTCGCTGCTCGGCATCGCGCAGCGGCTCGGTGATATCGGCCTCGGCGGGGTCGCCGTCTCACCGGCAACGCTGCGCAAAGACATCATCAAGTCCATCGGCCGCAGCGAGAAGGCGAAGCAGCCGCATGTTGGCGAGGTGGATGACGCGCTCGCGCGGCTGCGCACCGTCATCCTCGACTACCGCGCTGCGCTCTCCAAGCCGGATCCGGTGCTCGGCATCTCCGTGCTCGACTGCGTTACAGAGCTCTCGCGCCTCGCCCTGCTCCCCGTTCCGCCGTCGACCACTGCGCGGTTGAGCCGCGTGTCGGTGGAGGCGCTCGCGAACGGTCGCCAGCACGCTATCGACGTCATGGCCAATGCCGCCAAGCTCGGGGAGTTCCGCTACGGCCCGAACGACTCGCCGTGGTACGGGGCGCAGTTCCTGTCCAGCGACGACGCGAACGCCGCCCACCAGCGTGCACGGCAGCTCTGGAACCATGACGTTCCCGACCTCATCGACAAGGCGGGGCAGCTGGTCGCGACGACGCACATGCGCCCGTTCACGACGATCCACGAGCTCGGCGTCTACCTCGGCCTGCTCGTCGACCTGCGCGAGTCGCTCGACAAGTTCCAGCCGGTCGTCTTCGACCGCTCGATCACCGAGCTCATCACGGCGACCTCGAAGCGCCGCGACACCCCCGACATGTCGCCGGCGAACCGCCGTCGCCTGGTCAAGCTTGCCAAGGAGTACCTGCGACCCGGCGTCCACGTCGGCGACATCAACGCTGCGCTCGTGCGCATCCGCGATCAGCGGGTGCTGTGGCAGCGCTTCGCGGCCGAGGGCGTTCCGCCGCAGGTTCCCGTCGGCATCGCCGAGGTGCTCGCCGCCTACCGCGAGGTCGAGAAGAACCTCGCGAGCCTCGACGAGCCGCTCGGCTCGTTCACGCCAGACACGTCGCTCGCGCATATGCCGCTGCACCAGCTCACCTCGACCCTCCAGGGTCTCGCCGCCGAGTCGGAGGTGCTGACCAACCTGCAGGAGCGCACCGCCCTCATGAACGAGCTGCGCGACCTCGAGATCGCGCCGCTCACCACCGACCTCGCCGTGCGTCACGTGCCGGAGGAGCAGGTCGCTGCAGAGCTCGAGCTCGCCTGGTGGCGCTCGGCGCTCGAGTCGCTTCTCGAGAACGAGCGGGCCCTGCTCGGCGCGAACACGAGTGTGCTCGACCGGCTCGAGGCCGACTTCCGCCTCGTCGACGAGGCGCACGCCGCAGGCAGCGCTGCCCTGCTCTCGTGGCAGCTGGCCGAGAACTGGAAGATCGGGCTCATGGACTGGCCCGAGGAGGCCGACCTCCTCAAACGCCTGCTTCGCGGCGACGGCTTCACCGCCTACGACCTGCAGACCTCCGCGCCGCACCTCTCGCGTGCCGTGGCGCCGGTCTGGCTCGCCTCACCGTACGAGGTGCACGCGGTCGCCGACTCCCTGCCCTTCGACAGCGTCATCCTCGTGGATGCCGGTGCCACCACGATCGCGGAGAACGCCGGCGCCATTCGCCGTGGCCGCCAGGTCGTCGCCTTCGGCGACCCCGTGACACAGACTCCAGCGGTATTCACCATCGCGGTGCCAGAGGAGTCCGTTCCGGAGTCCGCCCTGCCTGACGAGGAGGCGGAGGCAGCCCTCGACGCCCTGCACGAGGACTCGGCGCTCGCACGGCTCGCGTCCCTCCTTCCCACCTTCACCATCACGCGCTCCTACCGCCCCGGCGGCGAGGAGCTCGCAGACCTGGTCAACCGCCGCTTCTACGGCGGACGCATCTCCGCCCTGCCGTGGGCGGGTAGCTTCCTTGGGCACGGCAGCCTCGAGCTCGAGTACGTCGAGGACGGCACCGGCATGCCGGACACCTACACGGGAGCCGTCGAGAGCGTCGACGCCGAGGTCAACCGCGTTGTCGAGCTCGTGCTCGACCACGCGAAGAACAAGGCGCGCGAGTCGCTCATGGTGATCACCGCGTCGCCGCTGCATGCCGTGCGCGTGCAGCAGGCCGTCCTCGCCGCCGTGGCGACGCATCCAGAGCTCAGCGACTTCCTCATCGGCGATCGCGCCGAGCCGTTCACCGTCGTCACGATCGACCAGGCGGTGGCAGAGAGCCGCGACCGCGTCATCCTGTCGATCGGATTCGGGCGCACGCCGCACGGCCGCGTGCTGACGAACTTCGGCATTCTCGGCCTTCCGGGTGGGGAGCGCCTGCTCGCCGTCGCGATGACACGGGCCCGCCGGTCGATGGCGATCGTCTCCTGCTTCCAGCCGTCGGACATCGACGAGTCGCGCATGAGCCACGGCGCGGTCGCCCTCGCCGAGATCCTCGCAGAGGTGGATGCCCGCCTCGCCGACTCGCCGATCCCCGACGACCGCGACCCCATGCTCGTCGACCTCGCCCGCCGTCTCGCGGCGAAGGGCATCAACGTCGAGCTCGGCCACCGCGGAAAGCTCGGCCTCGTCGCCTCGCACGGCGGACGCTGCGCTGCGATCGAGACGGATGCCGTTCTGCTTCGCTCCAGCCTTCGCGAGTCGCTGCGACTTCGCCCCGAGCTGCTGCGTCGCCTCGGATGGCACTACCTGCGCGTGCACTCCTTCGAGCTGTTCAGCGACCCAGACGCGGTGACCCGCCGCATCATCTCCCTCCTCGGCGCGGATGCCGAGCCGGTGACCGAGCCGATCACCATCGTGCAGGGCGCGGCCTCGGTATGACCGGCGAGCACGTCGGCACCCCGCTCAGCGAGGAGCAGGAGATCGCGCTCGGCAACACCCCGGCAACGGGGCGTCACCGCGGTCGGCGGGTGACCACCGAGGCGCCGGAAGGCAGCGACCCGAACCCGGCACCCGAGCCTGAGCGCGGGAACGGCACAGAGAACGACGAGCGGCTCAAGGCCGACAAGCCGCCGCACTGGGGCTGACGCAGCGAATTACTCGAGCGGGCGCGACGCGTTCTGCGCCTTGAGCAGGTCGCGGATCTCGATGAGCAGGTCGACCTCGTTGACGACGGCCGGTGCCTCCTCTGCCACCTCCTGCTGCTCCTTGAAGGCGCGCTTCTTGAGGTAGTTGATCGGCAGCACGAGCGCGAAGTAGACCACGGCGGCAACCAGCGCGAACTGGATCACCGCGGCCACGACCGCGCCGAACAGGATCTTGGCCGTACCGCCAGCGGTGGTGGGAATCTCCACGATCCACAGGGTCGCGAGGCTCTCCGCGTTGAACAGGGCGCCGATCGCGGGATTGAAGATGCTGGTGACCAAGGCGGTGACGATGGCACTGAACGCGGTTCCGACGACAACCGCGACCGCGAGGTCGATGACATTCCCGCGCAGCAGGAACTCCTTGAAACCCTTCATGAACGTGCCTCTTCCTAGCTCGTGCCTCCTGCAGCGGGGGCGGTGGTGGCCGCGGGAGTCGCAGCGGGGGCTGCGGGCGCGGGGGACGATGCAGTGGAGGAAGAGCTGGACGACGACTTCTTCTCCGAGGCGCGGTTGTCGCTGCTGTAGAAGCCGGAGCCGCTGAAGGTCACGCCGACGGCCGAGAAGACCTTGCGCAGCGCGCCGCCGCACGTCGGGCAGACAGTGAGCGAGTCCTCTGTGAAGGCCTGGTGGATGTCGAAGGCCGTCTCGCAGGCTGTGCAGCGATAGGAGTAGGTGGGCACGGTGTCCTAAAAGATCTGTGAATTAGCGCTAGTGAGCGAGCCGTGTGATGCCCGACGGGGTGACGACCCC
>Ga0307514_10004072_pt1 | contig 13586 bp, 18 predicted proteins | sample 16_EM_MG_FD_203088 | JGI IMG/M metagenome (GOLD analysis project Ga0307514, IMG submission 203088) | Populus trichocarpa ectomycorrhiza microbial communities from riparian zone in the Pacific Northwest, United States - 16_EM | ecosystem: Host-associated > Plants > Roots > Unclassified | place... | reverse complement strand
AGGAGAAGGTCTATCGAAAGCGAGCGTTGGGTAACCTGAGAAGGTCGTCGACATTGATCTCAACCCTGAGCCTTTACAGGAAAGATCTTCAATCACTTAGTCGCCTTGAAGCAGAAAATTGGTGCTACTTGTGCCTGGGACACAATCTTTTATTATTGGCTCTCACTGGCAACCCGTCATAACGTAATTGCTGAGCGCTAAGCTCCCAGATACCGGTGAGTGCTATACCCTCAGATGCACATAACCTCGAGCGCCTAAGGCGGTAAACTTGCCACTACTGCACCATCGATAACAATTGGAATATCGTACTTTTCAAAGGCGTCTCTCGGAGGTGACTGTCCGGAACGAGACAAGACTGGTTTGGTTCCTTCTTGGACATCTTTCTCGGCTCCTTGGATATCCCTAATATAGATACCACAGAATTTCAAGTTCGTATCGATGCCTTGGCCGACAGCATGTGTCGTTTTTACACCTCAGAAGATGATTGGAGGACGCTGGTATAGTACGACACCTTGTCCCATTTTTGCCACACGGACTGGCGATAATAAGATGCTTGATCTCCGGCCCACAGCCATAGGAACAGATGGTTACATTATTGGAAGACACGGAGCTCCAGGCATGGCAGCCGAATTCAAAAATTGGCCTGCGAACAACATATGGACAGGACATATTGCACGGTTGGCCGATGTTCATTTAATTGATTCCCACCTCGGTTTGACTATTGCTGGTGAGCATGAAATATATGCAACGTTTCCATTTGATAGTCATCATCATCTCAGGCTCCGAAGTTTGATTCTGTGGCATTGCATTACTGAGCCACCAGTACCAAAGGGTCGCGTCCTCTCATGTGTTAATGGCTGATGGTTGGGAGCGTAGCATCAGTTGCTCAAACTCGTGTTCTCTTTGCCGCCGATTCAAGCTCAACCATCTTATAAAAATTACTTGCACAACTTTCGTGCTGAACTTGTAGAATCCTTGGTTACGAGGCCTTTCCTGGAGGATGGTACATCATAGCATGGAGTTCCTCCCATCCCATCTGCTGTCTTGCTGCCGTCCCGATTAATGAGTTGACCCAGGTTACCGTTCACGGTGGACGGTGGACGGTGGACGATGTACTTATTGCCTAAACTTTCTATACTTAGATTTACTTGATGCCATCATCTGCGCAGAGGATGTCACCTTCAATTGCTCATCTGCGTTTGAACAGAGATTTGCTTGGTGGCCGTGCCTCTAAGGACCTCAAGATCACGAAAGGAGGTGACCATGCGGGTTTTGACGAATACAGTTAAAAATATTACTATTATGTTTTCGATATTGTAGCATCATCGGGGGTATCTATTAATTTGATAGTGACATTGAGGCGCAGCAAAACTGGGGTAAAAGTTGGTTTGTCAAATCGGTCAGGTGAGGGACGTGTCGAATCTCGATGTGATACGAAAATTTTGACCTCTTGATCGGTTTTCAGATTCCGAGAAATTGAACCCGTTCAGACATCTGAATTATGACTGGAGCCTGGAGACGTAGTAGACCGGTAAACGGTCTCGAGGCGTAGGTCAACGCGTTTAAGCGCGCACTTACTTGGCACGCGACGTAAATTGGCGTGCATGTGACTTGGACGCGTGAGGGCGTTATTTATTATTCTTTGTTTCGTCACAAAAGGTCAACTATCATTTCATCATCTTCCACAAAGCCATCTCGCTCGTTTCGTTTCCAAGGACATAACAGCTCAAGGCTACTCACCGTCACCACAGAGTCAAAGATGTCTTCTAACATTCCGGTTTGTTTCCTGTCGAATTTCGGGGGGTATTTTGAAATTCACTCAACTGACGACGTGACCAATCTTTAGGCACGTCGTGTGGCACGAACAACGCGAGCAACTGTGGTGAAAGAGAATGAAAACGCTAATGCACGTTCGTCGAGAATTGTGACGCGAAGCAAGCCCGCTGTCACTGCGTCAAGCGCTGCGGGTGCTGCTGCTGGTATCAGCAGGCCTACTCTTGCCTCCAAAGCAAAGGCAGCAACCGCTGATAAGAAAGGGGACTTGAACGCAGGAAAACGGAAACGTGAGGCTTTGGGCGAAGTAGCTGTTGCGGGCAACAAACCGACAGGTCCTGCAGTGAAAGGCAAGGAGAAGGAGGTCCTCGATGGTGTCATTCTCAGACCAAGGACTACCACCGCCCGTCAACCCCTTCGTACTGTTACTACCCGTCAGACAAGACCAGTAAAGGAGGATGCGATTAAACCAATCAGAGAGGAAAAGGAGGTTCGAAATGATCGTGCTATGGCAGTTGATCCTCCAGCTCAAGTGCCACTTCCTGGCCTCACTACTCGTCGGTCCAATCTACCATCGAAGAGTATATCGGCTGCTGGAGGCCGCAGGAAAGATGGTCATAGTCGTGTCTCATCGCGGACTATTCCGCCTTCGCATCACAGAATTGAAGAGGACGAAGACGAACCAGCACAGAAGAAAAGACGAACATCTCCAATACCTCCAGAAGAGGATCCTCGAGTGCTTGAGGAGGCCCGCGCACAAGCAGAGGAAGACGCTCAGTGTGGCAGACTTGCTGATGAGATGGAAGCCTTTGCCAACGAGCCTGAAGCTGATCCCGAGCACTCCCCTTGGGAAGACCTCGACGCCGAGGATAACGACGATCCTCTCATGGTGAGCGAGTATGTCCAGGATATATTCAAGTATATGAAGCAGCTAGAGGTAAATCAGTTTGCGGGCAAGTTGATCTGGGTTGTGCTCACCGTTGTACCTTTTCAGATGACGACGATGCCTAATCCTAATTACATGGAAAGCCAAAAGGAACTCGCCTGGAAAATGCGCGGCATCCTGACTGATTGGCTCATCCAGGTTCACGTCCGCTTCCGTCTTCTACCTGAAACATTATTCCTTTGTGTGAACATCATCGACCGCTTCCTCTCTGCTCGTGTCGTTTCATTGGCAAAGCTTCAATTAGTTGGTGTAACATGTCTGTTCATCGCTGCCAAATTTGAGGAAATAGTGGCACCCTCCGTTTCTCATTTTTTGGCCTGCGCAGACTCCTCGTATACGGAATCCGAAATTCTGCAAGCTGAACGATACGTTTTGAAGACGCTGGACTGGAATTTGAGTTATCCTAACCCCGTACATTTTCTTCGTCGCGTTAGCAAGGCCGATGATTATAATGTCAAAGTTCGAACACTCGCCAAGTACCTTTTAGAAATTGGGGTCCTGGAATGGCGGTTGATTGCCGCGCCTCCCTCCCTAATGGCAGCGGCTTCAATTTGGCTCGCCCGTCTAGCGCTTGGGATGGAGAACTGGGTAAGTATCGTCATCGTCATTTGAAACTGAACCTGACGTCTCCGCCACAGTCACCTAATCTGGCACACTATTCGTCCTATAGAGAAAGTGCTTTGATTCCAACCGCAAACTTGATGTTAAATTATATTTTAAAACCTATCAAACATGAATCTTTCCATAAAAAATACGCAGGAAAGAGGTATTTCAAGGTATGTTTCTGAACACGTTAGCATCACAACACATCATTAAAAATCTTCCAGTCGAGCATATTTATGAGAGAGTGGGCCTTGGACCGATGGACAGAAGGCGCTCAAATAGATTTGAGCAAAGAAATTTATAGGTTAAAGGCAGAGATTAAGCTGGAACGCGAGGCGGAGGAGGCGGCTCAGCTTTTGCGGGAGGACAGCAAAGACTTGGCGGCAGATTATGCTGCATTGCAGCAGCTTCGCATTCGATCAGGCGCTGCGTAACTCTTATCATCCTTGGTTGGAGGTTTTTCCTAATCCGCCACATTTCTACTATCGACCCGTTTTGTCCTCTCACGGTTTGGACTGTCATTGATTTCCCCCCATGTATCCTCCACAACCAGCAATTGTTACCACATTCAGGCAATCAGCATCACCACTATACCTCATCATGTCTTTGTGTTCTAGTTCTATAATGTTTTCTCGCTTTTCTGTTCGCCGAATCAGCTTTACACTACCGGTCGGCAAAGATCTATCAATTACCCGCATTGCTATACTTCGCTCTCGTTGTGGCGTTCGGCGCTTTCGTTTACCCTTCGAAAACAGTGTGGATTGGTCCTACGGTGTCGTCAGATGCGATGTTTTCGCCGTCATTTCAACGTGGTTATTTCGTCATCTATAGAATCTTTGGCTGGACTGGTCCCGTCGGTCCTTGTAATGTTTAACAGCTTTCTCCGTATGTTTAGTTCGTTAGTGTACAACTTTAGTGTCAGTTTCCAAATTCAAGTGCATTGTCTTGGGAGTGGTGAGCGGTCTTGATGATACATCATCGATGGACGGCAAAGAGTGATAAGTGTACTTCTATGAACCATTACAATATAAAATTAAACTACCAATTCCCCTTCCACACTCGCAGGCTCGAGAGCAAGCTGCTCTAGGACAACATCATAGCGTCCGCGGTCGTGACCTTTTAAATACCGAAGTAAACTAGCACGTTGGTGAATGAGTCTACGCAAGGCACGGCGGTTGCCTACATCGCGCTTGAAGGTTGTTAAATGTTTCCACAAGTTGCGGATTTTATATGTCAACAATGCAACTAAATGAAGAATTAGAATTGAATTAGTACTTGAATTAGTATTGCAACACGCACCCTGTACTTCAGTCCTTCCGGAATCGAAAGGGTTTTCAGGTGTCGAAAACGCCTCGATGATCCTCCTCCGGTTTTCGAAAGCAATGCCATCCGCGTTTGCATTTCTCAAATCGATAGCCTTCGCGAGCAAAGTTGCTTTATGAATCTCCCGCTCACTCTCCTCGTGTATCATCTCTTTCGACGGCGTCTGAATTAATTTTTTTGGGAAGCCATGCGTTATTGAACCAGGTGCAGACTGGGCATATTGGCGGACCTGGGTGACCATATGGATTGTCGCAATTGGCAAATCGTCAAAAAGCATCTTCTTCTCTGCGTCCTTGACTCCATAACCCAGTTCTTTCGGTATCTCAATATTGCCAACTGAGAATTTCTCTGTATGCAATCCTGACGTCGATAATTGCTCCTCCGTAACAGTGACTTTCGAAAGCTTGCAGTTCCCCCATTTCGCGGCCTCTTCTGTGGCGCGGGTGCCTAGGACAACGCTCGGTTTGCTCGCCGATGCTTGCTTAATACGTTCGTCAGTACGAGCTATGTTCTTCTTCTTGTTGCGTGCGTTAATCCGTTTCGAAGCTTGGGAACAGCTGATTGAGGAGGTATGAAAGTAACTGTCCAAAAACAATGCAACAAAGGGAGAGCTCGCTATAAAATATAAGGGTTTTGAAGGAAAACGATGTACAACTTTTCCTTACTTTTTGTGAGCACTTTGGGCCGTCGCAACATGTTATAGGGCAAAGCCTCAAAGATACTTAGACGTGGATGTTCAACGGCCCGATAATTCCGATAGAGTACTTAGTATTTTGGTGTCAGTTTCTCAAGGAGTATAATTACGTGAACATTCTAATGCTCGAGAAGGTACGAGTTATAGTTCCATTTTCTCCTCCCAACCGGGGTTTTTCTGCAAAACCACAAAGCCTTCCAAAACGTGGCTGAACGGGATATACTCTTCTGTAGCCAACTCTGCACGTTCTGTGGTTCCTAGACGGACAGGGGATTGATGCGTCTGGAAGCCCGAGATCGTCCTGGGCTTTCCTGCCTGACCAACAACATCAATAGCCTTAGAATCGTATGAGAATTTGTCACATCTAACTTCACAGAAAAGCTCACCTGTCCGACGCGTACGGTAACAGCTTTATTTTGTAGCTTGTCGTCTAGCGTAATAAGGAAACGGGGGTACATTGCAGGTGTCAGGAAGTACATCATCCAGTGATGTTTGTCCAAAATAACTGAAACCAAATCAATACCGCAAATATCTCTGCCACAAGCAGATGCACTTACAAGCTTTAGCATCTGTGAATGCTGTTAATGTTGCCAACAAAGCAGCAGTAGCAGGTCGATGCATGATAGTTCGATCGCAGAAGAAAGGATTTAGACCGATCGTACCCTTTCCCATGTGCACCAATCCTTGGGCTACACGAACCATAAATAGGGTATCAGGTTCCTTCGCATAATACCCAGCCAGTTGCCTGAGCATCTGGGCAAGACGAGCGTTGTTTGTACCAGCACCTACAAGACCCATGGCAAATATGGCATTAATTGCCACTTGTAAGTCATTGTCGTGGCTATACTTGGAGAGTGTGTCGAGAATAGGTAATTGAGGATTTGACGTGCTAACTAGACCAATAGCAAGAGGCACAGCTTTTCGTATAACCGGTTCACCATAGTGCATCTACAGAGCAGTTGAAAGGTACGACGACAATTTCAGAGAAATCGACTAACCAGATGGTTGAATTGGCGCAGTGACATTTCGGCGCCGATGTCTTCACCCATCGCAATTAATGCTATCGCAATTACGGCAAACGCTTGGAAGGTACCGTCTTGCTTCTCTTGCTTCTCTTGCTTCTCGTCTTTCTCGTCCTTCTCGTCTTTGTCGTCCTTTTTCAGCGAGTCGACGTGCTCGTCGCAATAATGAAGCATTGACTGGACCTTTAGCACATTTCCTGTCCCTGCGAACGAGCAAGCTTCTACTAAGATTTGTGCAGTTTTCGATGTGGGGTGGTCAATGGCCTTCAAGGTCTCTATTGTTGCATCTGAAGCATCTTGAAGACCTGAAAAACGGTGAAAAGTTGACTCAGATAGCGGAAGAACTTGCAAAACTTACCAAGGTAAAGAAGGCCCAGACCCAAGGCCATGAACCTTGCCCACTTTTCATCCAATGACTTGTCATCTCTCTCTGATTTGTCCATCAAAGTCTGAAGGATCGTCTCGGAAATCTCCCCATGCTGGCTACCAACGAAGATAAACCCAAGAGCCAAAGCAGACAAACTAGCAATTTCCATTGACACTCCATCGTCAACTATGTGTGGCAGAAGGAGTGGTAGGATGTCTTCCCGATGAGAGCCGGCATAAGCTAAACCGAGGCCGATTATTGAACTGGTTTTCAAAGAAACGGAGGGGTTTGTCGTGTATTCCCCAAGTAGATGGAAAGCATAGTCCGCCTCCGTCCGTACGCCAGTGTTTAGCATCCCAGTTGCCAGCAATGCACCAGCTTTTATATGCTCTTCGGCGGAGTAGGTGTACTTGTCGACATGACTGATACCCACGTCCGTCTCCCACAGTAAACTCAGTCCAAGAGATGCAGCCGCACTCATCATACCTTCGCGAAACCAAGGTAAGTAGCCGGTGGAGGGCAGTTTGCAGAAGCGTACCATGGTCTTTGTTCTTGTAAATCCAACTGTTACCTTCCTCGGCCATGACCATCAATTTGTCGTTTCCGAACCCAGCATTGACAAATGCGTTTACAAAAGTTCCAGCCAAGTTAGCACGAGCAGAATCAATGTTCACTGAAATCCCTCCTATTTGAAATGGTAAGAATGAACTGGGCGATAGAATCAAGAATCTTACTCGTGTTCTCAAGATGTGACTTATATACATCTTCCAAACTCTTGGCCTCCTCAACACCCAATTCCTTCCCGAACGCCCGGAATTGCTCACTTATTTTTGTATTGAAAAGAGATTCCTGCAGATCGCTCTCAAATGCGTCTTCGGCTTCTTCTTCAGTTAAGGGAATTTGGAGCCACTCGAGGGGGATTTGGGCACGAACGATTAGGAATGCTAGTTGACGTTTCATCAAGCTTGGAATGAAAATCAGTAAAAATTCCTTGCACGGAACGAAATACCTACGGATTCGCTGGAGCACTAAAATCCTCTCTAATGAGGTCAGGATCTCCCAGCCGGATAGCAAGTGACAAGGCTTCGGGAAATTTGTGGTATTTCACGTAAATTGCATGGGCGGTTCGAAGGAAAGAGACGTCATCGGGAGGGGGTAATAAATTCACGCATCTGAAATTCCGTAAGGATACAGGGGACTGAGTGCTGCCTCGATACGTACCGAATCATGTACTGGCATACTCGACCATATGTATTCTCGTCCACGAGAGTAGAAATATCAGCAATAATTTCCATTTCTTCTAGCAGATCAACCGCGTCGGGTTCCGCATTATGGCTCAGGAGAAATTTCGCACATTGTCTTGCTAAATCACGCAAGTCGTCTATCGTGCCAGGAAGTTGGGTCTTTGGCGTTTCCGCTGTCTCAATTTCTTTGTCTTGCACCAACAATTCTTCTTCTCTTGCTGTAAATTCTTCTCCAAGCTCTGCTGCAAGATGTCGAACATATTCATGACCCCATGAGCCAGGATCAGCTAGAGGGGAATCCGAGGGTCGCGAGGAGGCAGATAGTAAACGGTATCGAAGGGTGCCTCTTGGTTGTGTATCGGAGTAAGTCATAGCGAGCACAGAAAGAATGTCAGCAAACAGACTCTGTAGATAAATTAACTTGCGATATAAGAAGAAAAGAAGTGCATTTCCCACCTTGTCCTCAGATGGTGGCCAGCTCTCATAAAGAATCTGGAGATCGGGATAGTGAGGTCTTAGAAATTTCAGGGGTTTGGGTACAGAAGTCATGGAGGAAGTAGATGTTTTAATTAGTGTCCGCAGGGTTTCTAAGGTGGGGCGATAAAGTTCGGTGTTAGATTCCTGGTGAAATGGTCCTCAAATTAGTTCCTTCCTCGGTAAGATTATAGCGTCAACACCTTTAATCGTTCGACTAGCATCTCCAACTGATCCTTTAACTGTTGATCCTCTTCCGACTAAAAAAATAAGTTTATTCTCTTGTGTCTTTTCAGAAGTGAATACGTACCAATTCTTCCCCATCTCCTTCCTTCTTCGCATCTTTCGTGGGTTTTGAAGTTGAACCAGGATTTTCGCTTTCTGGTTCATCCTTCTTCTTTGGATCCTCAGACTGCACCTTGATAGAGAAATCCTGAGCTTTCGTCATGTCTGTAGGTTAATGCTTGACCGCATTCAGAGTACGCGACGCGCGTCCATCAACTGCTTTCGCACGATGGTCAACTCACGTGCACTATCTATAATTGTAAACATGGTTATGAGCTTTACAAGGCTTTACAAAAGCGCGAGATAAGTAAACCTCATTTCAGGCGTTGTTCTTTTTTTCGTGGGTCACCATGAGTGAAGGCATCCAAATCACAATTCCAGGTGCGATATACAAAATTGACAATGAAGAGTAATTCATAAAGACATTCCTTAGATTTTGATGACGATGTGAGATCAACGCCGACACCGTTCGGCCGCTCAGGTTATGGCTTCGGAGGCAACGGGTTTGGGAATGGTGGGTTTGGTTTTGGTGGAGGATTTGGAGGACTTGATTCTCCCCAGATAACCACACCCACAAGTGCATTCCAACCTTCCGAGAAGAGTTACTTTTCTCACTCCCGAGCGGACTCGTCAACATCCATTGAATCGACTGGTTCGACAAACGCCGCATTTGCGAATAAACCCATTACTCCGTTTTCCCATTCCGCTCAACCGTCTTTTGCCAATAATACAACTGGGTTTTCCAAAAAGCCATCTTTCGCCTCCATTCGCAATGCTTTCAAAAGTACAAAACATTCAGAGGCACCCCCTGTTCCTTCATTCGACAACCCACCTTATCCGGCTCTGAAGAATCCCTTTGGAAACCGCTCAACTTCTTCCCTAAGCCATGGCGCCTCATATGAGCCAAGGTCTGGTCGAGGAGGTCTACTAACAAAATCCAGAAGCCATGGCCCAACGAAGTCACAACATTCGCACAGCGGGTCTATTTTCCACGTTTCTGACGCAGGCAGCGACCATGGCAACCTTCCATCACCACCACCTGTTCCTCGTGTTCCCAGCGCGTATGGAAAGATGTACCAGGAGGAGACAGTACCAGATGTTGAAGAAGACAAAGTTGTCATGGACTTGAAGAGTCCTTCGGACTATGCATTGCATGCTGTATTCATCAGGTTTGCTGGTCTAGCCGAAGAAAAGATTGATAATTTTCTTCGTCAGCCCCTGGTAAGCGCCTCTTAAATCAATCCATAATTCCTCGTTAATTATGGTTATTCCAGGAGAAAGATGTCCTTCTTACAAACTTCATGGGCCCGGGGCTTGACAATAAGTTTGATGAGACACTACACTCGTTGGGCATTATCGCCCAAAAGCATGCCAAACAAGTTATTGACTCTACTCTACGCTGGCGAAGGACCCAAAACGAAAGTGTCACCGCTGAGCTCGTTCGATCTCATACATCAAATAGAACACTCCGGCCAAACGAAATTTTTAGTCTTTTGAATGAGCGGAAATCGCTTGCTTCAATATACATCATGTGCCGTGCACTTATTGCCGTTCTCCAGTTGTTGTCGAAGGATGCCCTCGGTGACGCTCTTGGTTTCAGCCTGGAAGAGACGACTTTTGAACAATTTAGGAAGCCTGACCGGCAGTCACTTCATCAATCTTTAAACCACGGAATTAACTCGCGTTTATATGCCGCTCTTCTTGGCCATCTGGCCAACGTTAGGTGCGGTGTCTTAAATTGAATGTGTTGTATTCTAATGTTTTTATTCAGATTTATAAGTGTTACGGATCGTTTCTTGGCGGAACTTGCCCCTATAGCACAGGGACAGGTTTCAAAAGATCTTGGAACTAAGTACGAGAATCTTGTGAAGGGGTTGAGGAATATAAAAATCAAGGTGACTTGATTACTTCATTGCTTCCGGATGAAATTCAATAGAATGACAGGTTTGGCCGTCAGAAGCCTTTGAGGAAGGAGCAGAATTCATGGAATCTCTATCAAAATCTTACGTGAATGCACATGGGCTTAACTTGAAGATTGCCTTCGCGGAGTCTCTAGTTTTGTTGTTGCACCCTATTGGAAAGGTTACCCTTACTCTATTCACTAGCTATGGAGAATCTGAAACGCCACATAGAGTGCACAAGCAGAAACAAATCACCCAGAATGGGCCAAAGCGATTGAAGTTATCTACCCTAAGGCTAAGGAGATGATGAATAAGCCACGATATTGGCAAGTTGCATTCCCGCTCGCCGTCACTAGCCTATGTGTGGCACCGCAAGCCTTCTTCCTCAAACATTGGCAGGCCATGTCTGAGAGCGCTCTCACGAAATTGAAGGTTCTGTCCCGCCTACCCATGTTTGCAATATCTAATCCGAACTCGATCAGGAACGTCCATATCGCACGATTGTTTTGAATGGCTTAGCACGGATTGTCTGGACATATTTATATCGTTGTCAGGAAGCCGCTTCGACCACTATGAGCAAACTTGAAAACCTCTTGAAACACTTTTTTCCTCCAAATCGGACTGCAATGATACCTGGTGACGACCTTCTGGCACCTCTGACATATATCGTTCATTTCATTCTCTCCCGGCACCCAGAGTATGGAAGAGCGTTTTGTCTGGAACTACTTCAGGAGTCGACCATCAACAGTCTGCAGCAGAAGGGAGGCAATTTGGGTATCGCCTTGGGACCCGAAAGGTTTTCCATCGTGATCAACTCTGTTCTGCTGTCACTTCATAATGCGGAACGAGAGGTAGTAATGCCGTCCTGGCCCACCTCTTCCGACTTCTCTGTCTTCCCAGGCAGGGAGGATTATCCATCATCTTCAGACTACATCCCCCCTCCAATCCTCAAACCGGGACTGCAGGATTTTCTTGACCGGTGCGGATTGTCCCTAGCAACGGTTACGGCTTATTGTGGCAACTCAGTTGGCTCCATGTCCGTTTTTGACGACCAATGGTCGCAAACGAGACTCAATTCTCAAATCGACGAGTTGGGCAATTATGTTGTGCGGCGACATCCCGACAGCATTACGGTTGCATACCCCAGCAATCTCACACCTCAAATATCTATTCTCAGCTCAGCATTTCAAGCTTGGCCCCGTTTGCTTCACTCGTCTCTTCAATTTGCGGACATCGTAGACTTATTATTGTGTGGGATCATCCATGTTGAACCTGCTCTTGGCGAATCGGCCACAGCGTCTCTGAAACGATTAATGGCTGACGACTGCAAGGCACTCGAAGTTGTCTCAAGGTTCAACCACTTTCTTTTCAACCCCAACAATGTTTGCCACGATTCAGGTATCAAGCTACATGTTGAATACTCTCCGTTATTGGGTCTGTGGCACGACATAATTGAAGATTGGATCAGGCAGATTATTCACCGTGGCATCGACACGCGCCCCGATCCCGAACAAATATTAACCAGATGTCTTGAAATCGAAGCCGTCTCGCTCTTCCTTTTGGCACACGTGCATGACGCAATACATTCCGTTGGCAGCAAGGTTGTTCGGTTGCTTGGCGGCCTTGCTTCTCATTTAACTTCAGCATCCGCAACTCGCCCTCTCAGTGTAATCGAACGACTGCTAGGAAAAGACGAAGTTAAATCTCACCTCAGTGGTTATGACGACCTTTTGGACAAGTCAGAACTGTCTCGTCTTGAGCAATGGCGGAAGTTCCAAGGAGACGACGTTGTCCTCCACATCTTAGACAGCGCGAATGAGAAAGACCGCAAGATTTGGCGATATATCTATCCGATTTTTCTTCAAAGTTGCATAAAGCACTCTGGTCCTACGCTTGGCCTCTTGCGAGAATCCATCATTGCAACCGTTTCACGATATCACCCGTTTATGTCTCACCTTGCTGGCCTGAGCAGCAGAATGCCTCCCGGCTTCGCACCTAGAAACGAGAGGGATAGTTTTAAGCTTATTGTTGACAATAAACCGTTAATTGACCAATGGCACATATGGATCAAGATCCTCTGTGCAACAGCTGTCCCTCCTGATTCTGTCCGCCCAGCGCTTACCTCTCGAGAGCACAGTCGAGCTCCCTCAGATGTCAGTTTCGAGAGGGAGAGATACCTCACGACACGTGGGTTGTTTAGACATTTAACACCTTTCCTAGACTCCGAGTATACCATCTTTCGTGAAGCAGCGGTCCTGTGCATCAGCTCCTTTCCGGCTCACGCGTACCCGTACCTTCTGGAAGATCTCAATCTACTTGCTGGTCGCCAATTTTATGATGACTCTAGGTCGAAGATTGTCATGACGCCTGGATTTGAACAACATCTTGGTATGTTAGGTTCCCGTCAACACCACGACGAATCGAGAGCTCGCTCGGGTAGTTCAAGTTTACTCGGAGATCGTACTCGTCGCCAAGAACGTTTACATTCTGCAGTCGCCAGAATCTACCTCATAACAGCCCACCTACTGGAAGAACAAAGGTCTCCTGCCCGACCTGCAGCGCTGAGTAACATCTTGAAGTTCGTCCGCAGCACTCAAACGTTTCTCACTGCTCCGGATGTGCGCGAGAACCATAATTTTAACCGTCTTCGGAGATACTTCTGTGGTATTGTTGAGCGCATTTTCGCAGGGCTAGCCAATCTCAAGGATTCCGAACGCTTTATCCCTTCGAATATGCACCTAACCCTTTACAGAATGTGCGAGGATTGGTGTCACGTTGGGCCCATGACCACACCGGCCAAGGAATTGGACGCGAAAATGAAAAGGGTTCTAGAAGCAAGCGATACCAGAGATAACAAAAACAACAACTTACAGCGATTCAGGCATGAGTCCTCCTTGCTTTCACATGCGTCTGTTGGAGCGCTTACTTCACTTTGTGTATGCCTATTAAATCTC
>Ga0307514_10004071_pt1 | contig 13586 bp, 21 predicted proteins | sample 16_EM_MG_FD_203088 | JGI IMG/M metagenome (GOLD analysis project Ga0307514, IMG submission 203088) | Populus trichocarpa ectomycorrhiza microbial communities from riparian zone in the Pacific Northwest, United States - 16_EM | ecosystem: Host-associated > Plants > Roots > Unclassified | place... | reverse complement strand
GTGGACCCACCGCAGCTCACAGAAGTCTCACGCCGTTAACGGAGTGAGAAACCACCGCGGAAACCGCGCCCTTGTGTCCATATTCCGTAACGTAGCGCAGCAGTGACAGACCTACAAAGCCATTGAAGCCGAAGATGAAGCTCCACTCACCTCTCACTAATATCCGTTCCCATCCTCACATACATCCGCAGTGGCGTGATCCAAAGGGAGGGAAAGAAATCCGAAGCCGGACTGTCCCAAAACAACCCAGCCGCGAGATAGGCGCATAAACATCTCGGGATCTCCACTCAGTTATAGATCGCGTGCCTCCGGAATCCGAGCCGGGCCGAGATATTGAGAAGCCACAGGATCGTATGATTCCTTCGATCTGCGACCTGATGGTCTCGACCCTACGCCCTGCGCAGCAGTGGCGCTCGTAGATAGGGGCAACAAAGCGTAAGAGGTCGAAAAACCACGACATAGTGGTACCACTGTAGACCCACATCCAATCATGCATAAGAGCTCGATTACCAAAAAAGGACACGAAGACACACAGATATGTATGAGTCTGATAGCTGAAACCCTGAACAAGCGTTAAGCCCCTTTCCCACGGTCCTGTGTTGCAATGGCTGCGGGACCAAGGGAAATGTGAATGATGAGCACGTCCCGGTGGCGCCCGGTACGCCATGAAGTTGTAAGTATGGTGTGGGTGAGGCAAGGAACATTGCAACCTGAGAGACAAAGGCAAGGCATACGTCATGCGAAAAAAAGCACCATAAGAGTCTGCCACGCGAGCGGGATTAATGTTTTGCAAGCCAAACACATGTTTCCAGGGACTCATCAACCTTATGATACGAGACGCCGCCGGGTCATCGAAGACTCACCTCTCGGGGGTCGCTGGGAATTGCTCAGTTATCGTACAAACATGAACCCATGCACGTAACTCACCACCGCTCACGAAGCGTACGGAGGTCCGAGGCGGAAGGGAAAGGAGATACTTTCAACACATTGAACAACACTGTAAACCCAGGATTGGTTTGCCCAAGACTTGGCGCACTCAACGAAGAACGCTGGGGCGCCTCCGCAGAGCTGAACGTATCGATGCAAGTGTCATGATACGCAAATTGGTCGTACCTTACTCAATACGACCAACGCCGTAACTTACATAACGTCTTCCGATGGCCTTCCGTCCTCTCCCATCGAGCGGCAACTTTCAAAAACCGTACGCGTGGCTATGAGTTCATCCAAATCCATATGAACACACCTCGGAGCAACCGAAACGACATTGGGAAGATTCCGTCAGTACGCCCACCCTGTGGTATCTTCTATCGCGCCATTTGAACAATCGAAGGACGGAGAAAAGCGGAACGCTCAGTAGCGAAGCTGAAGTGCGCGTGATGCTCGCGAGTACGAGGGGGGGTTCGTAGTTCGAAAAGGTTTGGAGTAAACGCGGGCGCTCGTGTGTGTCGGCAAAATCTCTAGCCTGAGCGTCAGTAGGGCCCAGTGGATTACTTCCATGTAATTGGCATGCACCAAACCGCCGGGACTCGGGGGTCGTTCTAGTTGCTTCCAGCTGACGTCCAGCCCCGGCGGCGGAGTACAGGATATACTGAAAGAAAAAAAAAAGAATGAATAGGCCCGAATCTGCGATATTGCCACGTTACCTGTAACCACCACAGGTTGAGCGTACTATAAGGCGGCCCTGAGCTAGAAGTCCACACCCGGCGCCTTACTTGTGTGTTGAACCTTAAAGACACGGACGTCTCCATCACGCGCACCGTCCGTGGGTTGTGATTCCAGACTACAAACCGCCGACGGAACGTTCGACAGCTGATTCCATTCGTGGCATCCGAAACCAAGGAAACTATCCCCCATATCGCTACATTAGTGAAAGAGAGAGAAAACGTCCAGGGTGTCCAATGCGCGGCGTGGCGAGGATATGATATGATAAAAACCATCAGCTGAAAACAAGGTTGGGGAACAAAGGCGGACCGTTCCCATTGGCCGCAACTTCTTCTTGGCGGTTCGACGATGGCTGTGAAGTCAGGAAGCCTTGTGTGATGCGTCCGCATAATCCGTTCAAGGCTTCGAGAACACCCTGACAACTCGAGGTTAGCACGGTACCCGAGCCTAGCCAGAAACCTGACTGACTGTTACGGCAACGGTGAATTGGAGATGTTGGTTGTAGACTGTATCGTTATGGGTTTGGTTTCCGATGCGAAACTCTAACCTCCTCAGTCCACATCAGCCTGGGCCCCCTTCATCTTCAGGGGTCGGCGTTTCACTGGACAGGGTCACTCAAACCGCTATGGCATCACGCCAGAGACGCAAAGACGGATCTCATCCGTACTTTCGAGAACACTGGACTTACTAGGAACCTAGTGGCCGCAGCTGCGCACAGGTGGATTCAACGAAGAAATGAAGTTGTGTATCGACCAATCAGTCCAATCAGTCTCAACATGTACAAACGGCGCAAGCGAGATATGACGGGCGCGTGAGGCGGAGAGGGGGGACCGGAGCGGGCGTTTCTTTTGAAACCGTTACGACATCTGTTACAGAGTCCGTAATCATGACGACACTGTGGGACTTGCCTCCTCCCACCCTTGATCAACTCGAGTTTAAGTTCAGGCGGAAGAAGGGACTTCGCGGCGAAATTGCTGGCTGTGTGAAGCCGACCGAATTGATGGCAAGGCACGGGCCGATACTGAAGTGCTGACGCCCCAGAACTGCCCCCGTTCCTGCGGTACCGAGCGCCACCGGCCCCAAGTGGTGGCGGAAGGGTCGGGCGGAATGAAATGAATCTGAGGCTGAATTGTGAAAAAACTTTATCTTGTGAGCTCAAGGTGAAAACAGAGTTCGGCGGGTTTCGGGATGAAGGTTTGGGGTGCCGATGAGGCCTTGAATGCTTCGAGACGAATTTCTAAACCACATGGAAACTTTGGTGAATCACATTCAAATAAGAAAGCCATCCGGGTACAATAGGAAGATGGTAGATAAAATACAACGAAAGAGATTTGAAAAAGAAAAAAAAAAGGTGGAATAGATTCGAATGTTCCCGTGTATGGTTGACAGATAGTGAGGATGATTAGAGCAGGCGTCCGATACCGCCGCAAACGTCGCAGGTGTTGTTAGCCAAGAGAAGGAAGCCAAAGGTTCTACCGGAGCCGTAACAATTCCAACAGGGCTTACCGCCAATCCGTGGGTCGCCTGGACGGTAAATGTTTGGAGATTGAGGAGGATTCCGAGGCCAATTAAAGGGTGCGCTGCGGCTTGTTGACATCGGAATGTAGTCGGGTCGAGGAGGTGGAGGTGGAGGTGGAGGAGAACGCGGTGGTGGATAAACTGGTGAGGACAGTGGAGGGAGATAGCGTCTATCCGAGAAGGAAGAAAGGTCATCCCGAGCTCGATTTACGATTGAAGAGACGGATCGGCTGAGGCTGAGGCTGGGGTTCGTTGAGCTCGATCGGAGATTCAAGAGAGGTCTCTGTCTATTAGACGGGCCGACGTTCCAAGAAGAATAAAGGATGGGTCCGGAATAAGGTTTGGAGTATTTATCCCAGCACTTGCGGCATGGGTTGGAGGGGTCAAAGGATTTGTAACCAGTGTTATGGCCTGGTACGTGCATCATCAAAAAATGCAGAGAGGAGGGGACTCGTAGAGGGAGACAGACACTTTTCACACTCGTAACCCGCCGGATAGACTAGCGTTTTACCATTGTTCAGTAGCGGATGACCAGGTACGGGCGTTCTGGTGGGTCTGCCATCATCAGGGGTAGAGTTTTGGGTTTCAGGTTGTCGAAGGGGTGGTCTGCGCGGAAGGTCTTCGGCAGATCGCGATGCACCGTCTCCTGCAATGTAAAAGTCTCTTGCAAAGTCTGATAGATCGCTAGGGGCCTGTCTGGGCGGTTGGGGGGGAGGTTGCTGCGGAGGGCGTTGGAAGGGGCGGGTTGGGCCAAACTCTAGAGAGATATCGTCTGTCGGGACGGGGGTGTAAGGGGGAGGAGGCGAGTCGTCAGTCTCTTCGAGGGTTCGAGAGCGGAACAGGTTGGGGGCGGCCATGAAGAGGAATGGATAACAAATCCGCGGAGAGCGACAGTGACGGGAAATCGTAATCTCACATTCAAAATCAGACCGAGATGCCGATCGCGGGTTGCCGAACAAAAAGGCGCCGGGAGGGATGAGACGAAAATAGAATGGATATATATATCACATACACCCCCTTCCCTTTCCCGCTCTTTACAACGAAATCCCTCCCCCTCCGCTTCCTCAACCATGGGCAGAAGAAAGATCGAAATTCAACCTATTACCGTCAGTTTCCTCGCCCTCCATCTCTCCTCTCATCAACTCTAACCTTTTCTTTCAGCACGAGCGGAACAGATCCGTCACCTTCCTAAAGGTCCACACCATAATTCCACCCAGATGTATTTTCGTATCCTGACCTTTTTCCAGAGAAAGAACGGTCTCTTCAAAAAAGCTTATGAGCTCGGCGTTCTTTGCTCAGTAGACGTCGCCGTCATCGTCTTTGACAACAAACAGGGTGGCCCTCGTCTCTATCAGTATGGTTCAGACGATGTCATCACCATCGTCGAACGAGCCATGAGGGTATGTCCCACATCTCGTTTCCTTCATTCGATCTCTGTTGAGTTATTTAGTTCGAGGGTGATCGGGACACTAAAAGACCCTGCGATTTCAACGCTCGTTCTCTCGAAGATCATGAGGAAGAAGACGAGGAGGACGAAGACCATGCCCCAGCGCGCACATCCAAGAAGCGAACAGAGTCTGGTGCCATCAAACCGACGCCCGCTTCCCAATCTCGACCGCAGGAGGTCCCCGCTTCCGTCTCCCCTCCCCCCCACAAACGCGCCCGCCTGGACTCGATTGATATCCCCTCAGACGCAACGCCGGCCAACTCTTCCTCCTCTCTGCCCCTCCCTCCAACCCTCCTCCATCCGTCGCTTCAGCCTCTTCTCGCTCAAACCCTTCAGTCCCACATCCCTCCGCCCAACCCGCAGCAGCTATCACTCGCCCTATACAGCATGGTCCAACAACAATCGCTTTCGTCCGAGTCCCACGCCGCCCTCTTGAACCTCATCCGATCCGGTAGTTTGCAATCTGGTCGCTTCAATTCTCAACAGTCGAATCAAAGTTCTGGTCCCTCCGAAGGCTTCCTTGCTTCCCTCGCAGAACTCGTCTCTGCCAACCCTGGCATCAGTGATGGTGTCGGCAACGGTCTCAGTGGTTACGGTCTTGGTGGAGGGGGAGGCGCTTTTGATTGGCCAACTGGTCTCGGGTTAAGTTCCAACGCCCAAGAACCACAACCTTCGACAAGTTCGTCTTCCGTTCCGTACGTTCTGACCCGCTCGCCCCCGTGCTTACTCACCTCATCGCGTATAGGCCGTGGAGGCGATGATGGTACCAGTTGGTTAGACTTTTTGTCCGGTTCACAACCCAACTCGGTCAACGGTATTCCACCGCTACCTCTGCATAATCCACAACATCCTCATCCTCACCCCCACCACCCTGGTTCCTTCTTGAACCAACGTAATTTCTCGACTGGTCCCGTCTCTGGATCCGGGTACTCTCCTTCGCTATCCCCGGCTTTCGGCGGCCTCAGTCACCTCAACATCAGTCGTTTCTCAGGGTCAGAGGACCCCCGTTCCGTTCGCCGGCATATACCACGGGATAACACTTACTCACCGTGGGCAAGTGACGCTAGCAGTCAGAGTGGGAGGTCAGATTCGAGCATGAGCATGTTCAGGCCCTCGCAAAACGTTTTTAGCGAACGCGATCGACGGTTAGAAATCGACGAGGCCTCACCCGGGGCTTCCGGTAGCATGAGGAACATTGTACCGTGACCGTAGGTTTGAATACGGTCTCTTGGATTCTCCCCCTTTGACGGATCTGGATTCTATCATTCGTTGTCTCTGCCGGATATTCGCTCCTCATCTCCTTTGCTGTGCTTTCCCTGGTCTCTGGTACACCTCTGTATTGTAATGCTTCCCTCGTATGTGTTATAAATTCTTTATGCAAAGTAGTTTACAGATGTTAGAAGTCGGTTTTTCTGTTCCCTCCCTTGGCGGCGCCGAAGCTGTATCATGCCCGAAGTTTGAGCGTGGTGAATCTGAGTGCTTGCCGCGGCATCCTTTTTTGAGTGTTTACGATGCCGAAGATTCGCCGAGTATGCCGACTTTCGCCAGATCATTTCATCCAAGGCACGACCGGGTTCATTGATCGCGCGCAGCGGCTGTCAGTACATCGGGTGTGTTGTACATAAAAGCTTCATGTCGTCTATCTACACACAACCCCTGTCTTGACACGCGCCCGTTCTCGTTGGTATATTTGGAACTGTCATGGAGGGCTTTATATAGATCTTTTTTCGACCGCTATGTCGCTGTAGCCCTGGCAGGTGCCAATCTTCAGTGGTATATTACGTGGCTCTCTACTTGACTCCTTGATGCCTCGTGTAGCCGCCTGCAGATCTTCCAACTTCCATCTATGTTTGCTGTGTCCAGACTAGCAGCCTGCTGTCTGCTGCGGACAGTTCGAATCCGGGGTGTCGTGTGTGTGTGTTTTTTGGGGTTACCCCTTCCGTCGCTTGCTGTCTGTTCGGCGTTTTCTGATTTGAGTCTTGATGATCTCCGCTTTGAAAACGCCCTCCGAGTAGGCGAGATGGGGTCGACGGTGAACTCGAATCGCTCTGGAAGCTCTCCCGAGTCCGTCGGTCGCTCGGTTCATGAACTACGCTATTTGTTTGTTCGCTCAGTCCAACAGTCCAGGACCGGGCACGGATCCGAGCTTCTGGACCCGGTCGGTACCGTGACCCCCAGAAAGATCACCGCGGTATAGAAAAGATTTTCGTATTGGAAAGTGGTGTACGATGTGCATAACTAGGGTGCTCTACATTAGCCTGAACAAAATTTCCGGGAAAGAACTCACAGTGGATGGGGGTAAATCAGTATTCTTCAAAGACGTTGATCGCCATCATTCGGTCTCCCCGTAGAACCGAGCATGCCTACACAATGGATGGGCCATGTGTAATGCCAGAATTTTGTGTCGCCGTCGATGCCTCTCCGCCGCACACGGGAAACCATCATGGTGATGGTTTCTCTCGCTCCTTCTGAAGGATTGTTCCATGATTCCACCAATTATCCTTGTCTTTACGACGTTGGGGAACATCTTTTATGAGAAATGTTTCCAAGAACTTCTCTCAGTTCCGCTACCCTGCACGGTGGTTCGTCTAAGGCTGGCGTGTTTCCACTGTATATTCTCTTCTGGGTAGAGTTACACACTCAGGAGGTGTTGCAATCGTGGGAAATTTCGGCATTGCCGGCGGCACACGGCAACACCCCTTGCCACTGCTCGAGTCCCATCTCATCTCCATCATCTGCGCCACGATAAGATGTCAGACAGAGATACCCTCCTGAGCATGGGTTTTGACCCAGCTAGAGTGGACTGTGAGTGTATTACCTTTTGTCACACTCACATTTACGCCAACCCAGCATACGCGCTCTCGTCCTTTCTTGGATACCGTCTATCGTGCAGGGGCGTTGAAGGCGACGAATAACCGTGGTTTGCAACCTGCGATGGACCATCTGATTGAGAACGAAGGGAATCCTGTACCCGATCTCTCCTCCGTATCCTCTACTGCGACTTCGACTCGACCCCCGGGTGGGGGAGATCCAATGGATGAAGATGAGGACCTCGAGGCGCTGAGAGCTGTGTATGGGAAAACGGGTGGAGCTGACTCTGCTGTAGACGAGGCGGAAGCAAAGGTGCGACGATCTAGTTATGCCCGTTTGAGGTCTCTTTTCGAACTGAAATTTTGTATCCCCTTAGAGCATCAAGTGTACCGAGTGTGGGAAGGTATTTAAGAACACCGCGCTCGCGAACTATCACGCAGAGAAGAGCGGTCATGACCAATTTGAGGAATCCACCGAGGAGGTATGCGTGTGTTCCTTCGCTCATGGTTATCAGATCCTCACCCCTCCGATGTGACCTACAGATCAAGCCTCTCACGGAGGAAGAAAAGAAGGAGAAACTCGCCGAGTTGAAAACCCACATGGCGGAGAAGCGAGCGAAGAAGGCAGCCGAGGAGGCGAAAGAGGCTCGGGCTAACGAAGAGATCAGACGAAAATCAGGAAAGGTATGTGGACCGCAAACGTCCGTCGTTGAAGGCGCTGACGCTTGAGGTTCTCAAGGACATTGGCAAATTGCGAGAAGAACTGAAAACAAAGGAGAGCCTGAAGGATATGGAGAAAAGGAAGCAAGGTAAAGTCGCACATCTCGCATCTGAATATTTTAACTGGTCAAGTAAACTGGGACGTAGAGAAACTCGAGGATGCAAAGGCGCGGGCAAAGGTTAAAGCCCAAATCGAAGCCGACAAGCGAGAACGAGCTGAAAAGGCCGCGAGGGAAAAGGCTTTGAGAGAGGGAGCTATTCTTCCCGAGGAGCCTGCCACCACACCTGCGGCTGCTCCTCCGAAACCGACAGTAGCCGGGAAGAATTTCCCGGAGACCAGGCTGCAAATTCGTATGGCAAGTGGTGGACAGCCTTATGTTACCACACTTTCCAGCGACGCCAGTGAGTACCCTTGGGATTGAACACTCTCGCTTTTTTGAGCCTCACGTTGGTGCGTTTACAGCGTTGCGAGAAGTTGCCGAGTATTTGGCCGGTCAGACACTCGCCGTCGATGTCGAGACTGTGAACTTTGCCATGCACTTCCCTAGGTTCCTCGGCCTTTGTTCCCGCTTTCGTTTTCGCTGACGAGTGCGCTATAGGAAACAATTCTCTCGGACGGACTTCTCGAAAACACTGCGTGAACTTGGGTTAACGCCTTCAGCCGTAAGCTTGCCGTCGCTTGACATCAGGGCGCCTTGCTTATTCTCCTCTGCAGGTTCTCATCGCATCATAACCTTGTAATGTGTAGTTAGGCCGTTGTAGTGTGGTTGTCAATCATAAACATATCTTGTATTTTTTTTTCGGGATGCCGCTCTCCACGTTGTCCATTCCATCACTTCCACGTCAACCGATCACGTTGAACTTGATCAAGCGACGACTGCCACGACCGATCCCCCACTGTCTTTCTATTCCCAACTCGACTCAGTTCAAAGGATGCTGTTTGCTCGGTTGCCGATTCTCCTTCTCTCCGCGGTGTTGTTGCCGTCGTTCGTGGAGGCTGGATTGTTTTATAAGAACTCGCCCGTGAAGATGCTCGACGCGAAAGCTTTCAAGAAGGCTATGCGAGAGAATGTGCGTTGGGTACTTGTTGGGAATCCGTTGTTTTGAATCCTCACTAGTGAATGAACAGCAAACGAGCGTCGTGGCGTTCGTTGCGCCTTGGTGTGGGGTACGTGTTTTTACTCATTCGATCGTTGTCAACACCTGACAATGTTCATGACCTCCAACAGCATTGTAAGAACCTGGCACCGGAATACGAGAAAGTTGCCAAATCTTTCAATAACTTGGTGCCGTTATATGCGATGGACTGTGACGCCGAGGCGAACAAAGCGTTGTGTGGACAACAGGTGAGTGAATCTCGGAGATCCCTTAGATATTGAGGGGTATTGATCATTCACGTAGGGCGTACAAGGGTTTCCCACTGTGAAAGTGAGTAACCAACGCATTTTGTGACCTTGGGGTTGACGTTGTTTCGCCTTAGCTGTTCCCAAGAGGGACGCAAGCGCCGCCGGTTATATACAATGGCGAGCGAACATCTAAAGCGTTATTCAGTTGGGCGATGGGTCAGATTCCTCACGGGATCAGGAGACTCAAGGCGAAAAATGATATCACGAAATGGGTGGAGGTAAACAGTCGCACTTGACTACCATACGTCGGCGTATTGACCGTTACTTTTAGCAATCTTCCGCCAAGCCTCATGCTGTCCTTTTGAACACCTCGACCAAGATCCCGTTATTGTGGAAGGTCATCGCGAACAAGTACAGTCACCGGATGAAGTTTGCGAGTTACCATGATGACGGAGGCTCATACTTTGAGAGCTTGGAGCTTGAGGACGACTCCAAGTCGGATAACAAGGTGCTGTTCTTTGCCCCTGGTTCGACGGATCCCGTGTTGTATGAAGGTGAGCACGCGCCCTACGGCGTACCGTGAGCTTAGCTAAATGTGACCTGTGTCTCCCATAGGTGTTCTGAAGCAAAAGGAGTTGTCGGAGTTCATCGTTTCCGTCATCAAGGGTCAGACAGAGCTCATTCCAAAGAAGAAGGGTGCTGTTTCGGACTCTGAATCCGACCCCGACGATACTCGAGTTGCTCATGAGGAGTTGTAGTTATTTTTCCAAGTCGTTGTAGGATTTGGATACTTGAGCTTTTCTCTGCGCTTGTTGCTGTCGGGAATGATCCGTCGGGGAGTTGCCGAGACCCCCCACAACTCTCGCTGATCTCTGCCAAGGGCACGTTGCCATCAGCCACCGAGCATCACCTGTCATCCTCCCTCCCTCCTTTTCCTCCTCCTCCCCCCTCCTTCATTCGTTCATGATCCCGCTGCATACGCAAATGATCCCCAGGAGGGACTTGGACACCCAATCGGACATGAATGAATCCGTGACCTCCAGCACCGCCGACGTCGCTCTCATACGTAAACCTCCTTCGATGCACTCTGCTGCTAAGGCTAGGGTGTACCAGTGGTCGAGGCGGATCATGATCACTACCGAGTCGCTATGGCTCAAGAAGATTCGGAGGAACAAGTTCAAGACCTTTGTGTGCATCTTCGTGCCTAGTGTGTTCATCTTCTTGCTCGCTTTCTCGCTCGCGCCCGCCAGGGGGAATTCGTACAACAACAACTTGATGTATTATATGGGAGGGATAATGAAGCCTGATATCATGTTCACCGCTGGGGTCATGCCAAAACGAATCCATTCCAGGAGAGATTGTGAGTGTTTCTTCATTTCACCATACTCCCGCTTGTTTGATTAGTCGTTGGGGTTACTGATCACTGTATCATCCCATGTCGGTTTGAACGACAGCCTCAGAAGATCGGTATACGCCTCTGTTCGCTGCGCTGGGTTACGGCGCGACGAGCATCGAGATCTACCTGTGGTTGAACAATGGGATTCTCTATGTGTGTCTCTCTACATTCCCCCCCCCCCCATTTTTTTCGAACTCATCGGCCAATGGGAATCCAGGCCGGACCTACAAACCCAGAAGAACAAAAAGAGTGTGACCAGACCCTGGATTCAGCATATTTCTCACAGTTGGAATGGATTTTGAACAACGCAAACCGGGGCGACCCAACTTGGGGCGACCCCGATTCAAACCAGAGCGATCCGAGAGGGGGCGGCCGGCCACGGTGCGTCGCTCGCACCGCCCCGTAATGTTTTGTTGGCGCTCACGAATGCTATCTAGCGGAGTATTTCAGAGCGCACCACACCTGTCATTACAGTTGGTGATGAATATCAAGTCCCAGGGCCCTCCGTGCGTGTTTCACCTCTAGGTTTCATCGATTCACCCAGTCGCCCCGTTCTGACGGACCGCTAGGACATTCCAAGCTCTGGACACTGCCCTGCAACCTTTCCTTCAAGCGGGCTGGCTGACAACTGTGGATACTACGAATCCCGGAACACCACCAAAACAATCAGCGCTGACGATTATTATCACCGGGAACGTACCACCAGTACCACCACCATTCGGCCCAAATACGATGAATACCACCCGGTACATGTTCTATGATGCTCCGCTCCAGGAACTGGATGAGAACCCGATCTGGACGCCAGCCATTTCACCGATGGCCAGCGCACAATTCTCGACGTTGGTTGGATCAAGATGGGTAGTGCCAAGGTTGGCGGAGAAAAAAATCCGACAATACGTCAAAATCGCCCACGACAAGGGTATTGCCGTGAGGGTTACTAAGCCGATTGAATTCCCTGTTTGGATAAGGTGCGTTGCGATTTCTCTTTCCCCGTACTTTGAACGTATAGCTGATGAGTCTCGTAACGCCTTTAGGAATATGTACTGGCAAATGCTCTTAGATTGTGGGGTTGATTGGCTGGATGTTGATGATCTCTACAGCGCGGGACAATTCTAGTCTGTTTTGCCCGCGCGACCAGGTTGTTCCTGATGTCAGCCCTCTCCATTTTGTCTCCCGGTACAGTCATTCTCGTTGCTTCTTGTATCACTACGTTTTGGACGGTATCGCTTTGAACCAGACTTTTCTGCATTTCTAGCGCACAATATTTATCATACTCTAATGTACATGTTTTAGCCTCCCTTTTTTCCTGGAGGTGTACCTTTTTTGTTTTTCTCACCAGTTCAGATTGTACATAGGTACTGCCCATCACAACACGCTGTTCGATGATACCAGCAGTGCGGACTCACCCATTCCTGTTGGATGAGGTGAGCGTGGATTTTACCCGAGGATTTCTGAAACGCACAACAGGTTCGTCAGTTACCGGTGTGACGCTTGTTCCTTTGGGCTGGGTTCACCGTTTAAAATGTTTGTTCGAGCCCTAGAGGTGGACAGAGTGGCTGTAGAGGTGATATATAATGTTCAAGGGAAATAATTCAGCCTCGATGATCGACGGTCACTTCCATTTTCTCCAGGTCCTTCACGTGCCGACTCTTGTTCTGCATCCAACCACCTGAGACTAGGGATGCCTCAGTTAAACTAGCCCTGTTATGACAGGCCACGAGCTTTAATTGCGATCGTGCTTCACCACCAACCTCTGGCAGGCACTCTAAGGCGATCAGATTGTTCCACGGCTTCAACGTGAGTGTGAACGTAACAGGGGACGTGAACAAGATGTCCACGAGCAGAACCTTCATATGCGCCCTATGACCCACACACGACCCTCTTCTAGGAACGCGAAATGTCTAGCTTTCCCCGTCGGCCACTTCACGTACGGTTACCTACAACCAGTGCATGACCGTCGTTTCTGACCCGCGATTCTCGGGCGTACGTATCGCCTTTGTGTGACGTGCCCGCCCGAGCCCAGGCGTGGAAATCTTGCTCGCTTACCCTTCACGGGAATAGAAAATCGGGGGAGAGTGTGGGAAACCTTGTAAGCCGGAGCATATATATTTTTCCGCATCACGTCCATGGTTGATCAACGTTGATATCCGACCACCTCCGGTTACTTGCAAAGACGGCGATCGAAAAAAGTTAAGTTAACCCCAATAAATAAAAGCCAGAAGTGAACATTACCTAAAAATTCATTATATCTTTCAGCAGCAGCAGCAGCAGCAGAAGCAGGATTTGATTTTTTGAAGGATGCTTCTCATCAACTAAATAAAATTATAAAATAAATAAATAAATATATTTAAAAGAAATAGAAAATTAATATAAATTAATTTTTTAGATAAATATAAAAAATATTTCAACATCAGTCTGCTCCAGCAACCTTACTTTAATTCAATTTAAATTAATTATATGGTAGGCGCGACTCGAACACGCTATAATAGGAGATAATTTTTTATAAAAAATAAGAAAATAAATAAGCTATATTTATTAAAAAAGGAATAATTCTGCTTTAAGATTCTATTTATTTCGATTAGGTAGTTGGAAGGGTAAAGGCCTACCAAGCCGACGATCGATAGCCAAGCTTGACAGAGCAAATGGCCACATCGGGAATGAAATCTCCCAAGTAGTAGTTACTACCA
>Ga0307514_10004070_pt1 | contig 13589 bp, 17 predicted proteins | sample 16_EM_MG_FD_203088 | JGI IMG/M metagenome (GOLD analysis project Ga0307514, IMG submission 203088) | Populus trichocarpa ectomycorrhiza microbial communities from riparian zone in the Pacific Northwest, United States - 16_EM | ecosystem: Host-associated > Plants > Roots > Unclassified | place... | reverse complement strand
TTACCAGTACTTCGGGCACCCATTTCAGACGCCATCGACAACAATCCTCATATCTTTAAACAAGGACCTCGGGAGCAGTGGAGTCAACTCATTCTTAATCCTTTAAAGAATGCCCCTACTCAATCAATTCAGCTGGTTGTAGTAATTGATGCACTTGATGAATGTGACAGCATGCAGGATATCCAATTAATCCTTCAACTACTTGCAGAAGCCAAGGACCTTGCGACAGTTCGGATTAAGATTTTCCTTACGAGCAGACCAGAAATCCCCATCTTTGATGGGTTTCGTCAGTTGTCTGGTGAGGCGTATCAGGATTTTATACTTCATAACATCCCACTTGATACAGTTAATGCCGATATATCCACGTTCTTTCTGCAAAAGTTATCGCCACTGAAAGCCAAACATGGGCTGGGGACACCATGGCCAGATGAGCTAATTATTGCACAATTGGTGGAAAGAGCAGCTGGGCTGTTCATCTATGCTGCAACAACGCTTCGATTTATTCAAGACGGCATAGATGGACCTGAAGAACAACTCTCTTTAGTTCTTAGTGCAACCAAGTCATCCCTGTTGGCAACGGAGCATCTTGACGGCATATATACAACACTACTCCAGCACTCAGTTCTTGGAAAACGAGGCTATCAGGAGTGTGAACAATTAGCGGGGCGGTTTAGACAGGTAGTTGGATCCATTGTGGTAATATTTAATACTATGCCAGCTAGAGACCTAGCACAGCTGCTCCAAATACCACTCAAAATGGTTTCGACTACTTTGGGCTCTTTATATTGTGTCTTCAATGTCCCGGAAGATGAAAGCCAGCCTGTCCGATTATTTCATCTATCCTTCCGTGACTTCCTACAGGATCCTCAGAGGTGCAGTGATTCTCGATTTCAGATCGATGAGAAAGAGAGACATACCAGCCTATTTCGAAAATGTATGAAACATATATCTCAGCTCCAGGAAAATATATATGATCTTTGGGGGCCAGGAGTTTTGATTACCGAGATTCCTGATGATACGATACAAAAAAGCATTCCACCACACGTTCAATACGCATGCCGTTACTGGCTTGATCACTGGCGACTTGGGAGTCCAGTAGAAGAAGACATCAAGACAATTCAGCAATTTCTGGAACAGCACTTTCTACATTGGTTGGAGGGACTTAGCCTAATTGGAGAGGTATCAAATGGAGCAAACATGATAATAGCTCTAGAGAAGATACTATCTGTAAGCTGCAATGCTCATTAGTTTATACAGAGAATAGTATTGACCTAAAAACAGGGACAATTCGAAGACCATAATCCAGGATTATTAGAACTTGCATATGATGCCAAACGATTTGTATTGCATATGAGGTCGACTATTGAAATGGCACCTCTTCAGGTCTACTATTCGGGACTTTTATTTACTCCAGGATCAAGTCTAATTCGAGTAGGATACTTGAAAAGTATCCCTTGGGTTACTATGGAACCCAAAGTGGCAGATGTGTGGGGCTCATTGATACAGACGCTAGAAGGCCATACCAGGAATGTCAATTCGGCTGTGTTTTCACCTGATGGAAACCTTGTTGCTTCTGCATCTGACGACAACACAGTCAGATTATGGGATTCATCAACAGGAAAGCAATGTGGGGTTTTGGAAGGTCACACCAATTCAGTCAGGTCGACTGTATTTTCACCCGATGGAAAGCTTGTTGCCTCTGCATCCAAGGGCAAAACCGTCAGATTGTGGGATATATCAACAGGAAAGCAATGTGGAGTTTTGGAAGGTCATACCAGTTGGGTCACTTCGGCTTTGTTTTCACCCAATGGAAAGCTTGTTGTCACTTCATCCTCCGACGACACGGTCAGATTATGGGATACATCGACAGGAAAGCAATGTGCAGTTTTGGAAGGTCATACCTGGGATGTCAATTCCGCTGTGTTTTCACCTGATGGGAAGCTTGTTGCCTCTGCATCCCGGGACAACTCTGTCAGATTATGGGAGACATCAACAGGAAAGCAATGTGGAGTTTTCAAAGGTCATACCAGTTGGGTCAGTTTGGCTGTGTTTTCACCCGATGGAAAGCTTGTTGCCTCTGTATCCGGGGACAGAACGGCCAGATTATGGGATACATCAACAGGAAAGCAATGTGCAGTTCTGAAAGGTCGTACAAATTCAGTCAATTCTGCTGTGTTTTCACCCAATGGGAAGCTTGTTGCCTGTGCATTCTCAGACAACACGGTGAGATTATGGGAATCATCAACAGGAAAGCAATGTGGAGTTTTGGAAGGTCATACAGATTCAGTCCATTCGGCTGTGTTTTCACCTGATGGGAAGCTTGTTGCCTCTGCATCCAATGACAAGACGGTCAGATTATGGGATACATCGACAGGAAAGCAATGTGGAGTTTTGGAAGGTCACACCAATTCAGTCAAGTCGACTGTGTTTTCACCCAATGGAAAGCTTGTTGCCTCTGCATCTGACGACAAAACGGTCAGATTATGGGACACATCAACAGGAAAGCAACGTGGAGTTTTGGAAGGTCACACCAATTCAGTCAGGTCGACTGTGTTTTCACCCGATGGAAAGCTTGTTGTCTCTGCATCCAGGGACAAAATGGTCAGATTATGGGATACATCAACAGGAAAGCAATGTGGAGTCCTGCAAGATCATGACTGGGCTGTCAATTCTGCTGTGTTTTCATTCGATGGAAAGCTTGTTGCCTCTGCGTCTGGGGACAGAACGGTCAGATTATGGGATACGTCAACAGGAAAGCAATGTGCAGTTCTGAAAGGTCATACAGATTCAGTCAATTCGGCTATGTTTTCACCTGATGGAACGCTTGTTGTCTCTGCATCCTCGGACAAAACGGTCAGATTATGGGATACATCGACAGGAAAGCAATGTGCAGCTCTGGAAGGTCATACAGATTCAGTCAATTCGGCTGTGTTTTCACCCGATGGAAAGCTTATTGCCTGTGCATCCTTCGACAAAACGATCAGATTATGGGATACATCAACAGGAAAGCAATGTGGAATTTTGGAAGGTCATACCGGTTGGGTCACTTCGGCTGTGTTCTCACCTGATGGAAAGCTTATTGCCTCTGCATCCTTTGACAAAATAGTCAGATTATGGGATACTAGTAACAAAACAACCATAGAAATCATCAAAACTCCTGCCAGCGTCAACATTCAAAAGTTTTCTAATTACGGAACGCATTTACATACGAGTCACGGCTTACTACAGCGCAAGTCACTTCCTCACACCGGCGGCAATCGAGAACTACCACACACGTTAACTCATTCCCTGTATGTTACTGGTCAATGGATCACATGCAACATGAAGAAATTGCTCTGGCTTCCTGTTGAATACCGGCGATCCTTCTCTGCAGTAAATGACACTGGCAACCTTCTTGTCATTGGATCTGACTCTGGTAGAGTTATTTTCATTTCTATTGACTTTACTGCCCTCCCAGCTGCATATCTCCAGCCATCTGTTAACGTTGCTGTCATTGAAGGTAAGGGCTTCCTTGGACTTGTTGGCTGTTAAAAACTTTGATGAACTAATTCACTGATTGGTGTATTTTAGGTGCAAGTTAAATCAATGGAACCGCAGTTTGGATAGGCAGACCGGTCATTGGATTTTTGTATGATTTGTATTAGCAGCGGGTCATCTACCTGCCCACCCAGGGAAGGATAACTTTCCAGTTCACTGAGGTTGACGTTGGGGGGTTTCTCAAGACGGCTTATTATATCTTCCTGTACATTATCGATACTGAAAAGGCTCGAGGTCGGGGTGATGTCGGGCGAAATTTACAACTAGCGAGGCTAGTCATCTGGTGGTGAAATTTCCAGCTTGCCAGGTTTTTTCCAACGACTGGCCCTTTTCTAATAAAAATGTAAAATATCAAAACGAGTTTGAAAACTGACAACCTGACAGCCCTGCCTGCCCTCTAGCCTAAGTAATATTTAACACAATTCACTTTTTGCCTCTGCCTAGAATCCCTCAATTGATAACCCAAGCCGTAAAGTAAACCTAGGTACCACTGCGCCATCATGCCTACCGTCCGTTCATTTGTAGTGTTGCAACAAGCAATACCTAGTACATAGCATTATAGGGCACGTGCTTTATTTCGCTCTATATAGGCTCCTGGGCACTAACGCCCAGTCAGCAACAACCTGTGGCATGTACTAGGTGTACGTGAGGATAAGAGCCGATGTCAACCAACAGACCTAAACTGGGCATTGTGCACAAATGGCAAATTGTTATAACAGACGAAGGATATAAGCGCAGTGTTCTTGGTCCCAGACTCTATTTATCTTGGCTATGTCGTGTCCCCGATGTTGGAATACCAGGTTATGATATGAGGCTAGTGAGAGTGGCGGCGGTTCAGATGTGCGGCCAGTGAAGGAACACTTCACCCCGTGGGAATATGCGATGTATGAATATGTAGATGTGTATACGAGCATGTGTTCCAGCAGACTTATGGAGCTTGTGAACTGTGTGAATTGTGGTTCTATGTGAGCTATCCAGCTACCTATATATATACACGAGGAATAGGTAACACATGCTTCTCATATATGTGGCGTGAATATATCATTATACTTCAGCATATAATGCTTTACGTAGTTCAGTATGTGGAGGAGTGTAAAATTCACTAGCATGTTTCAACCCCCCCCCCTCAACACATACTGTTGTGCAATGTACAGGATAATCAACCTCGTTAAAAACCTCAAAACCTTTTTAGGTAAAAATAGGTAAAAGAGTGCAGATAATTCACTCTGTTTTCCTAGCACTTGGTCTCGGTGACACTTGTTCTCGTAAATAGAGAAATTGAGGCCGTGGTAGCGGCTTTGTATTAACATTAGCAAGGTTATCCTTGCTGGGAACGTGCGGGAGATTGATTTTGCCAGTTTCAACCAGGTCCCGTTCATGTTGATCTGCTATATATATCACTGTGCTTGCTCCTATCACTGATGCGAGGATTATTGGTGAGATCAATAGATCCATTATTATCAGCATTGAGGGTAGCAGCCAGACTACCTATATGGAGTTCATTCAGGGCACTCTGCAACCACAATTGCTGCTTTGGGGTAGTTGAAAGCGCTATATATTCCAACCTCCACCGTCGGGATTGATACACAGCGTTGTTTCACTGACCTCCAGCAGATTGTTTTGCCAGCTATCTGCAATATGTTCCCCGTGGTAGATTTCTAGTCTTGAGCCATCTGGTGATATCGAGAAATACCAGCAAGGTCGTCACTGCCCTGAGCCCTTAATGTTGGGATTTCAGGGGTAGGTGGACCAGATTGCTGTGTCCATCCCGAATCAGAGAAGGCTTTGGTAGATCAGGTCGGGATCCAATCACGAGGTACATTATGAGCCAATTATCTGTTGATATCGAGAAACATCAGCAAGATCGTCACTGCCCTGAGCCTTTAACAACTTAATGTTGAGGTTTCAGGGGTAGGTGGACCGGGTTGCATGTGTCCATCCCGAATCAGAGATTTGGTCAATATATGTTGTGAGAGGGTAACCCAGGTATTATCATCTTGCCATTCGATCTGGATACCTAATAGCCAGTTTAGAGGTCTGGGATCACTAAGCTGGAATTCAGTCTTCAGTAATTTCTTCAGTTCATCTCTTTTAGCTGTATTAGGTCATGAATCGAAGCGGGTTGTCACGTATCTTAGGGTATGAGAAATCCGGCCAATCTCTGATACCACTGTCTCAGTGACTGGTCCAGGCCGTATATTGACCTATTCAAGCGAGCACATTTGGTATATTTGTTTTGTCCGTCAAAAGAAATGCACCCTTAATGTCTGGTTAATCCCCTTCGCCACCAATCTTGCCTTTTATCAGCTGATCTGCCTAGCCGAATCCTGCTTGATCTTATACACCCATTTGCAATCAACAATGTTTGGCCAGCAGTTTTGAGCTTTTCTTGCATGATTTGAACGTTTTCGGCCCGCATTCGTTGACAGCGATGGCTGGGGCTAGTAATTTTCTTGAATGCGTATATCGAGTGGTTGATTGAGTGGTTGATTGAGTGGTTGATTGAGTGGTTGGCTAAGTGGTTGATTGAGGCTTTGACTGAGAGGTTGAGGGGTTGGTTCAGGCTGGTTGACGAATGTGCAGTTTTTCGCGTGAACAGCAAACATCTGCTTGTTTGCAGGCTAGAACTTGTATATATTAGGGCTTTCGGTATAACCAACGAATGTAGCACATTCCGCCCTTGGTTGGAGCTTGCTCCAGCTGACCTTTTTTTTTTCCAGGTATGTGGATATAGCAGAGGCTGCCGAAGGGTTGCAGGTGCAAGATCGAAGGTTGTTTATTATGCAGCATTTCAAAGGAGGTCTTTTCCTGTGTGAGGGTATTATTCCCTAAGGATGTCCTTTGTTTTAGCTGAGAATGGGGTACACGATTTTATATATACAGCAGCTAAGCGCGTCTCAGCCCAGAGACGGTTATCAGCTGGTTTGATGTCTATGAGTATGCTTCTGACCGTTGTCTGTATTGTATGGTTATATTGTTCGGCGACCCCATTTGACTGATGTGAATATGGTGGGTTTCGGATGTGCCTAATATCTTTATCTTTGGGAAATATGTCTGCTTCGACATATTCACCACCATTATCAGTTATAATGCTCAGGACAGTGGTTTTAAACAGCCTTTCAGCAAATGTAACAAATTCCTCCAATGCATTGGATGCATCAGGTTTTGCTCTTCAGGAAGGATATCCCCCCCCATTCGTGTAAAATCATCGATAACTCTGCTGTAATACAGCGAGTTTGGGAGATCGTTGTATATTGGCGCGAATGACTGGGTGGTTCTGGTTCCCGGGATCAGTCCTAATTGGTTGACTTCGCTGAGCTTATGGTATATTTTGCTCGAATAGCCTAAGAACTTGTGCCTTCTGTAATTAAGAAGCTATGGAAGCTGTGATGAGTTCGGAAGAGCTTCATCACCTATCTATATACATGATTTGAGTGCTTTGTTACGCCACTCTATCAACTCCAACATATACTTACCTCACAGCATGATTATTAAGCTGATCTGGAACTTTGTTATCGAGCTGATCCGGAACTCTGTTATAGAGCTGGTCTGAAGCTCTGTTATTGAGTGGATTCAGAGCTCTGTTATTGAGCTGGTCCGACGCTTTGTTGTTGAGCGGGTTCGGAGCTCTGTTATAGAGCTAGTTCGAAGCTCTGTTATTGAGCGCGTTCGGAGCTCTGTTATAGAGCTAGTCCGAAGCTCTAGTTCTGTAGAGGCCTGATCAGTAATTCTTTTAGAGGCTTTTCTAAAGCTCTGTTATCGAGCTGGTTCAGAGGCTTTTCTGATGCTCTGTTAGGAGAGGTATGAGGGTCTGGCATGGTTGCTGATATTAGGGAGTGATGTTCTGTCGTTTGCCTGACAAACGGAATATTCCCAATAAGTTTAGCCATAAGTACCGGAATGCCAGAAGTGTCCGTTGAAACAAGGATATTATCCCCAGCCGCCTTCATCACATAACCCTTCGATTTCAACATATTCCATGATACCAATGAATGACATAGACAAGGAATATGATTTGCCCTGCCCGTCAAATAGTTCGAGGTTGTCTAGTTTGACTAAAATTGGTTTGAAGTCTTTGGGTAATGTGAACGATCTTGCAACTGGAGGTGGTTGCAGTCGGCTGTATTCCGGCATTGGTGGTAGTGATGGTGATGGTGACGGTGACGGTGACAGTGACGGGGATCCCACATATGAGGCTAGCTCAGGAGAGTAAGTTCCTGATCCGTCGAATTCTGACATCTCTGCCGATAATGCAGTGGGGTGATGATCTGTATTTGCGTGAACCTCTCCGGGCCCATAACCTGTTGGAATACCAGGTTATGATATGAGGCTAGTGAGAGTGAATGAATATGTAGATATGTATACGAGCATGTATTCCAGCAGACTTATGGAGCTATCCAGATACTTATATATATACACGAGGAATATGTAACACATGCTTCTCATATATGTGACGTGAATATATGATTATACTTCAGGATGTAATGCTTCACGTAGTTCAGTATGTGGTGGAGTGGAAAGTGCACTAGCATGTTTCAACACCCGAAGCATATTTATTTTAGTGTAGGTAGATAAGAGTGAACATAAGCGCAGGTTTTTTGAAAATCATTACTCGTATTTAGTCTGCCCCCTATCTTCCCGTAATAATTGTGAATATGAATATTACAGCTATCTACGTAAAACTCTCACCACCACTCAGGATCTCCCCATGTAAGAATTACAAGGGTATGAGGTGGGATCGTGGTAGTAACCGGAGGTTCATTCAACTCAAGAGAGAAAGAATATATTCGTGAGATGTCAATCTTCCGCTCGCTATAGTATACTGAATGCTATGGGGGGAGTGCTCTGAGGAAATAGATCTATCCGCGAAAATATATCTTTCGTATAATATTCCACAACTGGCCGCTTCCCTGTCATACATACCCTTGGAGTTCCGCTTTTGGCCAATTTGGTCGACTGGCAGTGCTCGTGATTTATTTCTGCTTATGTCACGAGCACGGGTTGCGAGGGTATTTCCTACACCCCATACCTGCTGCGTCGTCCTCCCCCCCCGTCGCCCACCCTGGGACACTCCAACAGGTGGGCCGCGTTCTGAGCTACCCCACACTCACACACACTGTCCTTCGCTCTCCTTATCACCCACAGTCAGCGCTTCAGGGGCCCATGGCCTGTGCTGATGTAGGCGAGTCCTCCCAGTGCTTCACCTCAGTGAGCAGGCGTGGCGTATATGGAAAAGCTTATTTAATGCCCGCCGGTGTTGCATCCTGTCGGCAGCCTCGTTGCCCGCCACTCCGCTGTGCCCCTTGATCCACATCAGCTTCCGTGGTCTCCTGGCTAGCGTCTGTAGTTCCTCCTCAATCCACGACCTCGCCCGCAAGTATGCCAGCTGACTGATCCTCGTTATCGCGCCCTGGCTATCCAAGGCCACCGAGTCCACCCATTTCCATGCTAACATGACCCCTGCCTTCCACGTCCATCACCGTCGCATATCGACCGAAGAAGAGACTCTCGGATCTCGTGGCAGCTGCTGTCACCAAGGATCCATGGGCACCTACCGCCCTGCTGCCGTCGGAGCACTCCGCGCATTGCTCCTCAAAATCTACCACTTCAACCTCTACCGACAGCTCTGTCACTCCCCCCACCCATCTCAGCTGAGCTTGAGCCTTCAGGGTCCAAAACTTCCCTCAGCATCCTCTCTGCCTCCTCCCGGAGTATTGGCAGCTTCCGACCGTACACCGACGCCACCCACCGAACTCTCTTGTGGATGATGGTATCCAAGTCACCTACCCGCTCTCGAGCCCCGCCATGCCCCTGCTATCCACCTCTTTTTTTTTTAAAAGAATCATTAATCACATTCAGCCTATCTAGACTATGGCGATGGACTGCAGCTCCCGGGTGGCCTCTCTCAACCTCACGGACCAGTCCCTGCCCTCCCCATCTATCTACATAATTACTAACCGTCGCCTGTCCCCTCTCCGCACTCCACACCCCTCCCCACGCGATGGATTCCACCACTCTCTCACACCACGCCTCGTCTGCCCACATCTGCTCCACCGACCGCCCAACGCCATCTCCCACCCATGGGCACCACTGGAGATGTGCCGCATTTTGCGCTGTCCAACCGTCACACGTATGGTTGGTCGTCCACCTTCCCGACCTCCCATAGCCACTGCCGCTGAGGGCCATTGTCCGTCACCATGTAGACAAGGCCCTTAATCACCTTCATAGACTACCGCATATAGCCGGCGCTTTGGGGTGCAGGGGGTGTGCTTGCCGGATCCCCGCCGGTGTGACGACGTCTGGCTTGCCTAAGCGCTACCCCATCTCCACTTCCATCATCGCCATTCTGTCCGCCTCTTCGTTTCCCGCCTCCCCGCTATGGCCTTTCACCCACATCAGCACCCTCGGCCTCTCCTGCATCTGCCTCTTCAGAGTCTCCTCGATCCACGACTGCATGGCCACCTCCCGCAGCTCCGGTAGGGGTCCCCCATATACCGGCGCTGCCCATCTGACATTGTTGTTCCGCATCACAACCCCAATGCGGCTAACTCTTGTACCTGCTCCCACTATACGCCCCAATCGTCCATCTGTATATCTCATTGGCGAGTCGCCTCTGCTGTTCGCTGGGTCAGGGTAGAGCTCACACCCGTAGGTACGCCAGTATCGGCAGTAGCTGCTGTATCGCGATCTTCCTCTTTCCTCTCGGTGGCAGCCTACTCAGACGCTTCACTATCTCCCATGTCGCCTTCGCCTTCTGACTCCTGTATTTTTGGTGCCGCTGCCTATCTTGCATCACCAGATGTCTTCCTTTCCTCCCTTTTCAATCCTTCTCCCTCTCCCATCGAATTCCTGCCACTTCCCCCGCCTCTTCCAGCGCCCCATCCATCTCCCACTCCCCCCTACCCGAACGCCGTTTATGTCATCGATGAAGGACAGCGGCCAGTAACTCACCCGCCTAGGGTTCCTTAGATCCCTCCCTCCCTATAGAAGACGCCTTTCTGTGTCCCACACCACGCTTGACATGTAAACCGTGAACAACGTAGGTGATAAAGGGCTGCCCTGCGGTGTACCCCCTGTCATCGCCGTCGTGCCCAGCGTAACTCCATCCACGTCCACCGTGAAGGTCCTAGGCCCCAGCCAGTCCACAATCCACTCCCACAGCCAACCGTAGTCCCGGAGAACATGCCCCACGTGGTCCTGCCGTACTGTATTAAACGCCGACTGTGCGTCCCGCCCCACGATATCCCCTCCGGGTGTCGCTCCGCGATCATCGCCATCAACATCACGCTGTCCATGGCTCCCCTTCCCTTGCGCCCTGCGAATGCTCGTTCGTGCCATAGCCCTTCATGCCGCTGCAACTCTTGCGCAAGTGTTGACCACACTATCGGGCGCCACCCTTTCAACGCAGTGTGATCTTTCCCTGGCTTAGGAATCATCACCATCTTCATGTCGCGCCACTCCTCCGGCATCTTGGTATCTCCACCCTCCTCCGCCACCTGGGTGACGTCCTCCAAAACCGCTGCACCTACCGCGGTGTTCTTTATCAGCTTCAACAATTTCCAGCTTTACCATCGGGTCCCGGTGAACTGTTACTCTTAGCCCTCCTTAGGCACTGCATCACCCTCACCAGCACATCTCGCTTCGGTCGTCGTCTCGCCTGGCCCGCTGGCCGCATTCGTTCCTCTGCCGGGTCCGTTATGAGGTTGTGTGCCACAAACGCATTCATCTTCTGCTCCCCTGTCTCATACATCCTGCCCCGCATCTTTCCCTGTTCCCAAACGGGTTCCTACAAGGCCTCGCAATGTCCCGCACCTCCCTTCCCTCCTCCACCCAGACTATCCACCTCTGCCACTCCCGCGCCAGCCTTCTCATCGATTCCGTGGGATGTTGGTGAAGCTCCGCACCATAAACCAAGATCGGTATCAGCTGCCCCTGCACTATAGTACCGACTCGGGGCGGGAGTCTGGAGAGACACTGCACATGCTCCCATGCCGCGCGGGCCTAAGCGCAGGTTTTCACATGTCTTTAGAGCCCTGTTCGTTAGCGAATTCGAAGAGCGCAATAGTTTAGCTGTCAAACTAGCACGCTCAAATATATTTCTGTTTCGCTCTCGCAAATCAGCGACAATTCCTCCGAAAGGGACCGTATGACGACGAAGTTGTACAGCCCCACACCCCCGGCGGGGGGGGGGGCAAGGACGAGCATGCCCACATCCGAGACGGTTCTCCTTTTTCCTGTCTCCGTTGATCTTCCGGGGAAGCCCACGGCATGTAGCTAGTTTATCGTAGTGGAATAAACTAAATCACGTAGAACCCTAGTGCAACATACCTGTGACTAACGAGCCCCTTTTTCTCCTCTTGTTCTGTTTCCTCCTCATCTCTCATAGGCGCTCCTACTTCCAAGTATTCTTCCATCATCACATTGGCTTGTGAGTTATATTCCAACGCCTTCTGCTTTGGTTTTTGTTCTGCTTGGTGGTCTTGCTCTAGCATAGCCAGTTGTTGATTAACCCACTGCTTGTTTGCTAGATGTAGCTCTGGATGTTCATGCCAACAGTTCCTTCTTGTCTGTCCCCATAGACCACAAGCGTAGCACTGCTTTTCCTCTCGTTGTTGGTAATCTTCCGAGGTGGGTGCCTGACGTTGTTGATAATCTTCTGAGGTAGGTGCCTGACCCTGCCCATATAGTGGACTCGGGCAAACAATTAACGGATAAAAGACAGAGGGAAAAGACATGCAAAGACATAAAGACCAGCAAGTTTCCCTGTAGGAAAGAAGTTCTATACCTACACAGTCTCAGTATCTCCAGACCCAAGTTCCGAATACAAGCAACTCAATGTGAGTATTTTTACTGTAAAATATTTATGTAGCGGAATATTTAGAGAATTCTATACCTACGCAGCCTCAGTACCGCCAGATACAAGTTCCAAATACAAGCAACTCAATGTAAGTAATCTTTTATGTTTATTTTTTCTATTTTCTAACTGCTGGTCATCTTGAGAGTATAACTGGGAGTGTTTATTTATTCCGCGTGTCCAAGGTTATAATGATGCGGGGGTGGAACGGATATGGGTAATGATGTATATTTGGGTTATATTTTTTAAGTTTTTTATCTTTTACCGGATATTTCGTTTTTTTTTAAGTCAGTGTAAAGCTATGAGGCTGTACATTTAGTTAGCTGATAGCAAAGAACTTTTTTCCGACCAGGGAAAATATTAATATATATGTTGAAAGCTACCAGTCAATTGGTAGGGCCACTCATCAAGGGACCGGGCTACTGACGAAAAGTACATGTGTCATGGCTGGGCCGGAACATATATTTCCTTTCAACATTCGATTTTCTCACCCAGAATGACTGATATATCCTCTCAGATTCGAAATGGTCTCTCGCGGTTTCTCAGCCCGCATGACGGCACCCCCGTGCTCCTCATGCCTGAAGCATCCATCTATCTGCAAAACAGCATTGGCAAGGACACCACACCATGCAAATCTGGGGAACTATGTGAGTAATGAACCCAGGCCTGCTTCAGGGTAACTACTGAGGACTAAGCGAATCACGTGCAAGGATAGAAATCGTTAATATGGTCACGTGAGGAGGACCTGCTTGCATGAATAGTATTGTTTTCTATTGCGGGGTCGATATCTGGGTGATAAGCAACGACAACACAACAACGACAGACACAATACAACACAATACACAACACAACACAACGACCCTTGTGATATTTACATATAAAACCATGGCCGAAGTACTAGGTGCAGTCGCAAGCGCGGTGGCTGTGATTGAAGCTGCTGGCAAGGTCTGGTCGACTGGCTGGAAATACTACCAGGTAAGAATCCAGCCAAAGCAATTTGAGCCACAATCAGTAGTAAATAATTTTATATGGGGTTAGGATGCTAGGAATGCCCAATCCGAGATGAATGGCCTTATGAATAGCATTATGGCCCTGCAAACTGCATTTCAGCAAGTTCAAAACTTGGCGAAAGGTCCTGGTGCCACAAAGTTGATTGCATTGAAGCCACTCCTCGAGAGTAGCTCTTTGGAACTTGAAA
>Ga0307514_10004069_pt1 | contig 13591 bp, 13 predicted proteins | sample 16_EM_MG_FD_203088 | JGI IMG/M metagenome (GOLD analysis project Ga0307514, IMG submission 203088) | Populus trichocarpa ectomycorrhiza microbial communities from riparian zone in the Pacific Northwest, United States - 16_EM | ecosystem: Host-associated > Plants > Roots > Unclassified | place... | reverse complement strand
AGGTTTCACTTTTGGCATCAGACAAGCAATTATGTTGCTTACGACTGTGTTCTCCTCAATAATTACTAGAACCATCATGAGGAAAAACTTTTACTGAATTATCTTCTTTGACATAAACTAATAAAAATACTCGATAATGACTATTATCATAAACAATTACGGTAGCTAAATTATTATTTCATCAAGTAGTAAATCTTTCTACTTCTTGGATATCATCAGCAATATTAGTTCGTTGTTTAACTAATGTTTTTAATTGGTTTTTTTCTTGACAATCAAAACAAGAACTTTGATAAGAAGCTATTCTATTATAACAAGAACTATGCTGACAATATTTGTTGTGATTAGAGCAATAAGAATCACTGGCACAAGAAGTAACTTGGCAATAATAAACAGTGGGTTGATAAGTAAAAGATGAAAAACGAGACTGAGAAGAAAAAACTTCATTCACAAAATTATCACAAAAACCTACTATCCAATTAGAATACTTACTACTACCACAATTTTGACAAATTAATGATAGTCCATAATCTCTTGAAGTACAATCTCTTGCCATATGACCAGCGTTACCGCAACCTCTACAAATAATATTAGACATATTTTTTTTATTATATATATACTTTTATAAATAGAACTTTTTTATATATAATTAAATTATAAAAATATTTATGGAAAATGAAAATAATAAAAGCAATAACTTTCTTCATTTTTTGGAAGAAGATTTAAAAAAAGATTTAAAAAATTTAGATATTGAAAATAAAAATAAGTTTGAAAACTGTAAATCAGAGATGGCCAAAGTAGTTGAAACAAAGCTGAAAAATTTTTATTACTGACTATTTGGTACTGCTTTAATTTTATTAATAATTATTATGGGAGGGTTTTTTTATTTACGAAATATCATAGTTGGAAAATAAATAAATAATATTTATTTAATAGGCTCATATAAATGCTTTTCTAATAATTTTACTTTAATTCTATTTAAAACGCTAAAATCAAGTAAGTTGTCTCAATTCAATTCTTCTAATTTAATATTAAAAGTTTCTAAAATTTTTTTACTAGTATCAGGAATAATACAATTAAGTAAAAAAGCAATAATTTTTATTCTGTTGCATAAATGATTAAGAGTTAGATTTAAAAGTAAATCATCTCCTTTTTTAGCCAATTCTCAGGGAGACGATTCTTGGATTAATTTGTTACTTTTAATTAGTAGAAATTGAATTTGAGAAAAAGCGTTTGTTAGTTCATATTTATCCATTTTTTCTTGAAAAAATTTTATTGTCAAACTAGATTCATCATAATATTTTTTTATTTTTTCGTTGTTAAAATCCTCATTAATTTCAGGAATAATACCATTATTATATAAATGAAGCATTTTGTTTACTCGAGAAACTAGATTACTCAAATTATTAACAAAAAAGTCTTGATAAAAATTTCTTAACAATTCTTCTTCTAATATTCCATCTTGCAAAAAGTTAATTTTTCCTATCGAATATGCTCGAAATAAATCTTTGGGATAATTTTTTAATAATTCTAGGGGATCAATAATATTTCCTTTTGATTTACTCATTTTTCCTCCTTCGCTTAGTATTCAACCATGTGATAGTATTTTACTAGGCAAATTTGCTTTTAAGAGCATTAAAATAATTGGTCAATAAATTCCATGAAAACGAGCAATATCCTTACCAACTATTTGAATTATTTCGCAATCATTTTTGGTTGAAAAAAATTTTCTTTCACCGATTTCGGAAGTGAGATAGTTACAAAGCGCTTCAAACCAAACATAAATAACTAATTCCTGATTATTCGGAACTTGAATTCCTCATTTAATATCACGACGAGTTATACATAAGTCGCGAATATCATTTTTCAAAAAATTTTCTGATAATTCTTTTCTTATATTGAACGGTAAAAGAAAATAAGGATTTTTTTCATAATAGTCTATTAATTGCGGATAATATTTGCTTACTCTAAGAAAATATGCTGATTCTTCAATTATACGAAGTTCTGAACGACAAAAAGGGCAACTGTTATCATTAACTTTACTTTCTTTAATATAGTCTTCACAAGTAATACAATAATTACCTTTATAATTACCCAAATAAATATCACCTTTTTTTATTAATTTAGTAAAGATTTTCTGAGTTTTTTCTTTATGAATTAAGGAAGAAGTGCGATAGAAAATATGATTAGAAATACCTAAAATTTTTCATAATTTTTGAAAAAGGAGAACATTTTTATCAACTAATTCTTGAGGGGTAATTCCAAGAGATTTGGCTTTTTTAGCAATTTTCTCGCCATGATCATCACTACCAGTTTGAAAATAAATTTTATATCCTTGGCTTCTTTTATAACGAGCAATAACATCAGCAACAATCATTGTATAAGCATGACCTAAATGTAGTTTGTCATTAGGATAAAAAATTGGAGTTGTAATATAAAAATTCTTTGGCATTTATTATTAAATTTTTATTAAATCTTTTTTTAAAAGTGAATTCATTTAAAGAAATACTTCATTCAAGTTTTTTGAAAATATTCAAGTTTTTTGAAAATATTCGAATTTTGATTTTTATTCATAAAAAATATTTAAAATAAAATTAAAATAACCATGTTAAATCTAAAAGAACTGTTCAATAGTAATCAAAATAAATGACCCAGCAGTGAATTGTACAGAAAAATTTTAAACTTTAAATGAGAAGGGGAATTATTAATAAATATAGTAGCTAAGAAATTCAAAATTCAAAACGCGGAAAAAAAGATTAGCAATTGGGAAAGGAAAGGTATTTATAAAATAACATCTACTAGCGATAGAGATTTTTGAGATAACTTAGCAAAATTTGTATATGTTTTTTTTGGAAGTGAGTTATTAAGTATAAGTACAGAAGAAGCAAATAGTTTAATTTTAGGATTGTTTATTGAAGAAATTTTACTAGAAGTTGAAAAACAATTAAATAATGGAAATTCGGAAACTTTAGAAAAATTGCTGAATTATTTAAAGGAAATTATAACTTGAAAAAAATTAAGTCAAAGTGAAGAAGAAAAACTCAGTGAAAAGGAATATGTTCTGTATCAATCTAAATTCTCTAGTGTTTACTTTTTTCATGCTCTTACTAACAGAAAACCAAATTGAAGAAAATCTGTTATGATTAGAATAGAAGATTTTATTAAAAATTTAGAAATTAAAATAACTTCTTTACAACACCAAGGTAATCTATTAAACACCATCATCAAATCTAACACTTGAAAAGAATTAAAAAATGTTTATAACAGTATAACTAATGAAACACTCTTCAAAAATGACTCGGCATATGCCAAAAGCGTTGAACGAGAAAAAATCAATGTTTTAAAAAAGTTGATTAATAAAACAAACAATTTACCAGAATTAGAAACTTTAAAAAATAGTTATTCCAGTAAAATTCTTACAGAATACCAAAATGAAGTTAATACTGCTTATCAAAAAAAAAAGCAACAACTAACCGAAGACCAAGGAAATTCTTTTTTAATGGCTATTAGTCAAAGCCAAGACTGAAAAACCTTAAAAAGTGCAATTAAAAAAGCCCAAGATAATTTAACGAGCACTGACGACCAAACGAAAATTAAAGTTAGTTTTATAAGCGTTTTAGAAAGAATTATTAATAGCGCCAAAGATAAAGATAAGTTAGAAAGTTTAAAAACCAATTACCAAAGCGATAGTTATTTTCAAGTATTAGCAAGTTCTGACCAAACTAAGATTAATAATGCTTATGATGCTAAAAAACAGCAGTTAGAAACTTCAATTCTAGGAAACAATAATCAAGGTCAAGACAATAATAGTAATATCATGCCATGAGTAATTGGAATATCAATGTCTCTTTTAGGAATATGTTTAGTTACTGTTCTTTATCGATTTTACCGAAAAAGAAAAATTCAGAAATAGAAATTGCTTTTTTCTAAACAATCTATATAACAAACATACGAAAATATTTTTTTGGAAGTTTTATTAATGTTTAATTAAATTCTTAACAATTTCACTCTAATCCTTGAAAATTATTGATTATCAAGTAATAGAATTAAAAAAAAATTTTAACCATTCTTTGTCAGAAAGTTAAACAACTTTATCTTCAATTTTGAAAAGTTCTTGATGCTAAAAAAATATGAATAAAAAACTTCTAGGAGAAATCAAAAAGAGAATGAAAGAAATAATTATTCTTTTAGATAAGTGAAATTATGAATACTATATTCTTAGCAAACCGAGTGTTGAAGATGTAATATATGACAAATATTTAAAAGAATTGCAAGAATTAGAAAAGGAACATAATTTTATTTTTTCTAATTCTCCTACTCAAAGAATCGGATATTCTGGTAATAATAAATTTCGTCCAGTAAACCGACAAAATCCAATGCTGAGTTTGGATAGTGTAGACAATTATGAAAATTTATTCAAATTTGATGAAAGAGTAAAAAAATCATTAAAAAACCAAGAAGAATTAGAATATGTTTGCGAATGAAAAATTGACGGTTTATCAATTAGTCTCATTTATCAAAATCATCAATTGGTTCAAATTAGTACTCGTGGTAATGGATATATTGGAGAAGAAGTAACGTTTAATAAAGAATTAATAAAAAATATTCCTTTTTGACTAAAAGAAAAAGATAATTGTGAAATAAGAGGAGAAGTTTACATGAAAAAAGAAGAATTTTATCGTTTAAATGAAGAATTAAAAAATTTGGATAATAAATTACTCGCTAATCCTCGCAATGTAGCCGCTGGTAGTTTACGAACTCTTATTCCTATTCAAAACAGAAAATTATATTTTTTTGCTTATCAGTTAATTTGTGATGATAAATTAGAAAACCAGTTAAATTGTTTGAAAAAATTGGAAAAATTGGGATTTTCGGTTAGCCCTGACTATCAATTATGCCAAGGTATAAAAAAAGTTAAAGAGTTTATCGAAATAAACAAAAAAAATAGAGAAAAATTGGGATTTGAAAGTGATGGAATTGTCGTAAAACTTAACAATTATTCTTACTATGAAAAATTAGGTCAAACTAGCAAATTTCCGCGTTGAGCCATTGCTTACAAATTTCCTGCCTCGGTTTCTTCTAGTAAAATAAAAAACATTTGAGTTGAAGTAAGTCGAACCGGAAGAATAACTTATGTAGCAGAAATAGAAGAAACGGCTCTTCAAGGAAGTAAAATAAACAAAGTAACTCTTCACAATTACGCATTTATCCGTAATTTAAAATTAAATATTGGTGATAAAGTCGTAATAAAAAAAGCTGGCGATGTAATTCCTCAAATAACTCAAATAATCAAATTAAAAAATAACAATAGTTGAACACCTCCCAAATCTTGTCCTTCTTGTAATTCAACTCTTCACTGAAATAAATCTAAGATTTATCAAATATGTGATAATAATGAATGCTCACAAAAAAATATTAATCGCCTCAAACACTTTACTTCTAAATCTGGTTTAGATATTAAAGGAGTTAGTCAAAAATCTATTGAAAAATTTTATGAAATTAATTTATTGGAAAAACCAACAGATTTTTATTACCTCTACCAAAAAAAAAAAGAATTATTAAAATTAGAAGGATTTAAAGAGAGGAGTATTAATAATATGTTATTTGCAATTGAAAATTCAAAAAAAAAACCTTTTGCTAAATTATTAACAGCATTAGGTATTCCTTTGTTAAGTTCAGTTAAAACGCAAAAACTATCAAAATTCTATCCTAACTTAAACAGTTTGATAACAGCATTAGAAAACGCAGAATGAGAAAAATTTAAAGAAATATTGGGAGAAGAAACTCACAAAGAAATTAAAAAATATTTTCAAAATCCTAAAAATAAAGAAATTATTAAAGAATTTAGCAATTGATTTTAAAAAACTATTAGTTTTCATAAAAGAAAAAAATTTAAAAACCCTAAACAAATTTATTTTCTTTTTTTATACTAGATTTAAAATACTTTTCTCGCTCACTAAATCCTTCACCAACTGGTATTAATTGACCAGTAATCAAACTTTCTTTAATCCCTTTCAAATGGTCAATTGGATTATATAATGAGTAATTAACTAAACTTTTAAGAGTATTTTGGAAAGAAATTCCCGCCAAGAAAGAATCAGGATTGGAAGCTAAATCTTTAAGACTAGAAATAATATTTTTAAAAATAATAGGAGATTTTTTGTTAACTATTAAAGTTTGATTAATTTTCTGCAAATGTTGATAATTTACTATATCTCCAACTAAATAATCACTATCTCCTCCATCTTCAACTTCTACCCTTGATAACATCTGATGAGCAATTATTTCAATATGTTTTTCATTAATTTCAATTCCGTGACTACTATAAACATTCTTTATTTCTTCCTTGATATAACGTTGACATTCATCACGACCCATAAATAACCAGTTTTGCTACTGGTTAATTCTTGATTAACTTCGCAAACTTCCAGACCAGTTGTATTTAACCCTTTGGCTTGAATAGAAGCCATGGTTACTAGGTAAATTCCGGAGACAACACAAATTATGACACCTGCTCAGGTTTTGATAGCTTTTATTAGGTTTTTTCTTTGTCTATTTGTGTTTGGACTTTGGATACCATCTTCTCCATAGTTACTCATTTCAATATCATTATTGTCTTGATTTTCTCTAGCGTTTAACCTGTTTTTCAGTTTTGGAACAACTCAAAAGTAGGTTAAAGGTAACAAAGCTCCTAAACTTCTAATAAATATGTCCATTATCCGAATATCTTTGCTACCTAACAAACAACTAAAACCGTTGCTTTTGGGAACACATTGAGCTATAGTATGTCAAGAAGTTACTGGTATTTTAGTGCAAGAAGTAACGAATTGAGCACTTTTGGGGAAATTATAGAAGCCAGAATGCACACCTAAGGAGACAATATTTCATAAGTAACTAATTGGTGGTGAAATAACATTAAAAGCAAGTGTTAGGCTAATGGCAAGCAATATACTAAACATAGGAATAATCACATAACAAAAAATAATGCTGAAGCAACATAACTGACACTGTCTATATATAATATTGTTACTAGTACAATCACATATGCTTAATACTCTCTCGCTTGCTCTTCAGAAAAATTTTCACGTTTTAACTAGTAAATCGATTACCTTTTCCCGAAAAGTAATGAAATAAATTGTTGTAGAAAAGCTGGCTAATCAAGCTAACTCAGGATATTGAAAACCATTTAAACTAAGTATTCCCAAAGCAAACCAACTACCAATCAAGGCTATTGAGCAACGGGTAGTTGTAAATATTACAGAAGACTGGGTTAAAAAATTAATTTCGTCATTGGCAGTGATTATTCCCAAAAAAGCTAGACCAGCGTTAACTAATGATATCGGTCAAGGAGTTGGTAAACCACTAGCATTTATCTTCATAGGTTTCTTGCCAGGGAAAGGATCGGGTCATTGTAGATAACAATTGGGGGAAAAATATGAGCAAATTCAACCACCATTCTCCCAATAACATTCCTTTATATGTTCAAAAGAATCAATATCAGGAATTTTTCTATTCAAGTCTGTATAATCTAAGTAGACATAGTTCCTCTTTTCCAAATCACTAAACTTATCAAGTGGAAAACTAGATATGCGATTGGCTACTAGATCTAGAGAAATCCCATTTTCTGTACACTTCCCCCGAGTAATATTAGTAGTAATTCGATTATCGCCTATCATACCTCAACAAGAAAAAAAACCTCCATCACAAAGTATTCCTGAACCAAATTTACTACACGAAAAAAAAGAACAAGGTAAAGATTTATTATACTTTTTCTCCATTGTAACTATATAAACGATTGAGGAAAAATAGTACCTAATAAAAATCAAAAAAGTTTAGAAAAGCAAATTAAAGAACTAAAAGAAGAAAATCAAAGGTTAGAAAGTTTATTAGAACGAGAACGAGAAACTTTTGAGGAAGCTCTTAATAAAGCTGAAGAGTGACATAAGTGACAATTAGCTGAACGAGAACAAGAAATTAATCGGTTAAAAGAGAGAAATAAAGAATTAGAATTACTTCTAAAAGATAAAGAGATAGAAGAATTAAAAAGAGGTATTAATAAACTAACCAAAAAAGTTAGTCAATTAGAAATCCAACTAAATAATTTATCACTTCAAGAACAAGAAACTCAAAAACAAGAAGGATATACAACACAAATTGAAGTTCCTTCCTCTTCAAAATAACTTAAACTCATATGGTTAACCTAGAAAAATGAACTAAAGGAAATTATTATTCATGTACTCATCAACAGAAAGGAAGTAATAAATGTATTACTTGTGATCAAAATATACAAATAAAACAAAGAGGAGGTCATGTTGGTCTTCATGGTGTTAAACATCAATATTTTGAATGTGAGTTATGTAAAATGTCACTTGGTAAACAAAGTAAAAATTTTTATATCAATGTTAGTGATGATGAAGTAACAGAACGAGAAACAACAATTGATTCAAATGAATGTTATAAAGATAATGATAGTGGTCAACATAGATTAGATAAAAATGAAAAAGATTGAGTATGTTCTAACTGTAAAGACCAATATCTTAATACTAGAGAGAGAGAGAGAGAGAGAGAGACGAAAATTCACCACCACAATTTCAATATAGAAAATCTTTCACCCAAAAAGTTTATGAATTTTATCAAACTCCTACTTTTTGATGAATTGCTGGAATAGTAGGAATAATAGACTTAATTTATCTATACTTTTATTTCTTTGAAAGAGAAAAGTTACGTGAAAGCCTAAAAAAGAATACTTTATTAAAAGTCTTTACTTATTTATTAGCAATAATAAGCATTGTTATTCTTGTTATACCAGTGTTTTTTTTATTAGCTTCAGCTGGAGGTAATCGAGAAAGGATTTGTCAAAAATGCCGAAGATTAGAAAAAAATTGCCGTTGTTAATATGAAGTGCTACGATTGTAATAAATATCTAAAAAAAGGACATGGTAAAAACCTTTATCATTACGCTGGTCAGTGAAGATATTTTTGTTTCTTTTGTTTAAAGATAAATAATTATCATTATCAAGTAAGGCAAAAAAGTAGTAGTTATTACAGTGGATTAGCTTTATTTTCTTTCTTATTAACTGCTTTTATCTGAGTAATTACTAAGTATTTAACTAAATCTCCGTGAAATAATTTATTAACCTATCATTTAACTATAGCAATAATTCCTGCTATCATTGTTTATTTACTTATTTCTAATATAGTTATCAATCCTAAATTAGAAGTATTTAAACAACAACAATGATTACCGTTACAAAAAGAGCAAAACCAAATAAAGGTTATGGAAAATTATGTTAATTCCTTAAATAAAAAAGCAAGTAAGGAAATTTGTTTGTGTGAAAAATGTCTAGAAATAGAGTGAAAAAAAGCAAAAAATAAATAATTATGTTTTACCATCTAGAATGTTACCAAGCAAAATACCAAACTAGATATAGTTGTTTAGTTAATCATTGTGGATTAATTAAAACTCCGACTTGTACTATTTGTCAAAAAGAAATAACTAAAAATTTTGTTTGTGATGGAAATCATTAATCTCAATCAAATCCGATTTCTCTTTTATAGGGGTCAAGTGGCAAATTATAATAGTTATAAGAAGAGTAAGAACTAGTCATTAGTTTGTTATGTAGTCTAATGCTTTCTTGATATCAAGTATCTTCTTGGTGCCCTGGAGGATCAGTTTTTTGTCATTCTGAAAAAAAATAATTTAATTTATTTCTATTTCTACTTTTAAAATTTCTAATTTTTCGAAAGGGAAATTTGTCTCTTTCTACTCAGTAATTTCATTTTCTAGCTGTTCGGCGAACACTAGATGTTAATCAAATATTGCCTGTCTTATTTTTAGCATGAATAGAGGAAATATGCCCTAATTCGTGAGCTACGGTATTAAAGAATTTTCTTTTCATTCTTAAAGTATATCACGGAATTTTTAATCAAGGTGGTTGAGAAAAAGCATTACTTAAGCCTATATAACCAAAATATTGATGTAAATCTGTTGGAATTTCTACCTTAATTTGATATTGAGGTAAAGTATAATCAACCATTTCTGGCAAAATTCTTTCGTGTTGGTTTTGTAAAGTTAAAGCTGAACAACTAATTTGACATTGAGGGCCTCCTCGGTGTTTAATAAATTCTTCTCCACAAGTAGGACATTTTTCTGCTCATTGTTTGTTTTCCTCATTAGGAAAAGTTCCATTATTATTCATAATTATTTTTCATTTCCAGAACGTTCAGTTCGGTCTTCATCTTGTTGTTTAGATTCATCTACTTTTTCTTTAGTTTTTTGAGCTTGTCTTTGTTTAGTTTGTTCATCCATTAGCTCCAATTGTTCTTCCTGTTCCTTTTGTTTTTGTTGTTGAATTTGAGCTTGTAATTGTTGTTCTTGTAATTTTTCTAATTGTTCAATCATTTCTTTATCATTTTGGTTTTATTGTTGTTTTTCAGGCTTCATGGCTTGTTTCATAGTATCTAAATTGGAGGTTTGTTTTTCATCTTCCATAGCTGGTAAGTTTTCAACTATTTCCTCAATTTCAGTTCCCCCACCAATCGCATCAGGATTACCAATCACTTCAGTAATTTCTACTCTTCCTAAAAAAGCTAATTCCCAATCAGCTCCATTTTGTTTTATGATAACTTTTACTCCATCATCTAAACCTCTAAATTTTTTCCCACCTGTTTGACCACTAGAAAAAGCATGCATTCATCAATCATATTGCACTCCTACTTTTAAAGTAGCTATTCCACTTCATTGAGCAGTACCATCAAATTTTCAAGCTCCAGCTGAATTTTGGTACTTAAAACCTCACCAATCACCAAGTTTTAAATTAGAATATGATTTAGGTAAGTTATTATATTCTTCTTCAGTAATTTGAACCATGTTGCTGTAAGAATCTAATCCTTGGCAAGGTTTCCTATCACAAGTGTAGAATTTTTTATCAGCATCAGTAGGAGGTTGTTGAGTTTCTTTATCAATATAGCGTCCTTCTTTTTGAATATATTCTAAACGACTATAATCATAATCCTGAGATTTATAAATACTTTCAGAAGTTGGAATTTTATCTCATTCTTCTTTAGAAAAATATTTCTTAGTTGAATAATCTACTTCTGTTCGTCCTTCTTGACTAGTTACTTGTCATTTATAATAAGTGTAAGTAATAGGTCCTCCCTCATCTTTTTTAATGTGTTCTCTTCCTTGTTCAATCAGTTTAGGGAATAAATCCTCTTCTTCACCTCGGCAAAAACTATCTTTTCATACCCAACTTAAACCATCAACATGTACTTGATCATCTCGACCAAAAGCTGATGAATAGTTTTCTTGGATGGTTGTTTTAATTCCTGACACTTCTCTATTTGCTATTTCATTTTTAAAACCAAATTCTGTAAATTTTTCTAAAAAGTATTCATTAGGATTATACTTATAAAAATAAATACCTCTGCTTAATAAACCTGCAAAATAGCCATTTCTATCTCCTTCAAAAATATTGGCAATAGCTTTAATATATCCTTTATGTAAATAATTACCAAATTTTTCGGTATTAAATACTTTATTACAAGGTTTTTTTAGCTTTTTCATCATTTGATAACGATTAAATTGATTTCTGTTATATTCAAGTCTACAACTAAAATTATTACTACTATCAAATCTTAACGCAAATTCAGCCAAAGTATAATCATTTCTAGTATGAGAAGCATCAACTAGCGAAGGAACCGTTCCTAATAAAGTTTGAGCAATAGCTGAGGTAGTAATCATTTTTGATTTTCTTTCTCAAGACCTTTCATCTTTTTGTGACTTTTCTTTATCAGCATTATGTAAATAATCACGAGTTACTTCATTAATATTAATTCCAGTAAATTTTTGAATTAAACTTGTTCCTATACTTGCTAGTTTATCAGCTTGTAAGGTAAATTCTAAATCTTCACTGTATCGAAAGAGAATTTTTTTACTGGTAAATAGATACATAGTTTCAGAGGGATTAGCTCTAATTTCTACCCTTACCACTGGATTACCTTTGCTATCAAAATCAAAATCATCTAAAACAGATTGAAAAATAACCTTACTGTTTCAAATAAAATTAACATTAACTTTTTTTAATAAGTGTTGATTATCTTGACCTCGATTAGCTTGATAATTATCTAATCAACCTTTTAAAGAAGTTTTAGAAAAAGCTGAAAAAAACTTTATATTATGACTTCTTCTGTAAAGCATACTTCCATCAAAGTCTTTAGGAAGTAAGAAAAAAGTAGCATCAGTTAAACTTTTTGAAACCATACTTGCTTCAACTTTTTCTAATGTAAGAGTATGAAAAACAGGATATTTACCTTTACTATTAGATAATTCAAAAACAGCAGGCCTATCAGAAAATCAACTTATACTCTTAAATAATTGATAAGTAGGTTGTCAATCACTAACAAAATCTATTACATCCGTGCTTTCTAAAAAAGAAGGACATTGACAAACTTCATTATTGCTTTTGGTTAAAGGGTGATTATGAAAGATACCATTAGCTCCTTTTAACACAAAAGGCAAGTAATTATGAATAAAAAAACTTCTTTTAACTAATACTATGACATTCTCATGGTTAATTCCTTGTCAACTAACTGTTTCATACCAAATATTATTACGATATCATAAAAAGTCTTGAATAGCATGAAAATCACCTTTTGGTGGTTGATAACAAAAAACCATTCCTTCTTGGTCATTATTTTCAATAAAACAAACATTTTTACGATCTAAAACTATTTTCTTTTGTTTTTCTCATTCTTTCAATAACTTTTCTACTTGTTTATTACTATCTAAATATTCCTTATTAAGTCTTTTAAACTGATTAACGGCATTTTTCCTTAAACCTAGTTGTAATTGCTTTAACTTTTCTTGTTTATTTTCATTTCAAGCTTGATATCTAAGTTGTAATCTTTCTTTAATTTGCTCAGGTTTAATATTCTGTTGATGCTCAAAATATTGCTTTCTTAACTCTTGGACTTCTTCTTGGCTAGTTTCATTTAAGTATTGTCAAGAATTAAACTCTACTTCGTTTTGTAATCAATCAGCATATGAGCTTTCAGTTGGTTTTAAACCAATATTAATTCAATCAGCAGTTTGATTATAATTAAAACCTTTAATCAGTCATTCTTTAACTAACTCTTCCGTAAAGAAAATATTAAGGTTCTTTCATTCTCTTCAGTCTTTAACTTTCCCAAATTCTTCTTCCTCGGTATTCTCTATCTCTTGTTGAATAATATCTTTAATCTCTTGATAAATTTCATTAATTATTTCTTTGGCTTCCTCGCGTTCTTCTTTGGTTCTTTCAGTTGCTTTTTGTTTATCTATTTCTTTTCTAAACTCGGTAATAATCTCTTGGAACCTTCTTGGTAACGGCATGAAATCACCACTACCATCATTCTTAGGAAACTTATAAGGATTAATGGGAATATGATAAATCTTATCCTTTCATAGTTCCGTGCGAACATGTCATTCTTTAGGATGTAATAAGTTATCTTGAAGGTTAATAGGCATAATAGTTAATAGTTAAAAAATTTTTCATGTGCGTATATGTTCGTTGAAGACCAATGGGGGAAAGAGGAAAAAGAGAGGAAAAGCTCA
>Ga0307514_10004068_pt1 | contig 13592 bp, 10 predicted proteins | sample 16_EM_MG_FD_203088 | JGI IMG/M metagenome (GOLD analysis project Ga0307514, IMG submission 203088) | Populus trichocarpa ectomycorrhiza microbial communities from riparian zone in the Pacific Northwest, United States - 16_EM | ecosystem: Host-associated > Plants > Roots > Unclassified | place... | reverse complement strand
CAATAACAAATATCAAATATTAAGAAGACGGAGGATTTTTTAATAGTATTAATAAATCAATCAGATTAATTTTGAAACTTTTTTGCTAAAATTTTTATCTAATTTAATTTTTTAATTAAATCGTACAAGAGTTAACTAAACTTAAATTTATCGATTTCACAGTTCTAATTGTATTTTTAATGATCGATAAAAATATAATTTAGCTTTTAAAAAAACTTTGAGAAGATAATTTTTTTTTGAAAAAAATATTAAGACAATGACAGATTGAATCGACCTTACCTCCTCATGACCCAGGTCATGGACTTTATTGGATTTAATATTTTTTTTATTTTTTTATATAATAAAAAACAGATGCTCACAAAATTCAGCACCAATCTAAAAATAAACATTTATTTGACACAATTATCCATAGAAAGCAAACAAAAATCAATAATATAGTTTATTTCCCAACCAGTCCTAATATTAAATGATACAAACAAAATTGAATAAATTAAAGACAATTAAAAGACAAAAAAAAAAAGCATATCATATCTGTAGGTAAACTTGTTAAACCTGTGAATCAGGTAAGTCGAGCTAGTATACCAAACCTGTAAACTGGGTTATGAATTTCATTGAGATTATAATTTGTTTTTTAATATATTTTTTATTTAACTACATGATAACAAAAATAGATGATTGCGAAATCAAATATCAACCCAATATCAAGATGATTTTTTAAATCATAATAACCTTATAAAAAGTAAAACGAAACCAATTATAAAACTGAATTCTCAATTAACCTAGTATCTAAGGATGAAAAAAACTAATTTTAAAAGTTAAACTTGTCAGATTTGCGGACCAAGTCAACTAAACAAACATGTAAATAAGTACATAGACTTTATAAAGTTTAATAACATAACTTTTTTCTGAAACTATTTTTTTTTTAACTATATGAGAAAAAAACAGATGATAAAAAAGTCAAGTTCAATTAATAAAATACACCCCACCAAAATCGTAAACTAGAGCAACCCGGGTTACCCTAGCAAACCCACAAATATGCTAACCTTTTAGAAAGGTAAAATAAAAGGAAACAAATTATGGAGTCAAATTCTCAATCATTCCAATATTAAAAGATAAAATCGACAAAAACAAATTTGAAAAAACAATCATGATAAAAATTCAAAAACATAAAGAAAAAAAAAAGCAAAACATTGTGGGTTATTATTTTCATTCGCAATGCAATATGTGTGGATAAACAATGGTTTCCTCATACCATTTAATATTTGTTACTTTATAAAATTTAATAACATGACTTTTCTCTAAAACTATTTTTTTAACTATATGAGAAAAAAATAGACTATAAAAAAAGTTAAGTTCAATTAAAAAAAAAAGACAACCCGCCAAACTCTTAAACCAGGGCAACCTAGATTATTTTAGCAAACTCGTAAATCATGCTAACCTCATATATAAAAAAAAAGAAGTAAATTATGAAATTAAATTCTTAACAATCTCAATTTAAAAAAAATCGATAAAAAAAATTAAAAAAAAAATCATAACAAAAATTCAAAAAAAAAAAGGAAGGTAAAACACTATGGATTTCTATTGTAATGGGTGTTGGGTGAACAATAGTTTCTCCCATTTCCTTTAAATTTTGTTACTTCATAAAGTTTAATAACATGATTTTTCTCTAAAACTATTTTTTTAATAATATATGAAAAAAATAGACTATAAAAAAATAAGTTTAATTAAAATAAAAAAAACTATCAAATCTATAAACTAGAATAACCTGATTTAGCTCGACAAACCCACAAACCACGTTAATTATAATTATAATATGCCCGATTACGAATGAGTTGTTTTAGTAATTGACAGCAAGAAGTCAAAACTCAAATTTGAATCCTTAGTCATAGCTCTACTTGCATACCCTACGTATACATGTACTATATTTTACCTGCCTCCTGTAAATTTGGTTAATTTTAGGACAACTGCCTAAATTTGGTCGATAAAATCTCCTTTATTTTATTTTATTTTTTCCACTTTCCATCTTCCAGGTTTTGTTGTGCTGCATGAGAAACTTTTCTTGAAAATTTCCTTGGTTTCTCCCATAATTTCCTTCGATTTTGTTAGCAAAAGGGTCATTGCCAATATGCTTGACCATAGTGAAACTGATATAGTAGCTTATGTTGCTGGCTTTCTTCTCGAAAGGACACCCTCTAATGGCGTGAATGCATGCTACTACGAGACTGTAAATGTTGATTTGTCTGTTTGGAAGATTTCAAACCCCCTGCTTAATAATGTTCCATACTTTGCTGTCCAGTTAAGCATCACTATATTCATGATTCACTTGCTTTTCTTCATCTTTAACTTCACCCGTCAACCTAGATTTTTCGCAGAGTTAATTGTAAGTATGATACATTTTGCCGTGCTAATTAAATATTTGGTTGTGTGTTTAGAAGGCTTTTAACATTTCTGTTATCTTGGCTGCTCTGTTACTTTCTGATTATTAGTATTAATTTTGTGTTTTTCCAATTTATGTAGACAGCTTGCATGCTTGGTCCAATATTCTTTAGGTCTTCATTTTTCCTTAGATACGTACGTCCGATAAACAGCAATGTGGTGTTGCAGACCATGGCAAACTTAGGCCTTGTTTATTACATGTTTCTTGTGGGTTTGGAGATTGATCTAAACATGGTAAGGAGAGTGGGGAAGAAAGCTTTCACCAATGCCGTGGCTGGAATTCTGTTTTCTATGGGCATGGGTGCCAGTCTGTATTGCTTATTTACACGAGATAAATCCATATTTCCTTCTGCCAGTCCTGTTGGCGGATTGTTTTGGGGTGTTGCTCTGACTGTCACAAGCTTTCCTGATCTTGCTCAAGTTCTTTCCGACATTAATCTCATCAGCACAGATCTTGGACAAATAGCCTTGTCTTCAGCTTTTGTTAGTGATTTAGCATCTTGGACTATGCTTATTATGACAATAACCTGGCTCCATGGACGCAGTAAACTTTCCATCCTCCCAACTGTTGGCTTCATTATTCTTTGCTGGTTTGTGGTGCGTCCAGTCCTTAGCAAAATCAAAAGTTCCTCGAACAAAAGCAGTGGTAGAGACTTTTATGTATATGTTATTCTTGCTGGAGTGCTCATTTGCGGATTCATCACAGATGCTTGTGGCTCCACTTCTATGACTGGGGCATTTGTTTTGGGACTTGTCACATCAAATGAGTTTGAGACAAGAATTTTGGAACAAGTCAATAATTTTGTGGCAGGAATTTTGCTTCCTTCCTACGTCATGGTTGTTGGAGGTAAAATTGACATATTGTTTTTGATGTCCAAAACTAGTGTAGTCACGCTGCTGGTGATTGTTGTCTTGGCTTTCTCGGTCAAGGTTTTGAGCTCTTTCCTTGTCTGCAAGGCCTTCGGTATCTCTTCTCGTGATGGTATTGCCCTTGGGATTCTTATGAACACAAAAGGCCTTTTGGCTCTGGTTGTTATTAACATCGGTGTCGATGTACAGGTACACTGGATATTTTCATCAACTTAACTAAGTATTACAGAGACATATATGCTTGATCTATTTCTGACAAATCATTTTATGACATTGATGCAGGCTCTGGACTTTGCAACATTTCCTGCAATGGTGATTGTGTTTTTGGTGATGACAGCTCTTGTGAAACCTTTTCCTTATTGGGTCAGTAAGTCTTCAAAGAATCTCAAGCAATACAAGCAAAGGACTATGGAAACAAGCAAAGATGATTCTGAATTTCGAATCATTATGTGTGTTCATGAATCTCATCATCTATCAGGAATGAGCACCCTCTTGAAATTGTCTAATTCTACTAAACTATCACCAATCACTATTTTTGCTCTTCATCTAGTAGAACTCACAGGCCGTTCATCGGCAATGCTTATTGTTCATGATGCCTATAACGCCACTAACATCAGCCAACCCATTTTTGAAAGAGTTATATCAGACCACGTCTCATCTCAGAGTCTTAGAAGCTATGGAAGGAGGGGAACAGGCCATCCGATTTCCATCCAACCAGTAACCGTCGTGTCTCCTTACGCCACCATGCACAGAGAGATATGCTGCATTGCTGAGGACAAACATGTGACTTTAATTATTGTTCCATTTCACAAGGAAGGATGTGGAATTGACGTGGTGCAAGAGAATTCTTCTATCAGAACTGTCAACCACAACCTGCTTGCAAAAGCTCCATGTTCAGTCGGTATATTTGTTGACCGAGGGCTTCAATTAAGCATTCATGATATGGGTTTCAATCTATGGAAACAACAAATTAATGTTGCCATGCTCTTCACCGGTGGACCTGACGATCGCGAAGCCTTAGCCTACTCATGGAGAATGGCAGGCTCTCGCGAAGTGCGTTTAACAGTTGTGCACTTTCGTCCCGGAGAAAAGGCAAAAAATATAATGGAAGAGAGAAAAGAGAGTGAAAATTATAAACAGCTTGATGAAAAATACGTGAATGAACTCAGATTCAAGGCAAAGTTCAATGATTCCGTAATTTATTTAGAAAAGGTGGTAAATAACGGGGAAGAAATTTTAAGGACCACAAAGGAAATGTTTGATTATTATGATCTGTATATAGTGGGAAGGGGTCAAGGAGTGGCATCTCCTTTCACATCAGGGCTATCAGAGTGGAGTGACTGTAAAGATCTAGGAGTATTGGGAGAGGCATTATCTACATCTGAGTTTGCACGAAATGCATCCATTCTTGTAATTCAACAATATTATGTTGCAGACACAGCTGAATAAATTCAGTAGAAGTTTTGTTGAAGTTGCCTTTTATGACCATGCTAACAAATTTCCTAACATTTTTAAAGCGCAAAGGCCATCTGTTATGAAGTTCTTAATGATCTTGTTAACTAAACTATTAGCTTGTGTGTGGTCAAAACAACAACGAAATGCTGGTTTTAAGAGAGAAAACAAGTCTGCAATTTTCTGCAGAATATCATGAACAAGAGGAGGTATACAGTAAAAAAACTTATCACACTTTTCTTTCGTTTTCTTCTTCTTTTTTTACTCTCATACATCTCCAGAACTTTCAGCCATACATATATTAAAAACAAAAACAAAAAAACAACACATCTTAACCTTACACTTCTTCATCTTAATCACCTTTTAATCTAGCTATAATTATTTTTTTTCTAACACAAGTTAACTAACTAAAATCAAGGTTAAATAGCTGTCACAGCAACTATACTAGTTACAACATACTAACCTTAGCATTCTCCATCTTAATATGCTGAACTTGAACTCCTAGTGCATTTCTCATCTTTTGACATTTATCTTTTGGCTATGCTTTTGTAGAGATATCAGCCACTTGCTTCTCTGATTTGCAGAAATCCATCAACCTCTCCTTCATCAGTTGCTTCACGAATGAAATGATGTTTAAGTGCAATATGTTTAGTTCTGCTATGAAAAATTGGATTCCTTACCATTGCTATACCTGATTTATCACCACAAAATAATGTTGTTGCTGTTGAGTAGCTAAACCAGCTGCAACATATTCAACAAATGATTGAGCCACTCATTGTTGTTTCTTCGAACACCAAGCAAACACACCTGAACCATTAGAAAAGGCATAGCTTGAAATACTTTTCATATCTTTAACACATCCACCCTAATCATTATCACAAAATCCAATCAATTTCATCTAAGAAATTCTGTCAAATCTACAAACATTACATCAGGCCTTGTGTTAAATACAATAGATTCCCAACCAAACTTCTATAAAAAGTAACATCCACCTTCTTTCCTTTATCATCTTTCATTAACTTTTCATTCACCACTAAAGGTACCTCAACAGGTTTGCGGGCAAACATTCTGGATTTTTTGAGAATTCTTTCAGCAAACTTCTTCTAACAAATGAAGACACCTCCATCATCTTGGTAAACCTTAATATTAAAAAAATTATGTAGCAGCCCCATATCATTCATCTCAAATGAACAAAGACACTTCACCACCAAGGCACACTTAGCCACGGTCGAACAAATCCCCTTCTCCTTCATCAACTTCAACTTATAAACCGTCAATTCAGGTTTGTTCTCCCGACTGTACACATGAAGAACAGTAGAAAAACTCGTGACATCCGGTTCAATCCCTGTCTCACGCATTTCATCAAACACATTCTCTGCCAGACTTGTCATCCTCTCAAACCTGCTCTCCGGATGCGAGCCTGCGCTCCTACAAATCCCATTTATTTAACATTAGCCTTAATCCCTCGCTCTCTCCCGTTTCCCTGAAAAAACTCTCTCAGCCATATCAATTCTAACAATCTTACACCGCCCATATATCAAAATGGTATACATTCTCACATTAGGAATAAACCTATGCTTCCTACTAAAAATCTCAACACCCACTTTCACACATCCATGCAGAAAACAAAAAATGGGACTCGATCGTAGGCTCGTTCAGACATAAAATTGTCAAGACTTTTGGTAATTTCTCTATAAATCTGACTGTTATGTGATTGGCAAGAGAAATTCATGCTGTCCAAAATTGGATTCTTAAACTATCATTATGCATATATCAAAGTTTCTCAAATGGGTGCTCTTCCATCTAAATTGTAGCAGACAACTACTCGTAATCATAAAGATGGCATTGAACATCTAAGTGTACGAGCCAGCTTGCACACACCTCGACTAATTCCCACAAGTCCTGAAATAACAAAACCCCAAACAAAATCTTGTACCTTGATGTTTGACATTGGATTAATTACACTTTGATAAAATATACAGTAGGCTGAGAGTACTTGCCCCAACCAAGAAATCATTGTATGTTGAAGATATATATATATCTTCTCAGTCTAGCCAATAAATAATATTCTTGCAACCTCCTTTTCGTTGCCTCCATTTGATTTAGTGGAAAAAAAAATCTATACATTCAATCCTCTTTCGAATTCCCCAGTTAAATCATCCAGACTGATGACTCCTTCTCTCTCTGTTGCTTTCTGCATCCTCAGCTCGATGAGCACTGAATTTAATTCACTAATCTGCTTCTGTAGTTTCGCTCCTTGGTCTGGTAACCTTAAAACGGGAACCTGTAAACAGAATACATTACAAAGCAAAACTGAGAAACAAGAAGCAATAGCACAGCCGGCTTGAAATGGTGCCCGAAGTAAAATAAAATTGAGATAGCATGGCAGGTTGAATCCATTTAACAAGAATAAATAATGCCTTCAACAGTTTGGGCTATTCATAGCATCATAAACAAATCTGGCTGCCTAAGCAAATAAAAGCACAACAAAAGGTCAAAACCAGTCTTCATATTTTATTTATGAATTTTCAATATGGTTTGGATGGCAACTCTCAACCCCTTTAATGTTTGTAACTCAAGCAGTTTTATCTACCTTCTCACTTGTCATTTAAATCATACCTTATTTCCAAGTAATTGTGACAGCCGATTGATTCTCTCTAAGATTTCAGATTCTGTCAGTTTGCCCACACTATCTGGAGAAGAGGTTTTCTTGTTCAGATTTACATCCTTGGGATTGAAAGCACGAGCAGCCCTGTCAAGTGTCAACTCTTCAGAAACTAAATAACATGCACTAAGTACCTCTAAAAAATATTATGATTATTTGTTAAAGATAAATAATCGAACTTAAGGACCATACCCGTCAACATTGCGTTCAAGTGAATAGCTTGACGATGAATTTCCCACCATTGTGGATACTTTCTTCCTAAACCCACAAATAGAGTACCAAATCACACCACATTCAAAAAATAAGGAACGAGGATAGTGAATCCATATGCTTTGCATAACTAAAGTTTTCAAATGCAAATATAAGCTTATACTCCATAGGATTGAATCCACAATTACAATCAAGGGTAAAAAAGAGTGAACAGTTGCTATATTTATTTGAAATAATGATTTGAAAAATTTTTATATAATCAATGGAACTGGGAACCAATAGTATAACAAAATAATGGCAGACCTATAATCACAATACAGAAACTCGCCGGTAGCTCCATAATTTGAACTACAAATTGTTTAGATTAGAATTAAGGGGGAATTCTGCAAACAACGAGGGGTTTTGAATTTTATGAAATGTTATTTTCATTTTATCTCAGCTCAAAATATGCAAGAACAGTACGCAAGAAGCAAAAAGAGAAAAATGAGGAACTACATATTTATAAGGAGCAAATAAACGAGCTACAATTGTGCTGTACCCAAAAGCAATAAAAGGGAATTCACCTTATCTCATCCTCTTCTTCCTGTGCAAGTTGTACAGTTTCTGTCTTTGAGAAGAGTAAGCTGTGGTGACTGACTCCTGCTATACCTTGACTCTCCAAGAATTTTATGTGGGATTCCAGATACTCATCCCTACAGCAACAATAGGATAAATTAATAGTTAAGATGGCAATGAATTTGCATGGACAGTCATTGCAATTGCATAGATTCATAACCAAACAATTCCAAAAAACTTGCAATATTTTTGTATACATAGATGAACAATCATTATGGATGAAAGGTGATAAACAGCTAATTATCTATAATACAGGCCTATGGCATTCCCTAACTTCTACTCTTCCAAAGATAAAGTAAACCCTAGTGCAAATACACATTTTAGGAATTTAAAAACACTACTAGTACTAATGGGTTTCTTGATGAGTGGAAAATCAATGATGAAACAACTCAAAAACTGGAGATCCTACTGAAGCAAAACATTGATAAACATAGTCCAACTTCACTAATTAGAAAGCGAAAAACAAATACACATAATTGTAGTTGCCACTAATAGGCTCTGTACATTTTGTGCTGGCTGTCATGCTCTTCATGTAATTGTTGCTGTGTGAGGGAAATATTGAACCCCTGCTTAGGGAGACTGAATAGCTCCCGCAGATCCTGAAAAAAAATCAATTGAACTTTTAAAGGCAACATTGCATGTTTCAAAATAGGTGCCAGGAATATATTCCATTAAATCAACAAATAGAAACATCATATCTACATACCTGTTGGCTAAAGTATCGAATTTGTTCTTTGTTTTCAGTTGCTGTTCTAAATAACCCCCCCTTGAATATCTACACCAGAAATTTTTAGGAGTCAACTTATTGTACTAATGTTTCGATTTTAAACATTCATGATTCAACCCATGCATCTAAATAATGTCCAAAAGTAGATAGATTCTTATCATGTGTACAGACTGTACAGTTCAGATGACAAATTAGAAGGATCCCATGTAAAGATCTTTTCCACAAGTAAATTGGAATCTGAACTTCAATGAAACAACAGATCATTCAAATCACTTGCATGCAATATAGTTTTTCAACCACTTGCAGAAATGTATTGAAACCATGTGAACTGAGTCCCAGAAACACCTATTCATGTCTTGAAATACAGTATACCACATGAAAACACTAACAGCTACCAACAATCACTCCACTTTGCAAACCAGAATCAGATATCATATATCTAGTAAATAATACCACATGGCAACAATAAATAAGAAGTAAGGCAAGCATTGAACCTGCTTTCTATAAATTTTCTCTTCAACAGTTCCACAAGTCATTAATCTGTATACGACCACATCCTTCTTTTGCCCAATTCGATATGCACGATCAACACTTTGGTTATCCGTGCTGCAATGAGAAAGAGAGATGTATCAATTGACCCCATAATTACACCTAGAAAATTCCAAACTAAGGCCCATAGAGAAAAGTAGAAGCAAGTACCACTAAAGTGTTTTAGAAGTCATGCACATAACTCTAAAACTGAAGCATCAAGAAAGTGGCAGTCCTTAAATGGGAAATAATAGAAAAGTACGTGAAACATCCAAAATGTGTTGAAAGCAGAAAAGTTCTTTGCATAGTTTAGTGGCCAAAGTTTAGAATGTAGAAGTGCATCTGCCTTGCCATTTAAGGATGTTCCAAACATTTCCACTTATTTTTCAACATGCAATATCCACAAACTCCACAGGCTGCCAATAAAAACAACAGATAAAGAAAAAAAAATAAACGTAGTTTCACAAAGGTATGGAGGAGACATTTTATGTCAAATATAAACACAATTACTGATATTTATAAACTCCTGCAATATCTGAATCTTTTTGGCAAATCCATTTGAAGTCCTTAGCAAATTTACCAATCCTAGATCTTATGATGTAGTCCGTTCTTGTTCACTGAATCTGAGTGAAAGAAATAAGCTTAGGGAAGAACCTAGGATTCCAAGCAGGATCAACCACAATCACACGATCTGCTTTTGTAAGTGTAAGACCAAGACCGCCAACCTGAGATGTTAGCAAAAATATAGGAGCACCATTTCCTTCTTGGAAGTCCTGAAATGTTTTTTTTAGGGAAACAAAGAGTTTGAATAAATATTTCATTTATGAAAACTAAAATCTAATGGTTTTGACATTTTAGGAAACTTACATCAACAATTTTTGCTCTATCAGTTACTTTTGTCGTACCATCTATGCGTAAGAACTCATAACCATTGGACACCAGAGATTCCTATAACAGCAAAAAGATAGGTCATGTGTCACCTTCTGTAAAAGCCTAACACATTAAAGAAAAGTTACAAAAGAAACTTGCAAATTCTTGAATTTTACTACATAAATATTCTAGAAAACATAGTTTTGAGTAGGCCAGGTATTACTTTAAACATCAGCTATAAGGACAGTAAAGTATGTGTTCTTTATAAAATAAAATTAAAAAATAGATGATTTAACTAAAACATAACACAAAAAAAGCAGCATCAGTGAACATCTAAAGCAAACACAAATTATAAGTTCATATTTTTAAAAGATAATTTCATGCATAACTAATGATGCCAGAATATCTCAACTTTGAATTTGAATAGTCAGCTTTAATAAGATAGAACAGACATAAAAAAAATTATCAGCTTCCCCTACTGAATTGAAATATTTTGTCAGCTTCCATGTAACATAACATGTGCAACTTGAATTTATTGTCCATAATAGAAAATACTTCATTAAACACAATCCAAAGGTAACATGTAATATTACACACTGAAAGTGTCATCATAGTTTCCAAGTGATGGCACATAAACAATAAGACATGAGCAATTGACAGAAAAGAAGACAAGCCAAATTCCTGTAGGTTAAACAAAGCGCCAAGGCTCTTCCTAAGTTCGGAGATTTGCTGATCTTCTAGAAGAAATAACATATGCTTGTGATGATGTTGTTACTAAATTTTATCCAATGCCAAGGACTTATCCCACTTATTTGCGCATTTAAACCTTTAAGTTTTCTAATCCTATCAGCAACATTTGTGAAAATTCAGAAAATTAACCAATGACATATTGCATTCAAAGCAACAAAAAGTTCGTGGTTTTAAACAAACCTCGATGAGATTAAGCATCTTACGAGTTTGAGAGAATATAAGAACATTATGTCCCTCTGGAATCAAATTATCCTGTGGAAAAAATAAGCATATGCATTTAGCATGAATTATTAAAAACTAAATCAAAATCATCAACAGTAATTCTGAGACATCACTAACCAGTAGTGACAACACAAAAGAGATCTTGCAGGAGATGCTGTCATGCTTCTCTTGAAAGTCAGTTCTTTCAGCAACATCAGCAACATGCATGGCCAATTTTTCAGCCACAGCAACATCTTCAGGATTTAGCATGGACTCCATTCCCTCTAACAAACCTTCAGCCGCTCTTTTTGTCAAGAGAAGCGGGTGATCACATATTTTCTTCAATATCTACTCCAGGGAAAATGGTGATTGATTATGTAAGTGCAACCTAAATATCAAAGTGATAGAGAGCAGTATAATTCTTCAACAATATTTGAACCGGAATTAAAACTTATTAATTAAAGCCCTACCAAAAATCTTCCAAATATGAACCAAGAACAGAGAACTAATGGAAAGACCCAAATGAATCAAATAAATAGTATTTAAGAAGTAAAATTCGGAGCTTCTAAGAATATAATAATTATAAGAATTCCCCTTTAAAGCAGTTTAAAATCAAAATTCTCTTTGGATAGAATTAGTCGAGCAGCAGCTCAACTCAACTACAAATCAAACAAAAAAACTAGAGTTGAAGAGTAAAGCACCGTTAGTGCAGCCAATGGCGAGCCATCAAAAGCTGAGAGAACAATCTCGCTCCGCAAAAAGGCTTCATAAAGTTGCCGCTGACACAACAAGGGACGCAGTTGCTTGATTAATTGAATTTATGATATATGAACTGAACCAAAGATATGCAACCACACCACACCTGGCAAGTAGTTAGTCTAAGCCACACAATGATCTCATTCTTTCGGGAAAGTTTAGCAGTTGTGGCATCATCTTCCTTGAATACTTCATTCTTCATACGGCGCAAAAAGTAAGGTTGAATGCGTTCTCTTAGTTCCTGTAAAGTAAACAATACAGGGATATCATTAATTGACTTTTATATAATTATGAATTACATTCAACCACTTCAATGAGAAACAAGAACAAACAAGAGGCAGATACAAAAAGTCTAAATGCATGACATTATAAGGTTTAATTGAATATATAAACTGGGTCCAGAAAACAGTCAGCTGAATATTTCTGAATATTAGATAATCTGTAATCTTTAATAACTTTAGAATGAACAAAGTTTGTTGCAAAGTATGAAGTCCAACAGCCAGCCTTGCAACAAAAACAGAATAAATAAAATGTTAATACAAATTTATTTAGCTTGATATATTTTGATCAATTAAAAATTATGTCACCAGCTGCATATAAAGAACATTACAGCAATTCACGATTAAGAGAATTCTAAAAAAATTATCAGTGAAAAAATATTAGAGAAACAAGATTCAAATGGTTGCAGTCTCATCATTGATGAACCTTGGCCAAACCATATGCATTGCTTTTGGAGTCTTATAAAACCTATCATCAGACAACATAGGATGAAGGCAGCATTCAGAGATTTTTAGGTTCTTAAGGAATTATTTATAAGCAAGCATGGCTAACCTTTCAAAGCTAACTTTTCAGTCTCATGTGAATTTTACCACTGCCATATATTTTATTCCATGATAAAAAATAAGCAAACAATTAGTAGATTGCATCAAATTGTAATGCAATCCAAGCTAGGGTGTAGCTGGAAGGAGAAAAATCCAAAGCCATTAAAGAAATGCTACCAATCATAAATAGAGGAGTTGAGAAGTTACCCTGTTAATAAACACGTCCTAAATACTAGAATGAGGGCAATGCCTAAGACACCAGTACAAAACAAGAACCTTTAGAGTTTAGACTAGAAAACATGGTTCCTGGAAAGCCTGACTGCACTGATTTCTATTGATTGATCGACAGAAACATATATCCAAACTTCTACATTTTTCAATTTCAGCTGTACAAGAAGAATATGCCAAAAACTGCACAGAAGAATAACCAAAACTATTTGTATTTAATGCCATGATCTCAAAGAAAAAAGAAAGAAAATAATCAACAATGGATGTACCAAGCGCAATCCAGCACATCCAAATGCATTACCATTGCAACTGTTGAACCAATACGCTTCTCCCTATCAGAAGCATTTTTTTCATTTCCACGAAGTATGGGATGCTCGTATGTTTGCTTAAACCTACAGAAATGCAAAATTTGATGTCATAGGTAAGCATGAACTTATTATTGAAGCAAGCTGAAGGATTAGAA
>Ga0307514_10004066_pt1 | contig 13594 bp, 14 predicted proteins | sample 16_EM_MG_FD_203088 | JGI IMG/M metagenome (GOLD analysis project Ga0307514, IMG submission 203088) | Populus trichocarpa ectomycorrhiza microbial communities from riparian zone in the Pacific Northwest, United States - 16_EM | ecosystem: Host-associated > Plants > Roots > Unclassified | place... | reverse complement strand
GCACACGGAAGTATGAAGGCAATTGCGTGGGTTGCCAATATAACACCGGCGCTGGCAGGTCGCGGGTTAATTCGAGGTCAGGGTCAGGGTTTGTAACACCCCGCTACATTGGGATCGACAATTGCTACCCCCACCAGCACTGATGGCAGAATAATCGGATGTTCCTCGTTCCCGTCCGAGTCGTTAGCGGCATTCTCCCGCTGTCTTGCTGCTGATGCCAGACCTTCCTTTATACCAGTCTCACGATCTTTCTTCAGCCTGGTCCTCCTTATGCGCTGTTGGTGCACGTGGCATATTTCTCGGGGACTACCTAATAGGGCAGTGCCAAAAGTGGCAATTAGTTAGTCTGGTTGGCACGTGACATCTTACGTCTGATATTGCATGGAAGACATACCTTTGGGATCTAATTGAGGATGAGTAATAGGCGCACCAAAGTAATCGAGGCAGAATGATAATAGAAGCAAGATTTATACCACTGATCAACAGTTATAATATAGCTAATTCTTATGTTGCGGCCGTCTATGGCTAGATATTGTTAATATTGTTCAGTATATATACCTGGTAGGGAGTAAAGCCCTTTATATATATTCCCTTCTTCTAGCTGTGCATGCAGTCAGGCTGCGAGGCCCTTTAGTCCACTCCATCTCAACTTGCATTTGATGACCCTTCATGTTCTTGAATATGTTATAAAACACCTACAACACAAGGGGCTTGTCAAACAGCATGTAAGCAATGGGTTTGGAAACAATATGGCCTCATGAATAAAGGAAGGGACACTGTACAAACATCACAGTTTCTTGTATGCACCTGGTGATTCTATAATAGTATAGTTCTACAGAACAAATTCGGAAACAATGCCTATTGAAACACCAAGGTTCGTGGGTAGTCTAGTTGCAACCAACCTCATTTGGGACTAAATCGGACGCCAAGGGCAATCGTGCATCAACAGAACAAATTCGGAAACAAAGCCTATTGAAACACCAAGGTTCAAGGGTTGTACAGTCTCAACCAACCTTATTGGGGACTAAATCGGACGCCAAGCGCAATCGTGCGACATTCACTTAAAAAGCGAACGCTAAGCGCAATCGTGAGACTAGCGCTAATTAAGCGAGAGACAGCAATGGCTAATTTTGGAAACAAGAAGGGAAGTGTCAAGGGACTGGTAGATTGGACGTGAGAAGGGTTCTTAGTAAGAGTTCTTTGTTCTTGAACAGCTCAAACAGTATTTTCCATATCATCTAATCCTCTATCTTGTTCGATGCATTCTTACTCAGCACTGGGTGCCTGCCCATTTTGCAATCCGTCTTTTAAATCAGCTGGCAGACTCACGACTCATATGGAAAAAGTACATCCAAACCTGAAGGACCTACCTAGGAAACGAAAACGCGTCAATAGCGACTCAAGCCAGGAAGAAATGAATGCGACACAGGAGTCAGCGAAAACGACACAGTGCATAACTGACCAGGACTTGGAACAACAGTGGATGGAGCTATTCTCAAGTTCTGGTGTCTTTTCCTTGCAACGGTATGACTACGATAAACTACTGTGGGGACCATGTGAAGAAATCATTTTCCATCGCGACGAAGACAATAGGGACTCGAATCCCTAGGATTCACTATCGGACACACACGAACGTGCAGAAGACTGTACTATAAGCTTTCCGCCGGAACGTGAGGCAGGCAAGGTGATTGCAGCGTACCTCTTTGTAAGACAGTGGGACCCAACATACAACTTCTTTCGAGCCTTCCAAAATGCTCTGGACTTCAAACTCGCTAGGTTTTTCTACTCAGCACATGTACCGAAGGTTCGAATTGATGAGTTCTACACAGATGGCATCCTGGCAGCGCAAACGGACGCCGAAGGTTCGCCTCTTGCCCCGATTTTGCCCACAAGATTCTCATTTCATTCTGTATATGGTTCATATCACAAACTGGATGATATGGTGATGGATCCGGGATGGAAAAATGGTGTTGTGAACTTCCGACTGGCCAAGAATACCGAGTTCTGGTACCGGGACATTTTGCAAGTGTTAAAGTACCTTCTGCGCTGGAAATCCTTTTCTTCACATATGTTTTGGGCCCCAGTTAAGAACATTGACGGACGCCATGAGAGAGTGTATACGGAAATGAATACTGCTTCCTGGTGGTGGGATAGACAGGTACGGATTTCCACTCCAAGAGCATGAGCCGGCTTGGTATTGACAGGAAAATGACAGATGACTCTCCCCATTGGTTCCACGTTGGTTCTGGTACTCCTCGCATCTGATGCCACACACCTGACGAACTTTTCTGTTGATGGTAAAGTATGGCCTTTGTATATGAGCATCGGGAATATCAGGTCTAGTATCCGCAATAAACTAACATCTCATGCCTGGGTACCAGTAGCGATTTTGCCGAATTCTCCCAAGCGTATCAAAAAGGTACCTGGATGGTCAGAGGAGAAGCAGGAGCATGAGGCAATTCAGGAACTACATAATTTATTAAAGTTCGTGCTGCGTCCGTTATCAAACTCTGTATAGGACGGACATAATATCAAGTGTGGGGACGAGGTTGTCAGGAGGTGCTATTTCCGGGTTGCAGGCTGGCTTGCTAATCATATGGAAAATTCAGCGATACATGGGATTTATACAACCCGATACACAATCTGCGAATCACCACAGGACTGGCTAGGCGATCTGCAAAAATATCTCTTGCGTGATGCACAACAATATCGGGAATGGGTTGACAAATCGGACACAGAACGTCTGCACATGAGGGGCGTAAAGTGCATTACGAATGCCCTGTGAACACTTAGGGACATGATCCCACGGGAACTCGTCCGGTCGGATATTCTGTATACGATCCTTGTGGGGAACCTTCAACATTTATTAGATTAGATTAAGGGGTTTCTTGAAAGCCATGACAGACTAAACGCATTCGAAAGCCTCCGGAGTTCGATGGCACCTTACCCTGGGAATTATGTGCCACGGAAGTCATATCGGCTTTTAAGTCAGGTCTCTGGCAAGAAAATGCGATCAATTCTGATAGTTATTTTAGGTGTGTTCATGGCTTCTCTATGCCGAAAAACGAATGCGGTACGTCCGACTGCAAGGCAAGAACAAGATTTCAGGGAAGCAATCACTTGTGCATGGTATTTCACAGATTTTGCACTACTCTCCTGATATCGAAGTCATACGGACAGCACCATAGGGTATATGGAGGAGTACTTGCAACAATTTCACAAAACCAAAGACGTGTTTTTACGATATCGGGGGGGTAAAGTGGCAAAAGCAAAGGCTAACATGGTCTCAAAGGAGCTGAATGCAGAAACTACGGCTCACAGACGCGAAGAAAAGGCTAACGGACGCACGGCATCTCCGAAGGCTCGCGCACTGGCGGAAGATAGAGAAGAACGCGCATACCTGGTGAATCAGGCCTTGGTAGAGGATTCACACTTCAATTTTCGAAAGATTCATTTGCTGATGCATTGGAGTGACCAAATCTCACAATATGGTAGCTTGCCACAGTTTTCAACGGAAATTTGCGAAGCTTCACACAAGGCATTGAAGGAAGCATATCGTTGGAGTAACCACATTGACAGCATCCCGCAAATAATCCAAGGGTATAGCCAAGCACATAGCATTGCAGTGAAAGAGCTTGAGATTGAAGCCTGGGAAGTGGAAATCCCGGACATAAAGGAAAGGGTGAAGAGTGTATTGCATCCGAAACAGACCAATAATGTACTAATCGTCAAGGAAGGAACCAGGATGTTCATGACATTGCGTGGCAAGCAGTTGATTAAGGAAATATACAATATCGCGCACATAGCGGAGGCATTCATGATTCCAGACCTGGCGAGGCATGTGAAACATTTTTTGGAATGGAATGTCTGTCAGGCTGGAGTTGATCCACAATCGGACGCAGAACGAATCCTCTTACATGCTACGGTCGAGGCATACAACAGTCTGGAAATCCCGGTACTGGATCAGGATGTGAATGCAGACAATACGTACAAAGTGCAACATTTACGCGTAACGGGGCGTAAAGGTTGGAGAGGTGGGGAACCGAGAAGAGATACAGTATGGGTGCGCGTAGGGGCTATGAGGCTCTGCCCTACATCCGCTGGTAGGCGGTCAAAATATTATCGGGGCAGAGTTGTAGGGTTTTTGAATGCGTTGTTCACGTTGCTAGGGACAAATCGAGAGTCATTCAAGTTAGCCCATGTGACATTACTGGATTGGGTGGGAAATCCAACGCCTCATGGTGCGGAAGGGATATCGAGAGTCGAAGCATATACAGGAGGGGGTGGGCAGAGTATTGTGTAGCTAAGTGCAATAGAGGGGGCTGTACATTTAATACCTCTGGAACCAGTGAGGAATTGGATAGTGAATAACCATGTCGATTATCATGTTTGGAATAAGATGAATGATGGGTAGTATAGAGATAGGCGAGAGAGACATACACAGAGAGAGTGGAGAGTTTTATATAATCCAGTCGAGAGGGGCTGTATGAAATAAGCCATTGGACGTGGAGCGGAAAGGGGAATTCGCTGCGAGAAAAGATGGGAAATAAAATGAGTGTTTTTGTACATAAATGGTAGTTGGCATTCGAAGTAGGCAGCTAGGAATCGCAGGGAAATAAAATGAGAGTTTGTGTTCATATATAATAGTGGACATGCAGAGTATGTCGCCAACGAGGTTGGGATCGGACGTAGTGCGTAGCAAAGCAAATTTTCGCAGACATTGTGCGTTGCAAAGCAAATTCGAGTACAGTGTGCGTTGCACAGCAGATTCACAGTGGGAGGGAATTGGGAACGCACGCAAAGCAAGAACTACGTTAGCAATGTAGGGAAAGCATACAACGTGACGGTTGCTTTGCAAAGCCAGGTGGCGCTTTGCAACGCCGAATTTTTTTCGCTGATGTTAATTGGGGCCGGGGACTAATATCTCCTTGTCACGCAGCCAAACTCACCGTACGGACCTCTCTTTTCACCCCTGGGACAATTTGGTATGTGACAATTATATAGGAAAAAGAAGCAAACACAGAAAATGAATTATCATATAAGAGACCTCATCAAAAACTATTGCCTACAATAGGAAAAAGAGTATCTCATATGAAAACTGCTGGATCCCGCGGCTTCCTAGGATTGTCCTGATTTAACTTCAGCACTGTTGCAGCTGCACCGTCTCGTAAATTCTCATACGGCTCCCAAGTATCATTGTCCAGCCCATAACCTTTCCGAGAAACCAAATACCAAACCCGGCCCTTTCTCAACTCACTGGTCCTTATTTTTTCCACATGGTACTCCGTCTCTGCCAAATCAACAGTTGGGGATGTCGGCGAGCGCCTGCCTAGTATCTTATTCTGGTGGTGGGGTTCCAACAAACTAATATGAAAAACTGGGTGTATTTTGCCAGTACTTGGAGGAAGCTCTAACTCATAGGCATTCGCACCTATTAGGATTTTAATTCTGAACTTCTCAGGTAGTTTATAATCCAGCTTCTTGGTCGGATGCCTTGTCTTGATGTTTTTTGCGTTGACCATTAGCCAATCTCCTACTTTGAACGTTAGTTCCTTTTCTGCCACCTTTAGATTGAAGTACTTAACCATTCGGCGTTGCGCTGCCTCCATATTTTCCCTCATTGCGCTTCTCATAGCTTCTACGGTTTCGACCGTCTTGACTGCTTCAGGATTGTTCGATTTAGGGTCAGCCTCTTCAGGATACTTAAAGTTGTTTTGTGGGTGCTGTTGGTATGCAGCAAAGAAGGGTGTTAGTTTTGTCACGGAATGGACTGTGTTATTATAACAGAACTCTGCAAATGGGAGTAACTCGACCCAGTTATCTTGGTCCCAAGTGCAATAAGTTCTCAAGTAATGCTCAAGGACTTGGTTAACTCGTTCTCTTTGACCGTCAGTTTGAGGATGACAAGCTAACGACTTGTCCAGTGCTACTTCTAACAACCACATTACCTCCTGCCAAAACGAACTCATGAAGACCGTGTCCCTATCTGAAACTATCCTTTTCGGTAACCCATGTAGTCGCTATATCTCATGCACAAAGATTCCTGCCAGTTCCTTCGCTTTTCGATTTTGGAGAGGAATAAAATGTGCCATCTTGGTAAACCTATCTACTACTACCCAACATTGATTGTACTGTTTTGCGTTTGGCAAATCAGTTATGAAATCTATGAATATCTGTTTTCATAGTTGGTAGAGTATTGGAAGTGCGACGAGCTTGCCATATTTCTCATGTCAAATTGTCTTGTTTCTTTGGCAAGCATGATACGTGCAAACATAGTTTCGTACCTAGTCTTCCATATTAGGCCAGTAGTAGTCGCGCTTTATTAATTCCAAAGTCTTGTCTCGACCAAAATGACCTGCTACCTTTGCGTCGTGATATTGGTAAGTGACTTTTAAGTTCAAGGAATTATTATCAGGGATATATAAGCGCCGCTCGTAAGTTACCATGTCATCCTCTAAACCGTAATGCTCCAGTCCTGCATAGTCTTTGCCCATCTTTAAGGAATTCCAGATTCCTAACCATGTGTTGTCTTGTAGACCAGCTTCAAGAATTTTCTTCGACCATTTTGATTATTGCGTTTGTGAAGCCTTCACTGCCATAATCTGGCGCGTTACTAGGGTCTCTTCACCTGTTCCTAGGTCGAGTTGACCTGGTTTGAACATGCGGATTGTCAGGTCTTGCTTCTCTCTCTCCCCTTCAAGTTCGGGATCAACCCGACGTAACAGGGCATCTCCCTTGCCATTTCTCTCGCCTGGGCGGTAGATGATCTTGAAATTAAATTCGCTTAAGATCTCTGCCTATCTTGCCTGCCTTCGGTTGAGGAGTTTAGTAGTATTAAAGTACTGCAAGTTCTTATAATCCGTATATACCACTATCTGCTCTGGCGCACTCATTAAGAAATGTCTCCATTCTTGGAAGCAGTTTACAATTACTACCATCTCCTTGTCATGAACATCATAGTTTAGTTCAGCTGGGAGAAAGCGTTTATTGTAGAATGCTAATGGGTGCCAGCGCTTATCTGGTTCATATTGAGACAGGATTCCGGCCTTGGCCAGATCTGAGGCATCTGTCTCGATTTGTTTGCGCCATTCTGGGTGATAGTGACATAGTATAGGAGCGGTCGTAAACCTGTGTTTTAACTCCTCAAAGGCTTCTTGGCATTGCTATGTCCAATTCTACATAACGCCATTGTGCGTAAGACTTTGTATGGGGAGTGTGAGTTTGCTGTAGCCTTGGATAAATCGGCGATAAAAGTTAGCAAACCCAATGAATTTTTGAACCTCTTTCACACTTCCGGGAGCTGGCCAGTTAAGAATGTCTTCGACTTTCTTCTGGCTCAGTTGGACACCTTGAGTACCTATCTGAAACCCAACCAATTCGACTTCGGGGACATGGAAAATGCACTTGTCAATATTGACACAGAGACCATTTTCTGATAGCTTCTTAAGCACCCAACGCACGAGTTCTATGTGCTCTTCTTCAGTCTAAGTATATATTCAGATGTCATCTATATATACGACCACACCGCAGTCAATTTTCTCAGATAGAATATTGTCAAGATACCTTTGAAAAACAGATGGAGCATTCGTTAGCCCAAAGGGCATTACCGTATACTCATACAAACCGTAACGAGTTTTAAATGCTGTTTTACATTCGTCTCCTTCCGCTATCCATAGCAAATTAAATCCCAACTTCAAGTCTAATTTGGAAAAAACTTGAGAAGTTCCGACTTGTTCCATTAGGGTAGTCATCAGAGGTAGAGGGTACTTGTCTTTGACAGTAATGGTATTGAGGTCACGATAGTCTACCACTATACGCAGCTTGCCATTGGCTTGTTTGGCAAAAAATATTGGGCCTCTGGCACTGCTCTTACTTGGCAGGATTTTGCCAGTTCTCAACATCTCATCAAGGTATTCTTTGAGCAGTTCTAGCTCATCAGGGGACAGAGGGTACAGTTTCGCTGAAGGTGGCTGCTTTCCAGGTTCAAGATCTATAACCATGTCTTGAGGTCCATGTGCAGGCAGGGAAGCTTGCGCGGCTTTTCCAAAGATTTGAACAAAATCTCTATATTGGACTGGCAATCTTTCAGCCAGTGTCTTTAGGTCTTTGCCCACGATAATTGACAATATCCTGTGGGTTTTACTAGTTAACAAATGCCTAGATTCCCACTTGCCCACATGTATGAGACTGACATAGGAACTCTGTTTCAGAATTTCACCAAATTCAGAAAAATCTGTTACCTCTTCTATCTCCAACGCTCTTTTTAGCTCCAGGCCATAAGGAGTGGTGACACTTAGCTTATCGCATTCCGCCATTATCCAATCGAAACCTAAAATGAGTAGACAACCTGGTTCCAAGCACGCCACTTCAGTAACCAGGTCATGAGTCTTGTTTTTTCCTGATCTTGCATCCAGTACAAACATCATCACGTTCTTAACTTGAACTGTATCCGATCTCTTGACTATTGAGCCGTCGGCGCTCTCCAATCTCAACCGAGTTTCTCTTTTCACCCAGGGCATCATCATCTGTTCCACAAAATTGATATCAAAAATCATTGCTTCTGCACTAGTATCAACCAAAGCATTAATAGAAAGTTCCCTTTTATTTCCTTTATATAACCATGATAACCTAACAGGAACCAGAAACTTCAATCCTTCATGCTTTAATACCTTCGCCCATGCGTCCGCATTTCTAACCAAGGGGATATCTGACATTGCCACCTGTTGTGGTCTTTTTTCGTGGTCGCTGAGTTGAGGAGCCAACTCTTCCTCAGCTTTTCTCTTTTTCGCAGTCTTTGTCTTTTGTATTAATGAAAGAGAAGAAGAAGGAGATAAATTTCGAACACAGGAAGCAATAGAAACCGGATCAATATCCATAACCTCCCCCTCATGTTCCTCATTCCAATCGCTAACAGAGATGCCCTTCTTAACAACACAGACATTAAACCAATTCTGCGAGACTGTCTGACCCGACGTACAAGACAGCCCGCATCCCTAATCATACTCGTAATTTAACTCATCCTCCGAAACTATCCTCCCAAAAGATACTGGAGCCACCACAGAAGAAGTCAAATCATCTGCCGCTTGTACCACTGCTACCTTCTTGTTATCTCCCTTGTCCTTTCCCTTACCCTTGCCTGAACCCTCAGCAGCTGGTTTCCACCTTGAGGTATAATCTTTCTTGATGTGGTCTTTGGAACCATACTTGATACATTGTCTTTCCTTCATGCAAGCTTGCCTCATGGAGTAGGTAACCTTGTCTTCTCCTGGCTCTTTCTCACACTTGCTTGAGGTCGTGGATATATCAGAAGTAGCTGTAGACTTTCGTTTGTCTGCCGGCTTGCTCTTCTTCTTTTGGGTACCAGCTGGCTTAGGGACCTCCTATTTCTTGTCAGTAGAAGGCTTATGTTCAGGTTTATGCTCAGGTTTTCTCCCCTTTGCAGCTGCAGATGTCTGCTCCTTCAACTTGCGTTGATTTTGAATGCACTGCTCACACTGCTTCTCATTCTCGACATCCATTCCCGCATTAATGATAGCTTGGAAACACATCTCGGCACTAGCCAGTGCCAGGTCCAAAAAGTCCTTATTTACACGCTTTATATACTCGCGTATATCAGCTTGTAACCCAGTGATTAGGCATTCCCATAACTGCTCTCGAGGTAGGTTAGCGAGCATGTTATGTGTACGCATTCTTGATAAATACTTTTTGATTCTTTCCCCAGACTTCTGGTATTCCATCTAGAGGTGTCTCTTAGCCTCACGAACTTTGTTCTTGTTTTCGTGTATAGCTATGAAGTCTTTTAGAAAGTCTTCATAGGTTATCCATATGGTCCGGCCTGATTGGGGATCTGGCTTGCATTTTTGTTCATTGGCAAGATACCAGGTTTTTGCACTATCGGTAAGAAGTGCTCCAACATAAAGAATCTTGTCATTGGCAGTCTCGTAGGTGACTGGCATGCGTTGGAATACGGTAGCTACGTTATTTAGGAATGCCTTGAGTTTGGCTGAGCTGCCATCATATTTGTCGGGTTGGGGGACATTTCAGGGTTGCTTTTTTGTAAGTGGAGGTGGGGGAATTTCGGATTGTTGGTGGGAGTGTCTTGTGGTATCCGGGGGTGGTCTTTGTCTCTTAGTAGAGGTGGTGGCCAAAAGATGCTCAGGATCTCTCAGCTTACTGTTCAAAGATACAATGTATTTTAGTGCGGCCTCGCCAGCTTCCTTAATAGTAGTGTCACTATTAATTCAGTCCTGGGTTTCTTGTTCCATCTTCTTCTTTGTCCACTTGTGCAGCTGGACTAGCTGTTCCTTGACCTCTTTAAACTCCTTGCGAGCTGTCTCAATAATTGAAGTAGTCTCGGTTTTCAGGAGGTTGGTCATACCTTCCTATTGCTTTGTTAATGTATTAGCTATCTGGCCAGTAAGTCTTTTTACGTTCTCAGACTGAGAGGTGTTCACAGCTTGCTATACTTCAAGTTCGGCTTGGACCTGTTGTCTGAGTATTTTAACTTCCCCATACACTGTCCTGGCAGCTTCATAAATAATATTTTGGGCATCCTGCTGCTTTTTTAATTCAGTTGCCTGGGACATGATAGCTGCTGCGAGTTCGTTGAGTTCGGTACGTTGTTTTTCGAACTCTTCTCTGCCTTGCTTGACTATTTCGTTGAGCAGTTCATCTACTGCTTCTTGTGGAACTGCTCAGGGAGCTAGGGGTGGTGGTCATCATCCAGTTCGGGGGTTTTGGCTTCGACGGCTTGTGATACTAGCAGGTCGGGGAATAAATTCCCTGAGGAATTGGGTAGAAATATCCCCATCGTCAGGTGAGCTGGTGAGGTGGGCTTGTTGATATGAGCATCGCGTCTCAGTGACAGGCACGTCACTATCTGACATTGGTTCGTCAATCGACTCGGTATCAGATTGAAGTCTTTGAACAGTGCGAACCACTGCTCGGGGTGTTATTTCATCGAATTCCAAGCATCGGAAGGGCTGGCTGGACCCTTCACCACCTAGGGTTTGAGTATGCGACATGGTAATTTCGCTAAATTCACAAGTACAGAGATACTTTGGCTACAAGGTAATGTTACGTGGCCACTATTATCCTTTTATGCTTGAACTTCAGCAGATAAATAGCGGGGCCGAATATTACTCCCACAACAGAAGTAACCCGCAACTCAGGTTAAGTCTCTCAGGATATAAAGCTCAGTACGATTTCAATACAAGTCGAACTGAACAAGTATTTTCCTAATGAGGTGAAATCTATATTCCAACATTAACTTAGAACTTTGTAGGCAGTGTGTTTCTCGAGACTTGATTAACACTTGTGGTGGGCACGATCCCAACTTTCAGCTACTTTCAACTATTTATCATACGCGGTTGGAGAGTAGTATTCTTATTTGGGTGGTTCATTCAATTCCGATAATAGTCACTTCACGCCATCTTGTTTAATTCTCAGTTGCCGGCGTTACCCCTGCCTAACAAGTCATTGTACACACTTGACTTAGCTGAGAACTAATATCCTGTTCTTGCATGAGGCGTTCTGCAATCGTTAAGTAGTTACGAATTAATTTGGAAGTCATATGCGATCCCACATTATTTTATGGTGATACATCAGCAAATCCTCGATACAAGTCTAGACTCGGCTAGCCAAGTATCATGAGATATCAAAGTAAGTATTCGGTAACTCCGCATGCTGGCGTCTAGTGTTCATTGATATTATAGGTGCTCCTATAATTCAACTGCTGATAACTCCTGAGATATAACTCCGAATATCTTAGTTACCATCTCATTAGGAAGCCCTTGATGCGTACTTCATAATAGAATCTTAGTTCGTCTTAATCAGCAACATACTTCGTGAGATAAATGTAAAAGCCTGACTTGCTGCTTTGGGGACCTATTGCCCACACCAAAACAGGTCAATAACTTCACGAGTTTAAATCATAAAAATATTCTGTCTACAGATTTAGAATCGGCGCCTGATCCTGTCCTAGAATTAACTTGAACCGAATCTTTTCCAATTAACTTTTCGCTACACCCGATTTTCAGCTCAGCTCAACTCATGCCCCCTTATTATGTCACTAGCCCCACTTAGGTCTAAATTACCCCCTACATGGTTGATTGTTTTATTTATTTTTACAGAATAATACTTCTGTAAAAGTGTTCTCGGATTCATACCTTGAGAGTTGAATCTAGGGGTATTCAGTGAGTCGGACACAATGGTAATTTTCGGAATTTAATCCGGGCGACGCTCATTGAGTCATTAAGCTCCGAAGTTGAGTTCAGGGTAAGGGTTGACTAAACTGCAGGGTAAGGGTAGTAAGTTCAGGGTAACCTATGCAAGTTCAGGGTAATAGCCACCATGTAATTTTCGTGCTAAGTATATTCAAGTTGATGTAACTCAACAACCAGTAGTCGGAACCTGACGAAACTCACACGTATAACAGAGGGTACCTCTCTGAACATGTTATTAGAGCCTCGTTCCAACCCAACAACACTACGGTTATGCAGTGACTGCGTTGTCCCAGTTAGAAGTACTTAAGTATTTCTAACTTGAGTAATATGCGCAAGACTTCCTCCAGTCTTCCTGATTCCTATCCAGGTTTATCAGGGTCATTCTTTATTGACACAAGTTCCTCGGGAAGGGCTGGGTCCTCACCCCATGATACATTCTCCAAGAGGTATAGTTGTGTGGAGCTTGATACTATCCCGTAAGGCTTGCAGAATTTCCTGGCTGAGTTTATCATGTTCGAGAGCATCCATGATATCAGCATCATGGCAGGTTGAGGCAGCCGAAAGTGAAAATTTTGCCGCGGGAATCAAGGCTTGTACAGGATGAGCACGATCATCCCCCTCTTCAGGGAGATCTCCAGATCAGCGGGTAAGAGCATCAGCTTTGCCGTTGTACTTTCCAGGATGAAAGAGGATCTTAAAGTCATATTGGGCGATTTCTTGGGCCCATCTGGCTTGCCGACAAGAGAGAAGAGTCTTCGTAGTAAAGGTCTACAAGTTGTGGTTATCTGTAACTAACGTGAAGGGTCGAGATAGTTTATGCAAGTAGATATGCCAGTTTTCGCGCGCATTGATAATGGCAAGGAGTTCTTTATCTCCAATTCCGTAACTACACTGTGCAGGGGTCATTTTTTTGAAGATACATGCAACTGGGTGGACAACGAGTTTGTTGTTTTCGAGGTGCTTCTGGGAGAGAATACCAGAAGTGACATAATCACAGGTGTTGGTTTCAACGAGAGTCTCAACGTCAGGGTCCAAGTGGCGGAGAATGGGTGCAGATGCGAAAGCCTTTACCAGGCTGTTGAAGACCTGTTCAAATGCTGCATTCCATACAAAAGGCACATCCTTGCATAATAAGTTGAATAAAGGTTGGCAAAGGTGTGAGTATCTGTGGATGAAACGGTGGTAAAAATTGGCAAATCCCAAGAAGCACGGAATATCTTTTGTGGATTTCGGGGTGTCCTAGTTCAAGACAGTATTCACCTTCTCAGGATCCATTTTGAGATCTTCTTCTGAGATGATAAAGCCAAGAAATATTGTTTTTTGTACCAAGAACTCACACTTTTCAGGCTTGATGAAGAGTCCAGCTTCAC